>Ga0315279_10002222_pt1 | contig 29933 bp, 21 predicted proteins | sample YL17G06_20_MG_FD_203694 | JGI IMG/M metagenome (GOLD analysis project Ga0315279, IMG submission 203694) | Sediment microbial communities from Yellowstone Lake, YNP, Wyoming, USA - YL17G06_20 | ecosystem: Environmental > Aquatic > Freshwater > Lake > Sediment | place: USA: Wyoming | collected...
CGAGGGGCAGGGGCTCCGTCCCGTCGTCGCGATCGACCCCGACGGCGACCCGATCAGCTACTCCCTGGAGGGCGCTCTTCCCAACGGGATCGCCTTCGCCAACGGCGAGTTCGGCGGTGTGGCGAGCTTCGCCGCGGCCGGCGACTACGCGGTGACGATCATCGCCTCCGACGGCGCGCTCACGGACGCGACCACGCTCACGATCACCGTCGCCAACACGGACCGTCCGCCCGCGTTCACCGATGCGGCGGAGAACACGCGGCAGGCGATCTCCGAGGGGCAGGGGCTCCGTCCCGTCGTGGCGATCGACCCCGACGGCGATCCGGCCAGCTACTCCCTGGAAGGCGCTCTTCCCAACGGGATCACCTTCGCCAACGGCGAGTTCGGCGGTGTGGCGAGCTTCGCCGCGGCCGGCGACTACGAGGTGACGATCATCGCCTCCGGCGGCGCGCTCACGGACGCGACCACGCTCTCGATCATGGTGGCGGACGTGAACCGTCCGCCGGTCCTCGTGAGCCCGGGCGACCAGGCCGTGGCGGAGGGCGCGACGCTCGTCTTCACGCTCTCCGCGACGGACCCGGACGGCGGCGGCGTGACGTTCTCCTCGCCGAACCTTCCGCGCGGCGCGGGCCTCGACCCGACCACGGGCGCGTTCTCGTGGACGCCGGGCTACGACGCGGCCGCCTCCTCGCCGTATACCGTGACCTTCATCGCGTCGGATGGCCTGGGCGGCGCCGACGCCGCCGCGGCGACCATCACGGTGCGCGATGTCAATCGGCCGCCGCAGGTGAGCACAGGCGTAAGCGCGCCGATCACCGTCACCGAAGGCGTCGAGTTCGTGCTCGTCGTCACCGGATCGGACCCCGACGGCGACGTGGTCGCGCTCGGCATGACGTCCAACCCGCCGATCCCGACGGCCGAGTACAGCTTCGTCCAGGAGGGCACGAGCGGGACCCTGCGGTGGACGCCCGGCTACGCATGGGCCGGCGCGGGCGGGTCGGCCTCGTGCAGCGTTACCTTCACCGGGAACGACGGTACCTTCGGCGTCGCGGCCGACCCGGTGGCGTTCACGATCACGAACGCGAACCGCGCCCCGCAGATGGCGACGATCCCGCCGCAGATGGTGACGGAGAGCCGGGCCCTGCGCGTCGCGGTGCAGGCCGCCGACCCGGACGGCGACCGGCTGTACCTGCAGGTTGCCCCGCTGCCGGCCGGCGCAGGCATCGACACGGGTTTGGTCTTCACGTGGCGGCCGAACGCGCAGCAGATCGGCGTCCAGCAGCTCACGTTCACGGTGTGGGATCGGCCGCTGTTGGCCCCGGGCGGCGGAGCGGATGGTCCGCGTTCTGCGAGCCAGGTCGTGCAGGTCACCGTCGCCGACTCGAACTTCGCGCCGGTGATCGACCCGATCGCCGACGTGCGCGTCGACGTTGGGCAGACGGCGCAGGTGGTCGTGCGGGCGATCGACCCGGACGGCGACGCGATCACGTACTCGGACGACAGCGAGCTCATTGCGATCGACCCCCGGGCCGGCTCGATCTCGTACGTGCCCGCAGCCACCGACGTGGGCGCGCACGTCGTCACCGTGACGGCGGCGGACCCCGGCGGCGCGCGCGGCACGCGGCAGTTCACGATCACCGTCGTCGGCGACCAGACGCCGCCGGGCATCCTCGGCCAGCCATCGGTGCAGGGCCTCACGACGACCAGCGCGATCGTCCTCTGGCAGACGAACGAGGCGTCCAGTTCGGTCGTGCGGTACGGCCTGGCGGGCGGGCCTCTCGCCAACCAGGCGACGGGTGCCGACTTCGTCCAGCAGCATTCGGTGACGCTGATCGGCCTCCTGCCGGGGACGGCGTACGCCTACGAGGTGCGGTCGGCCGACCGATCCGGGAACGTCTCCGCCCCAGCGGCCGGCAGCTTCACCACGCCGCAGCAGCCGGTCATCAAGCCGCCGTTCATCACCACGCCGGCATCGGTGCAGCGCGGCACCGACTTCGCCATCGTGACGTGGGCGACAGATCGCTACTCGTCGAGCGTCGTGCGGTACAGCAAGGTGAAGGCGGCCCTCTCCGACAGCGCGACCGGCGCCATGGGGACGAGCCACAGCGTGACGCTGACCGGGCTCATTCAGGCGAGGAAGTACTACTATCGCGTCAAGTCGGTCGACGCGTACAAGCTGACGGTGATGAGCCTGGTCGACTCGTTCGTCACGAAGACGGCGCTCCTGCCGCCGGTCATCACGTTCGGGCCGACCGTGGTCACCGTCTCCGATAGTTCGTTCACCGTGCAGTGGACGACCGACCGCGCGGCGACGAGCGTGCTCGAGTTCGGCACGACGGCGAGCTACGGCCGCGCGGCCAACGACACGACCCCGCGGACAGGCCACCAGCTCACCGCGACGGGCCTCGCGCCCGGGACGGAGCACCACTTCCGGGTCAGCTCGCGCGGCCCGGAGAAGCTCGCGCCCGAGGTCAGTGGGCCCACGTTCAGCCGCGATCTCACGGTCTTCACGCTGATCCATCAGGACAACCGGCCGCCGGTCATCACGCTGGGGCCGTCGGTGCCGGTGCGCGACCACGTGAGCGGCACGATCGAGTGGTCCACCGACGAGGCGGCCAACAGCATCGTCGACTACGGGATCGTCGCGCCCGACGGGTTCAGCGGGTACCTCTGGGAAGTGATCGCCAGCGACTACACGACCGTGCACCGCGTGCCGCTCGTCGATCTGACGCCGACCATCACGTACCGCTACCGCGTGCAGTCGTTCGACGTGTACGGCAACGGCCCGACCGAGGCGATCGGCGAGTTCACCACCCTCGCCGAGCTGGACGCGAAGTCGCCGGTGCTCCTCGGACAGGTGAGCGTCACCAGCATCACCGACCGCAGCGCGACGGTGCACTGGCAGACGGACGAGCCCTCCGACTCCCGCGTGGCGTACACGTCGCTGGTGGGCGGCGACCAGGTGCAGATCCCGGTGCTGGTCACCGATCACAACGTCGCGTTGACGGGTCTGCAGCCGCAGAAGACCTACGCCGTGTCGATCTCCAGCGTCGACCAGACGGGCAATGCGCTCGGGCCGATCGCGAAGCAGTTCACGACGCGCGCCACGCCCGACGTCCTGCCGCCGGTGATCGTCGCCGGGCCGAGCGTCGAGGGGCAACAGCTCGACCAGGCCACCAACCTCGTGAACGCCATGCTGGTCGTCGGGACGAACGAGCCGGCCTCGGCGAGCGCGGTGTTCGGCATCCGTCCGGACGACCTGCGTTCCCAGGTCGCCACGGCGGCTTATGGGCAGACGCAACGGCTCCAGTTCACCAACTTGCCCGCCGACACGACCATCTACTACCAGCTCACCCTCGTCGACGCCGCTGCGGTGCCGAACGTGCTCAAGGACGGCGTCCGCTCCTTCCGCACCATCGTCGGGCTCGACCGTACGCCGCCGGCGACCACCATCGGGCCGATCGTGATGAACGTCGGCCCGGCGAGCTTCACCGTGCAGTGGTCGACGGACGAGTCGGCGACGGCCTCCCTCCGCTTCGGCACCTCGTCCACTTCCCTCGACGGTGACGTCGAGGATCCCACGCCGAAGCAGGCCCACCAGCTCACCGCGACGAACCTGAAGCCCGGGACCACGTACTACTGGCGCGTCATCTCGGTCGACCAGTCCGGCAACCGCGCCCCGTCGAGCGTGAGGGACCTGACGACCACCGCCGTGGAGGACACGACCCCGCCGGTCGTCGTCATCGGCCCGACCGCGCAGTATGCGAGCGACAGCCGCGCGGTCATCTACTGGGTGACCGACGAGGAGACGCAGAGCGAGGTGTACCTCGCGGCGAAGGGCGACACGGTCTACTCGCTGATCACCGACGACATCTTCCGGACGACCCACACGCTGACGCTCGTGGACCTCGCGCGGGGCCAGGCGTACACGTACTTCGTGCGCGCCATCGACGCCGGCGGCAACAAGACGACCGCGGGCGACACGCTGGCGCCCGAGTTCGGCGACGTAGTCCTCACGAAGCTTGCCGACGGGCGCTACAAGCTCGCCCAGCCAGCGCGCGGCGGCACGTTCACCACGAGCACCGCGAGCGACGAGACGGCGCCGGTGATCACCTCGCCGCCGACGGTCGTGCAGACGACGAGCTCGAGCACGACCATCGGATGGGAGACCGACGAGGTCTCCAACAGCGTCGTCCGCGTGCTCGAGACAACCGAGGGCTCGAGCAAGCCGACGCATCGGACCGCCACGGACCTGACGGCGGAGCTCCTCGCCCGCGGCCGCGTCGTGATGAGCTCGGACCAGGTCGCCCGGCACCAGGTGACCGTCACGCAGCTCTCGGCGGGCCTGCGCTACGTGCTGCACGTCGCCTCGACCGACCCATCGGGCAACGGCGAGACGAGGAGCGGCCTGCTCTTCATCGCGACGTCGCAGGAGGTGGACCTGACGCCGCCGAAGATCACCGCGGCGTCGATTACGGCCGAGCCGTCGCAGAACCAGGCCGTCATCCGGTGGGAGACGGATGAGCTCTCCGCGAGCCGCATCGAGTACGGCACCAACGCCGCGCTCCTGAACCTCGTGCGGGAGGTGCCCGATCCGACCCAGACTCACCAGATCATCCTCACCAACCTGACAGCGAACACGACGTACTACTACCGCGTCATGTCCACCGACCAGCGCGGCAACGGGCCGGCAATCAGCCTCATCCAGTCGTACGCGACGGCCGCCCAGGCTGACCTGACGGCGCCGCAGATCAGCGACGTGGCCCTCGTGCGGGCGACCGACAAGACCGCGACCATCTCCTGGCGCACCGACGAGGTCTCCGACGCGTTCGTCGAGTACGGCCCGACGACGGCCTACGGGCGCACGACGGTCGTCGCCTCGCCGGTGACGGCGCACCAGGTCACCCTCGCGAACCTCATCGCCGCCACCACATACCACTACCGCGTGGCGAGCACCGACCGCGCGGGCAACCCGTCGGCGCTCACGCCGGATGCGGCGTTCGCCACCGAGGCGGCGCCGGACACCGTCGGGCCGACGGCGCCCGCCCTGGTGGACACGATCCCGGCGTCGAACCGGGTCATCCTTCATTGGCGGCCGAGCGTCTCGCCGGATGTCGGCACCTACACCGTCTACCGGAACGCCGTGGTGCTGACCAACGGTGTCGCGGACACGACCTACGCCGACCGTACCGCCGTCAACGGCACCACGTACGCCTACCAGATCGCCGGCGTGGACCAGGTCGGCAACGTCGGGCCGAAGACGGCGGCCGTGCGCGAGACGCCGCTCGCCACAGAAGCACCGCAGGCGCCGATGCCGATGAGCCCCTCAGGGTCCGTCGGCAGGGACACCCTCACCTTCGTCGTGGCCAACGCGGTGCGCGCCGCGTCGCGACCGGACGTGGCGCCGGCGTACTCGTTCATCGTGGCGACGGACTCGCTCCTGCGCACGGTGATCGCGGTGACGTCGGGCGTCGCCGAGGGTGGCGAGGCCACGTCGTGGCGTGTGCCCCGCGCCCAGTTCGAGGCGGGGCAGACGTACTGGTGGGCGGCGCAGGCCAACGACGGGGTCGCCGCCGGACCGATCTGCAGGTCCACCTCGTTCAAGTGGACCGGCACCGCCATCGAGCTCGAGGCGTTCGCGGCCGAAGGCGGCCGGCCGGGCAGCGTCGTCGTCACGTGGTCGCTCAGGACCGACAGGGCGGACCTCTCCGAGGTGGCGCTGCTGCGCGGAGCGACGGTGGCCGAGGCGGACGTCGTGCGGGTTTACGGCGCCGACGGCGCGTCGGCCACGTTCATCGATGGCGCGGTCGTCCCCGGCACGACGCCCGCGTACTGGTTGCGCGTCACCGACCGCGCAGGCGGGGCGACGACGTTCGGGCCGGCGAGGGCACAGGCGGCACTGCCCGAAGCGTGGGCGCTCTCCGCGCCCTTCCCGAACCCGTTCAACCCGACGACGGAGTTCATCTTCACCGTGCCGACGCAGGACGAGGCGCGCGTGATGGTGTACAACGTTCTCGGCCAGCCGATCGCGACGCTCCTCTCGGCGACGGTCACGCCGGGCCAGTACCGCCTGCGCTGGAACGGGCTCGACGCCGAGGGCCGGCCGATGGCGAGCGGCGTCTACCTCATCCGGCTCGAAACGAAGCGCGGCGTCAGAATCATCCAGCGGGCGACGATGCTCCGGTAACGCCGGCAGGTGAGACGGCTCACCCGATGCCCCGGCATGGCGACGTGCCGGGGCATCGCCTTGTACGGCCGCGGCGGCCGGTGGTATCTTCACTCCAGTGTTGAGGGATTCCCCGTCGAGCGGGTCGCGTTCGTCGCTCGGAGTCACCGCGGCGCGATGAGCTGCGGCACGTCCTCCTGGGCCCATTCCGAGGGATGTTCCTGACCGGAGTCTTCCATGCGGCCGCTTGTCCTCCTTGTCACCTGCGTCCTGACGGGCACCTACCCGCGCGCGGCGAGGGCCGCGGATACGTTTCCGCCGCCGACCATCGTGCGCCGGGAGGACGTCGCCGCGCGGGCGATCGACAGCCTCCTCGCCGCGCCGGAGATGGTGCCGACGCACGTCGGCATCGCCGTCCGCTCTCTCGACTACCACCAGTGGCTCGTGCTCCACGATGCGGACAAGCTCTTCGTCCCCGCCTCGAACACGAAGCTCCTCGTCGCGGCCGCGGCGCTCTACGTGCTCGGGCCGCAGGCGCGGTTCTCCACGGCGGTCATGACCGATGCCGCGGTGATCGACTCGATCCTCGCCGGCGATGTCTACCTCGTGGCGCGTGGTGCGCCGGACCTCGTGACGGGGCAGCTCGTCACGCTGGCGGGACGGCTGCGCGCGCTCGGCGTCCGCCGCATCGACGGCGCGCTCGTCCTCGACGCGACGTATTTCGACAGCACGGCGTTCGGTCCCGGCTGGATGTGGGATGAAGGGCCGGTCTCCTACAACGCGCCGGTCAACGCGTTCATGCTGAACGACAACACGGTGACGATCACCGCTCGCCCGGGCCCGGCGCCGGATGCTCCGGTGCGGGTCGAGGTGACGCCGGCCGACGCGGGCATCCCCGTCGTGGTGACGGCGCTCACCCGCGGGAGGACGACCGACGGCCCTCCGCTCGTCGTCGAGCGGCCGCGTGATGCCTTCGTCGTGCGGGGGACGCTTCCCATCGGCGCGCAACCCATCGCCGTCGATCGGTCGGTGCCCGACCCGGCGGGCTACGCTGGCGCCGTCTTCGCCGGGGCGCTGCGTCGCATGGGCGTGACCCTCGTCGGCCCCGTGCGGGCCGGTGCCGCCCCAGCGAGCGCGCGCACGCTCGCGGAGGTGCCCTCCGCGCTGGCGGACTTCCTCGTGCGGCGGTTCCTGAAGGAGAGCCACAACCTCACCGGTGAGGCGCTCGTGAAGCAGCTCGGCGTCGCGACGAACCGCGGCGGTACCTGGCGCGGCGGCCTCGCAGCGATCCGCGCGGCCCTCGCGGATCTGGCCAACGTCGACCCGGCGGCGTACTACCTCGCCGACGGGTCCGGGCTCTCGCGGTACACGGAGGTGTCGCCGCGCACGTTCGTCGAGGTCATCGCCGCCGCGGCCGACCGGTTCTCCATGTCGCCGGAGTTCCTCGCCGCGCTCTCCATCGGTGGGACGGACGGCACGCTCGTGCACCGGCTCGGCGAAGGCGACATGGCCGGGCAGGTCCGCGCGAAGACGGGCACGATGCACGGGGTAAGCTGCCTCTCCGGCATCGTCGTGACGCGGGCCGGCGAGCGGCTCGCCTTCAGCATCCTCATGAACGGCTTCACCGGCTCCGCCGCGGCGCTCTGGTACACCCAGGAGGAGATCGTCGCGGCGCTGCGAGGGATCCCGCCGCCGTGGGCGGTGCCGGCCGGTTCCCCTTGACGGCTTCGCCGCTGACCGGTATATTGGTAAATCACTTTATTCTCAACATGAAGGTGAGGGACTGCAATCCGGCGCAGTACACCCCAACGCGCGCGCGGAAGCGCGCAGGCGCAGGAGGCGCGCCCGCCCGCGGATGATCGACTCCGCGAGGAATCCTACGGGCCCGAGTCGTTGCGGCTCAACGCGTTCATCGCCAAATGCGGATTGGCCTCGCGGCGCGGCGCAGACCTGCTCATCGCAGCCGAGCGGGTGATGGTGAACGGTCGCGCGGCGGCAATCGGGGAGCTGATCGATCCGGCCCGAGACGACGTGACGGTAGACGGGCGACGGATCGCGGCATCGGAAGCTCGGACGACGATCCTGCTCAACAAACCCGCCGGCTACCTGGTGTCTCGACGCGACCCGCATCACAGCCGCACCGTCTACGAGCTCCTGCCGGCCGACCTGCGTCATCTCGTGCCCGTCGGCCGGCTCGACCTCAACAGCGAGGGCGCGCTCCTGATGACGGATGACGGTCGGCTCGCGGAGCTCCTCACGCACCCGCGGTACCGGGTGCCGAAGGTGTACCGGGCAGTCGTGGCTGGGCGGCCGGGCGTCGAGGCGGTCGAGCGGCTGCGCGGCGGGGTGACGATCGACGGTGTCCCGACCGGCTGCGCGGAAGTCCGGCTCGTGCGGCAGGAGGCTGGCGAAGCCGAGCTGGAACTCGTCCTCCGCGAGGGGCGTAAGCGGCAGGTGCGCCGCATGTGCGACGCGGTGGGACATCCCGTGCGCAGGGTGCGGCGGATCGCCTTCGCGCGGGTGCCGCTGGAAGACTTGCCGGCCGGGCGCTGGCGGCGGCTCGACGAAGCCGAAGTGGCCGCCCTTCGGGCGCTGGGTGAGCCATCCGATGATCGTCGCGATTGACGGCCCCGCCGGATCGGGCAAGACGACGACCGCGCGGCTGGCGGCCCGCGCCCTCGGGTTCGTTCATATCGACACTGGCGCGATGTACCGCGCCGTGACGCTTGAGGCGCTGCGGGAGGCCGTGCCGCTCGCCGATGACGAGGCGCTCGCCGACGTGGCGCGTCGGGCGAAGATCGAGCTCGCCCAGGACGAGCGCGGCCTGCGGGTGTACCTCGACGGCGGCGACGTGACGGCGGCGATACGCTCCACGGAGGTCGATCGCCACGTCTCGCGCGTGAGCGAAGTGGCCGGCGTGCGGACGGAGATCGTGCGTCAGCAGCGCGAGCTCGGCCGGAAGACCGACGCCGTCATGGAGGGCCGGGACATCGGCACCGTCGTCTTCCCCGACGCCGAGGTGAAGGTCTACCTCGTGGCGAGCGCGGAGGAACGGGCGCGCCGGCGGCAGAAAGAGCTGGCATGCCGGGGCATCGACCACGCCCTGGCGGACGTCCTGGCGGACCTCCAGCGGCGCGACCAGCACGATTCGAGCCGCGCCGTCGCTCCTCTCCGGCCCGCGCCGGACGCCGAGTGGCTGGACACGACGGGCCTGACCGTCGACGAGCAGGTGGCGCGCGTCGTCGAACGCGTGCGCGCGCGGCAGCGGCAGAAGGCGGCGGAGCGGTGAACGAGGGCTCGGAGAAGGCGGCCGGGTACTCGCCCACGTCCCGGCTGCTCTATGGCGTCACGAAGGCGTTCGTGCGCGGCGTGCTCGTGGTGTTCTTTCGCCTCAAGGCGACCGGCAGACAGCACGAACTCCGAACCGGACGCGTCATCTACGCGTCGAATCACATCTCTGCGCTGGACCCTCCGGTCGTCGGCGCCGCCGTCCGTCGGGAGCTCACGTATCTGGCGAAGCGGGAGCTGTTCGGAGTTCCGGTCCTTGGCGCGCTGATCCGGACGTTCCACGCCCGGCCGGTTGACCGCGGCGGCTACACGCGCGGCGTGTTGGAGATCCTGCGCGGGCAGCTCGAGGACGATGAAGCGGTGCTGATCTTCCCCGAGGGGACCCGTCGGCGCGACGGTCGGCTCGGGGAAGGCAAGATCGGCGTTGGCATGCTCGCAGTCTGGACGGGCTCACCCGTGATCCCGGCCTATGTCTGTGGCACTGCGAGCGTATGGAAGGCGTTGCTGGGGCGCACGCGGTTCCGGGTGGCCTTCGGGCCCCCCGTGTTCCCGCCCGCCGCCGCGACGCCGGCGGATCGGAAGCAGGCGTATCAGGTGGTCACCGATCAGGTCATGGGAGAGATCGCCCGTCTGAAAGCTGCTGTCGATCGCAGTTGCTCTTACCACTCTTCCACCGCGCAGGCCGACAGAGTGTCGGCGGGCGACGGTGCGGTGCAGTCGGGACAGCGGTGATCCTGCCACGGAGATCGTCGCCTGGCCCAGGAGGAAGCCTCAATGGCCGAACAGGACAAAGTGCAACCAACCGACGCTGCCGTGGTCTCGGATGCCGGGGAGACGGCGGACGCAGCAACGAAGAGCGCCGACGCGCCATCCGCTCCTCAGACGGATCTTCCATCGACATCGCCGGTCGCAACGGCCGATGAGGATACGGCTGGGGCCGCGACTCAGGCGCGGAAAGTCCAGTACCTCTCCGATGCGAGCGAGTTGCCCGACGAGCAGGATCAGTACTCGGACGCGACCATGAGCAGCCTGATGGAGATGTACGAGCCGACGCTGCGCGTGAAGGAAGGCGACATCGTCAAGGGAAGGGTCGTGCGGGATGAAGGTGACGAGGTCGTCATCGATATCGGCTTCAAGTCCGAGGGCCGCGTGCACCGCTCGGAGTTCACCATCCCGGGCGAAGCCGCCGTCGACAGCGAAGTCGAGGTCTACGTCGAGAGCGTCGAGGACCAAGATGGCCAGGTGGTCATCTCGAAGCAGAAGGCCGACTTCATGCGGGTCTGGGACCACATCAAGGAGGCCTACGACACCGGCAAGCCGGTGACCGGCACGCTCGTGCGGCGGATCAAGGGCGGCATCGTGGTCGACCTGTTCGGCGTCGAAGCGTTTCTCCCGGGCTCGCAGATCGACCTGCGACAGGTGAAGAACTTCGAGCAGTACCTCGGCAAGATCTTCGAGTTCCGCATCATCAAGCTCAACAAGAACCGGCGCAACATCGTGGTCAGCCGCCGGGTGCTCCTCGAGGAGGAGCGCGAGAAGATGCGCGAAGAGCTGCTGAAGACGCTCGAGAAGGACCAGATCCGCGAAGGCATCGTGAAGAACATCACCGACTTCGGCGCCTTCATCGACCTGGGCGGCGTCGATGGCCTGCTCCACATCACCGACATGTCGTGGGGTCGGATCAACCATCCGTCGGAGGTCGTCAAGATCGCCGATCACGTCCGGGTGAAGGTGCTCAACTACGACCGCGAGCGCGGGCGCATCTCGCTCGGGTTGAAGCAGCTCGCCCAGTATCCGTGGGAGGGCATCGAGAAGCGCTATCCCGTCGGCACGCGCGTGAAGGGCCGGGTCGTGTCGATCACCGACTACGGAGCCTTCGTGGAGCTCGAGCAGGGCGTCGAGGGCCTCATCCACATCTCCGAGATGTCCTGGACGCAGCACATCCGCCATCCCTCGAAGATCCTCAGCGTCGCCGACGAGGTGGAGTGCCTGGTGCTCCGCGTCGACGAGTCGAACGAGAAGATCAGCCTCGGCCTCAAGCAGACGCAGCCCGATCCGTGGGGGACGCTCGACCAGCGGTACCCGGTCGGCACGCGGCTGGTGGGCAAGGTGCGGAATATCACGAACTTCGGCGTCTTCGTCGAGATCGAAGAGGGCATCGACGGGCTCGTGCACATCTCCGACCTCTCGTGGACGCGCCGCATAAAGCACCCGTCCGAGGTGGTGCGCAAGAGCGAGGAGCTGCCGGTCGTCATCATGAACATCGACAAGGATCAGCGCCGGATCTCGCTCTCGCACAAGCACTGCCAGGAGAACCCGTGGGACATGCTCGAGGCGCGCTACCAGCCCGGCACTGACACGGTCGGCACCGTCATCGAGGTGACGGAGAAGGGCCTGGTGGTCGAGCTGGAAGGCGACGTCGAGGGGTTCGTCCCCATCAGCCAGGTCGGCATCGACGACGTGAAGGACCTCAAGAGCCACTTCCACGTCGGCGAGGCGATCAGCATGGCCGTGCTCGAGTTCGATCGAGACCAGAAGCGGATCGTGCTCAGCATCAAGCGGTACCTCGAACGGCGATCCGACGACGAGGTGCAGGAGTACCTGCGCGCGCACGAGCCGAAGCCCATCACCGTCGCGGAGGTGGTCGAAGGCGAGGGCGCGGATACGCAGGCGGACGTGCCGCAGGCGGACGTGCCGCAGGCGGACGTGCCGCAGGCGGACGTGCCGCAGGCGGACGTGCCGCAGGCGGACGTGCCGCAGGCGGACGTGCCGCAGGCGGACGTACCGCAGGCGGACGTACCGACGGAGGCGCCGAAGGCGGACGTGCCGCAGGCGGACGTGCCGCAGGCGGACGGTTCCGACCAGACGACGTCCTGAGGTACCTGTCCATCGCGAGGGGGATGGCGGTCGCCGCCATCCCCCGTTTCCGTGCGGGGCTCGACGTGTCCGGCGCGTGGGTGATGCTTGTCCTCTCCATGGCCTGTGCCGCGGAGGCCGCGCCATCGGGACAGGGTCCCCTCGTCGAGGCTCGGCGGTTCCTCGCCGAAGGCAGGCAGGAGGACGCCGCGGCGGTCCTCGACGGCTGGCTGCGCGGTCATCCCGACGATCCCGCGGCCCTCGTCGAACGGGCCCGCGCCGAATTCGACGCCGCACGGTCGCAGGACTTCTACCGCCGCGCGCTCCGGGCCAGCCCGACGGGGCCGACGGCTCCCGTCGCCCTCAACGGCATCGCCGAGTTCTCCCTCGCCAGCGGCTCGCCCGCGAACGCCGAACGGCTCGCGCGCCAGATCGTCGATGGGTTCCCCTCGTCGCCGCAGGCACCGTGGGCGACGTTGCTCGTCGGCCGCGCGCGCCTTGTCTCCGGCGACGCGGAGGGTGCGATCGGCGAGGTCCAGCCGCTTCTCGACGCGAGGGACCCGGTGCTCCGCGGCGCCGCGGTGCCGGTCTGGGCGCAGGCATGTCTCGCCGGGGGACGCGCCGCGGATGCCATCCCGGTCCTCTCCGCGCCGGCGTGGGCGTCGGATGCGGGCATTCTCGCGCTGCTCGCCGAGGCGTACGCGGCGACGGGCCAGCCCGCCCGAGCGGACGAGGCCTGCGCGCGGGCGGCCGACGCGCGCGAGGCGTTCGCGGCGAACTCGCTGAGCGGCGCTCGCTGATGGTGGCGCCCCGCGCCGGATCGACAGGCCGTTCCGCAAGGTCCGGGTCCGAGACCGTGTTCCGCCGGTCGCGCCGGTCGTCGTCGGGAACCGCTGATCTTCTCCGCTCTTGTGTCGCCTACCCTGGTTTCCCCATATTCCATACGGTCACAACCCGACGGGGCACCATACGGCCCGTAACCGGCAAGAGATGACCGGCCGGCCACTGGCGGTGAAGCCCATGATCCACGACACCGAGCCGATGGGCCACGACAATGGCCACTGATGTCCGTCTGACGCCGATGCTGGAGCAGTACATGGCCTTCAAGCGCCAGCACCGCGACAAGCTCGTGCTGTTCCGCATGGGCGACTTCTACGAGACGTTCTTCGACGATGCCGTCGAGGTGTCGAAGATCCTCGGCATCACCCTCACCTCGCGCGACCACGGGCAGGACGAGCGCGTCCCCCTCGCAGGCATCCCATACCATGCCCTCGCCAGCTACAGCGACAAGCTCACTCGCGCCGGGCGGAGCTACATCATCGTCGAGCAGACGGAGGACCCGCGGCAGGCGAAGGGGCTCGTGAAGCGCGGCGTGACGGAGATCGTCACTCCCGGCACGACGCTCTCCGAGACGGTGCTCGACGCGAAACGGAATAACTTCCTCGTCGGCATCGCGACGAGCGGCCCGCACGCCGGCCTCGCCGAGGCGGACCTTTCGACGGGTGAATTCCGGGTGACCGAGGTCGAGGCGGAGGAGCTCTTCCCCGAGCTCCGGCGCATCGGCCCGGCGGAGGTGCTGGCCGCGCGCTCGTGGGCGAGCGAGCACCGCGCCGAGTTCGGTCGCAAGGCGCCGGGCATCGTCCTCACGCCGATGGAGGACTGGGCGTTCAGCATCGCCACGGCGCGGGAGAAGCTCCACGAGCACTTCAAGGTGTCCTCGCTCAAGGGCTTCGGCGCCGAGCACCTCACCGCCGGCCTCGCCGCGGCGGGCGCCGTGCTCGCCTATCTCCAGGACAACCAGATGACCAACCTGGGGCACATGAGCCGCCTCACGGTGGTCAGCCGGTCCGACTCGCTCATCCTCGACGACGTGACGCAGCGAAACCTCGAGCTTTTCGCGCCGATCTCCTCGGGCAACCAGCGCGCGACGCTGATCGGCGTCATCGACGTCGCCCAGACGCCCATGGGCGGGCGGCTCCTGCGGCAGTGGCTCGCCCGGCCGCTCAAGGACGTGCGCCGGATCAACGAGCGGTACGACGCCGTCGGCTGGCTCGCGGAGAACACTCTCGCCCGGGAGGAGCTGCGCCGGGCGCTCGGCGAAGTGCGCGACATCGAGCGGCTCATGGCGAAAGTCTGCTGCGGTCGAGCCAACCCGCGCGAGCTCGTCGCGCTGGCCGCGAGCCTCGACGCCGCCGCGCCGGTGCGCGTGCTTCTCAGGGAGACGACGTCGGAGCTCCTTCGCCGCGCCATCGAGGAGATGGGCGAACTCGGCGACGTCGTGCGGCTCGTGCGCGGGCAGCTCATGGACGATCCGCCGGCCCTGCTCGGCGAGGGCGGCATCATCCGCGACGGCGTGAACCGGGAGCTCGACGAGCTGCGCGGCATCGGCCACGGCGGCAAGCAGTGGATCGCGCGGCTCCAGGCGAACGAGCGCGAGCGGACCGGCATCTCGTCCCTCAAGGTCGGCTACAACCGCGCGTTCGGCTACTACATCGAGGTCGGCAACGCCCACCGGGAGAAGGTGCCGGAGGACTACGAGCGGAAGCAGACCCTCGTGAACGCCGAGCGGTACATCACGCCGGACCTCAAGGCGTGGGAGGCCAAGGTCCTCGCCGCGGAGGAGCAGGCGAAGAGCCTGGAGTACGACCTGTTCATCGAGGTGCGGGACCAGGTGGCCGGACGGGCGGAGGAGGTCCAGCGGCTCGCTCGCGCCGTCGCCGCCATCGACGCGGTAGCCGCGCTTGCCGATGCGGCCGTGGGCCACCAGTACCGCCGGCCGACCGTGACGACCGACGACGCGATCCACATCATCGGCGGCCGTCATCCGGTGATCGAGCGGCTCCTGCCGGCCGGGAAGTTCGTCCCGAACGACGTCCACCTCGACAACAAGTCCGACCAGATCCTCATCATCACCGGGCCGAACATGGCGGGGAAGTCCACGTACCTCCGGCAGGTGGGCCTCATCGTCATCATGGCGCACATGGGCTCGTGGGTGCCTGCCGACGAGGCGACGATCGGCCTGGTGGATCGCATCTTCACTCGCGTCGGCGCGCACGACGACCTCGCCGCCGGGGAGAGCACCTTCCTCGTCGAGATGCACGAGACGGCGAACATCCTCAACAACGCGACGCCGAAGAGCCTCGTGCTCTTCGACGAGGTCGGCCGCGGCACGAGCACGTTCGACGGGCTGTCGCTCGCGTGGGCCATCGTCGAATTCCTCCAGGGCACGCCGCACCGCGCGGCGAAGACGATGTTCGCCACGCACTACCATGAGCTGGTCGAGCTGGAGGAACTTCTGCCGCGGGTTCGGAATTCCAATGTAGCGGTGCGCGAATGGCAGGACGAGATCATCTTCCTCCACAAGATCGTGCCGGGCGGCTGCGATCACAGCTACGGCATTCACGTGGCGCAGATGGCCGGGCTGCCGAGCCCGGTGGTACGGCGCGCGCGGCAGGTGCTCGCGACGCTGGAGGAGAAGGAACGGAGCGTCCGGTGCGAGCTCGGCGTGCCGGAGCCCGGGCCGGAAGCGGGCTCCGACGAGGGACAGCTCTCGCTCTTCGTGCGTCCTGCTGAGGAGCACCCCGTGCTGAAGGAGCTCGGCGAGGTGGACCTCATGAACGTGACGCCGCTCGAGGTGATGCGGCGCGTCGATGAATGGCAGCGGAAGCTTCGCGGCGATGCGGGTTCGGGCTGATCTTTTGCGGTAGGGGGCGAGCCCTGTGTTCGCCCAGGCGCGCCGCTCGACATGCTCACAGGAGGAGGAAGGCATGGTAGGCGACAAGCTGCTCGAGGCTGGGGTGATCACGAAGGAACAGCTCGACACCGCGCTCCGGGAGGCGATGGAGAAGAAGGAACGCGTCGGCGACGCGGTGGTTCGCCTCGGGTTCGCCACCCGCGAGAAGGTGGAGGCGGCGCTGAAGTAGGCCATGGCGGGAAGGGTGCTGATCGTCGATGGCGATCCGGACATGCGGGATCTCTTCGCCGAGGTGCTCGCGCTGGACATGCACGACGTGCGCGCGGCCTCGTCGGTCGACGAGGCGCTGACCGTCGCGTGGCCGCACGCGTCGGGCCCGCAGGTGATCCTCGTCGATGCCGCGTTCGCCCAGGGCGACGACATCCCTGCCCTCGGCGCCGCGCTCGTCCGGCGCTGGCCCGAGGGCGAGGTCGTCTACCTCGCCGACGCATGTCACCCCGACACCAAGCGGCGGCTCGAGCGCGGCCGGATGCGCCACTTCGCTCGCCCGTTCCAGATCGAGAGCCTGCGCGATCTCGTGAACGGCATGCTCGACCGACAGGCTCACGCAGGGAGATAGCCCGATGGAGACGGCTCCGGACCGACCGGAACGACGGATCCGCGTGCTGCCCGATCGGCTGGCGAACATGATCGCCGCCGGCGAGGTAGTCGAGCGGCCGTCTGCGGTCGTCAAGGAGCTCGTCGAGAACGCGCTCGACGCCGGCGCGACGGCGGTGATCATGGAGCTCGCCGGGGGCGGACGGCGCCTCGTCCGCGTGAGCGACGATGGGACCGGGATGAACGCCGACGACGCCGTGCTCGCCTTCGAGCGACACGCCACGTCGAAGATCGCCACGCCCGAGGACCTGGGCGCCATCCTCACGTATGGCTTCCGCGGCGAGGCGCTGCCCAGCATCGCCGCGGTCAGCCGCACGAGCCTGCAGAGCTGCCCCGACGCGAGCGGCGTCGGCACCGAGGTCATCATCGAGGGCGGACAGCTTCGCGCCGTGCGCGAGGTCGGCCGGACCCGCGGCACGACGGTGACCGTGCACGACCTGTTCTACAATACCCCTGCCCGGCGCAAATTCCTCCGGACCGACGCGACGGAGCTCAGGCAGGCGACGCGGGAGCTCATCGGCCTGGCGCTCGGCGCGCCGAAGCTCGCCTTCCGCCTCTCGCACGGCGGACGCGAGCTGTTCGAGTGCCGGCCGGTCGCCACGTGGCAGGAGCGCGTGCAGAGCCTGTTCGGACGGGAGATACTGCTGCGCGGCGTGCCGGTGGACCGCGAGGGCCCCGTCATGCGCCTCCGGGGCCTTCTCGGCCGGCGCGGAGAGGCCGGCGGCGGCTTCAGCGAGCAGTACCTGCTCGTCAACGGCCGCTCGGTGCAGTCCCGCATCCTCCGGAAAGCCATCATGGATGGCTACGAGGCCACGATCGAAGGCGGCAGGCTCCCCTTCTTCGTCCTGTTCCTCGACGTCGATCCGACCGCGGTGGACGTGAACGTGCACCCGCAGAAGCGCGAGGTGCGCTTCGAGGACGAAGGGCGCGTCTATCGCTTCGTCGCCGATGCCGTACGGGCGGCGTTCGCCGACGTCGGGCTCCACGAGCCGCAGGCGCTCCCCGAGTCGCTGCCGATCGAGTCGCTGCCGATCGAGCCGCAGTCCGCGGAGGCGACTCCACGGCCCGACGAGGCCGCGTCGCCCGACCGCGCGGAGCGGCCCAGCGGCGTGCCGCACTTCTGGCGCGGCGGCGAGCGGGCCCTTGCGAGCCGCGTGGCCGAGGGCGATCAGGTCGGCTACCAGCCGGCGGCGCAGGCGACGCGTCCGCAACGGCCGGCGCGCGATGCGCGGGCGCGGAAGGATGACGCCGCGTCGCAGCTCACCCTCCACCTCGTGAGCCCGGAGGACGCGGGCGCCGAGTCTCCGGACCGCTCGGAGCCCGACATCGCGAGCGCGGACAGCCACCTGTGGCAGTTCCAGCAGAAGTACATCTTCGTGAGCACGCGGGATGGCCTCTGGATCATCGACCAGCACGTCGCGCACGAGCGCATCCTCTACGAGGAGGCCATGGCCGCCTTCGCCGGCGAGCCGCCCGCCTCGCAACGGCTCCTCTTCCCGCTCACGCTCGAGCTCACGCCCGAGGAGAACGCGCTGCTCGACGAGGTGCAGTCCATGCTCGAGGCGATGGGCTTCGGCATCCAACGCCTCGGCGGGCACAGCATCATGGTGGACGCATATCCCGCGTCGGTGGAGACCTGGGCCGACGGCCAGCTTCTGCGGCGGATGATCAGCGAGGTGGCCGAGGCAGGCCCCAAGCGCACCGGCATCAAGGAGCACCTTGCCATCTCGTACTCCTGCCACGCCGCGACCAAGGCGGGCGACCCGCTCACCCCGCGGAAGATGCGCTGGCTCATCGAGCGGCTGTTCAGCACCTCGATGCCCTACATCTGCCCGCACGGTCGGCCCGTCATCGTCAGGATCGCCACGGAGGAACTCGACCACCGGTTCGGGCGTGCTTCTCAGGATGCAGCGGCGCCGACGGAGTAGCGGGCCGGCGCTTCCACCTGAACGGAGATGGCTTCGGTTCATGCAGCACACGGTACTCTTCGTCTGCTCGGGCAATACATGCCGCAGCCCCATGGCCGCGTGCATCTTCAACAAGCTGGCGCGGGAGCGCGGCGTCCTGGACGTCGTCGCCGAATCCGCCGGCACGGAAGCCATGTCGGGCATGCGGGCGACTCCCATGGCCGTCGGCGCCGCCCTGCGCCACGACGTCGACCTCCGCGGCCACCGCTCGCGTCCCCTCACCCGCGAAGTCGCCGACGCCGCGTCCCTCATCCTCACCATGACCGGTCGCCAGTGGTACGACGCCACCGAACTGGTCTCCCGGGAGAAGGTGGCGCTCCTGCCCGGCTTCGGCCGCCCGGACGCGCAGAAGGAGGAGATTCTCGACCCGTTCGGCGACTCGGAGGGGACCTACGACGAGACGTTCGAACGGATCGAGGCGGAGATCGGCGAGAGCTTCCCGTGGATCGCCGAGCGTGCCCGCGCGATGAGTGGGCGGGAACCATGAGCGCCCGTCGCCTCGTCTGCGCCATCGCCCTGGCATGCGCCCTCGCAGCCGGCGGATCGCTCGCCCGGCCCGAGGGAACGGGATCGCTTCCCTACGGCCCCGGCGAACGGCTCGACTTCCGGCTGCGCTGGCAGTTCCTCGTCGGCGGAGCGGCCAGCATGAGCATCGTCGCGTTGCCGGGCGATTCTCTCTGGCGCATGACCACCGTCGCCCGCTCCACCGGCCTCCTCGACGCGCTCTACCCGGTCCGGGATACACTGGCCACGACGGTCGATCCGGAGATGCTCTGGCCCGTGCGGTTCGAGAAGCACCAGAACGAAGGATGGTTTCACCGGGACAGCGTGTATATCTTCGATCAACGGCGGGGGCTCGTTCACCGCCGCGGCAAGCCCAGCATCGCGACTGCGCTCCCGGTGCACGACACGCTCTCGCTGCTCTACCGCGTGCGCGCCCAGTCGCTCGACGTCGGGCAAACGGCGGACGCGACGGTGTACGAAGGGGGCAAGCTCTACCCCGTCCAGATGCGGGTCCTCCGGCGGGAGACGGTGACCGTGCCCGCGGGGACGTTCTCCTGCCTCGTGATCGAGCCGAGGCTGCCATTGCAGGCCGAGCAGAAGAAGAAGGGACGGATGCTCATATGGCTCACCGACGACGCGCGGCGAATCCCCGTGTTGATCCACACGTCGATCTCCGCGGGGAGGGTATCCGCGGAGCTGGTCTCCTATCAGCCGCCCGCCGGACCGGTTACCTCCTCCTCATCGCCCTAGTGGGCGCATGTGCGTCATCCTCGCCGCACACGGCGCCGCCGGCAGGTGGCGCCAAGTCGTCCCGCGCCGAGCCGACGGTCGACGAGGTGTTCGACCCGGCGGAGCATGGCGCCGACGACGTGCGAGCGGCCGCGGAGGACGTCATCGGTCGGATCGTGCCGCCGGAGGCCGAGCCCGCGGTGCAGGAGCCGGAATCGGCCCAGGACGGGCGCGACACGACCTGGATCAGCCTCGAAGGCTACCGCGTCCAGATCTTCGCCTCTCTCTCCCGCCCGCAGGCGGAGATGGCCGCCCAGCGCGCGCGCGAGGCGTTCCCGGACGACTCGGTCTACATCGTCTTCCAGACGCCGTGGCACAAGGTGAGGATCGGCGACTTCCGGACGCGGGAGGAGGCGGACGCGAAGCTCGCCGAGGCGCGCAGCAAGGGGTACGATGCCCTGTGGGTGCGCAGCCGCATCCGGGTGATGCGCCGACAGGACGGGTGACGGCGCGTCGGCTCACGCGATGCGAGGAGTGGCTTCGGACGATCGCTTCTACCGGCTTCCGCGCCCAGGTGGTTCCGTCGCGCGTCCTGTTCCTCGGCGTGAAGCCCGCCGGCTGATCGAAATAGGTAGTCACAAGTTGTGCGCACTTCCCGGCGGCGGGTCGGAGCCGCGGGTGCAGATCGACGAGGCGGCTGGAACAGACTGCGACGTGTCCAGTGTGCCGTCATTCTGAGCCGCGTCGCCGCAGGCGACGTGAGCGAAGAATCTCATGCCAGGGACGTCCCCACAAATGGAGCAGTACTCCCAACGCGAGATTCTCCGTCGAACGCTTCGCGTTCGCGGCTCAGAATGACCGCATGTACAGTGGGATATGGTACACCCACGTCGGGTTCATTCCGTGGCACGCTCCAAGCGTGAAGCCAGCCGGTTGATCCGCGTCTCGGCGCGCCCGTGCCTCAGAGCGACATCGACGCGACGACCTGGTGGACGCTGCCGAAGCGCAGGCCGCTGATGCCGCCCGGCATCGCCGCGTGCTTGCCGTCGCGCCGCCAATCGCCGGAGAGGGGGATGTACTGGCGGAAGCTGTAGCCGAGGGATATCTGCGACGTGAGCTGCCGCTTGGCCTGGAGCTCGACGTGCGCGAGCCGCAGCGCGCTCCATGACCAGTCATGCTCCGACTGCTGCGCCTCGAAACCGAGGACCTCGGGGACGACGAGCCCGTGCGCCGTGCCGTCGAGCTGGAGGATGCCGGCGCCGAGCCGCCAGCTCCAGGGGCTCGACCGCTCGTGCCGCGCCAAGGCAACGTCGAACCCGACGGCGCTCGCATGCCCGTCGAGATCGACGCGAGCCGCCTGCTCGATCGGCACCGCCATCTCCTCCTGCGGGACGTAGTCGATGCTGAGCGCCGGCGTGCGCCCGAACGCCTGGGTGCCGAAGTCGTACCGCGCCCAGTCGACGTTCATCGCGAGCGTCGTGGCCGGGCCCGGCTGCCACTTCGTCGTCGCGCCGGCGGACCACGTGCGGACCGAGAGCGTGTCGTGTCCCCAGTCCGGCGACTCGATCTCGCGTTCGAAGCGACCGTTGCCGTCCGGCAGGAGCGATGGGTTGCGCAGCGACAGGTTCGCATCGCCGCTGCCGCGCCCTCGTCCGAGGCGCAGTTCGGCGGTCACGCCTTCCCGCAGTGTCCCGTCCCACCGGCCCTCCACGCCGACGCCGTGCCACCCGCCGTGTCCGTCGCCCTGCTTCGTCCCGGCGAGGTAGCTGCGGTCATACAGCGCGTCGGTCGCCGGGATGGTGTTCTCGTGCTGGGTGATCCAGTCCACCGAGGCGAGCCAGCCGTTGACCGCGACGCCGAACTGCCCGATCGGCGTGGCGCGGCGGATGTCGGCGAGGAACAACATGCGGCTGCCGATCGCGTCGTACCCGATCTGGCGGCCCAACCCGCGCGGGAGCAGGCTGTACAGGTAGCGGTCGAGCTGCGGGTCGGACGTCTGCGGGAAACGGTTGAAGACGAACGTGTCGTTGAGGGAGAACGAGCTGCGGTAGAACGTGCCGCCAAACGCCCATCCGCCGAACCGTACGGCGTGCGAAGCGGCCATGAACCCGATCTTCGGCGAAGGGCTGAGGTGGTAGAGCCGGTTCGGCGCCGTCCAGTCCTGCGATTGCCCGCTGCCGAGCGCCCAGACACCGGTCACGCCGTACTCCCACTGCATGATGGCGCCGCCGCCAATGCCGAGGGTGTAGCCATGATCGGCCTGGCCGGAACGGTACTTTCGGGCGAGCAGGTTCGCCGCCTGCCCCGAGACGGAGACGACGAACTTGGCGCGCTCGAGGAGCGTCGTCGGCTGGCCGTAGTTCCAGAATTCGTCGCCCGGGCCGGTGGGGACTCCCAGGATGCCTTCGATCGCCGGGCCGAGCGCGCCGGCGAGGGCGGAGGACGGCAGAGGAAGCCCCGCCGCCAGCGCCATGAGGCCCGCAGTAAGGCCACGAGATAGCTTCACGGTGCGTGCTCCTGGGCGTAACGTGATCGCTTGGTGGCAACCCCTTGCGGTAGGAGACTCTCGACAAACGTAAATATACGCGCGACGCACGGAAGTGGGGTTCCCGGCGGCGCACTACTCCTAACGCCGCATCCCCGGGGAAAGTTCGAATGCGGTCGCCAGCCCGTCGCCGCGGCCGGAGGCGCTCCTCGGGCACCCTCCCGACTTGACCCCGCGGCCGTGCCGGCCTATCTACTCCTTTCGCCGCGGGTGTGGCCTTGGCGCCGACGCGACGCGGTCCCTGTTGGGGCAGGGCGCAAGCTTGCGGGTCCTCGGAGGTGTCTCTACCTTTATGGGAGAGCCCGCATCGAGGAGGATCTCCATGCCGAAAGGGCAGGTGTGGCCCGCCGAATGGTCCACGTACGCCGACCGCGCCACCGGCTTCGTCGTCCGACAGGTGACGCAACGTCCCCCGGCTCAGAACACGCACTTCTACTTCCACGACCCGGCATGGACCGCCGACGCGCGGTGGTTTGTCTTCGTGTCGGACCGTGCCGGCGCGCCGGGCCGCGTCGTGACGGGCGCGGCGAGTCTCTTCGCGCTCGACACAACCACCGGGAAGCTCGTGCAGGTCACGGACCGCAAGGTCGGCCACGGCATGGTGAGCCAGCGGAAGCCGGAGGTGTACTACGCCTCGGGCCGGGAGATGTGCGCGACCAACCTTGACACGCTCGAGGAGCGCACGATCGGGGCGCTGCCGACGGCGGCGACCGGAGGTCGCCCGGCGCTCAACGCGGACGACTCCCTCCTCGTCTTCGCCGGCTCATGGGATGGTCGTCCCGCCATCCTCAAGATGCGCGCGAGCGATGGCGAGGTATCCCCGGTCTGCTACGTCCACGGCGGGCACGTGCACTGCTCGCCGACCGATCCGGGCCTCATCATGCACTGCGACGACACAGTCCCCGACGAAAAGCCGAAGCAGCGGGTGTGGGTCCTCTCGACGGACGGCGAGAGGCATTGGCACCCATACACGCAGACGCCGCAGGAATGGCTCACCCATGAGTCGTGGCTCGGCACGACGGGGAAGATCCTCGCCTGCTACTGGCCGACCGGGCTCATGGAGCTATCGCTCGACGGCGCCGCGAACCGGCTCATCGCGCGAGTGAATGCGTGGCACGCCGGAGCCTCACCCGACGGGAGCCTCTGCGTCGTGGACACGAACTGGCCGGATCGCGGCCTGCACCTCATCGAGACGGCGACGGGCCGCATGTGCAAGCTCTGCGAGACCGAGGCGAATTCCGCCGGGCTCGGCGCGCACCCGCATCCATCCTTCAGCCTGGACGGGCGATACGTCGTGTTCGGGTCGGAACGAACGGGCAACCCTGAAGTATACATGGCGGAAGTGGCTCAGGCGGTCGCCAGACCCGATCTCTGGTGGACGCCCACGCAGGCATGGCATCGCTTCTGATCCGCGAGACCGCGGAAGGCCACGCAGGCATGGCGCCGGTTCTGAGCCGGGGAGTGGGTCGATGGACGGACCGCCTGCGATCGTGCGGTGGCAGATCGAGCCGCTCACGGCGGCGCGTTCCATTGAAGCGGGGCGGCTCGTGGAGCATGTCCTCGGGACGGAGTTTGGCGCGGCGCTCGCCGTCTGCTCCGACAGCGACCTGGCGGACATGCATGGGACCTATTTCCGCCCCGGCAGCATGGCGTGGGTGGTGATCGCCGATGAGGAGGTGATCGGCGTCGCGGCGGTGCAGGATACGCCGGCGGGCGCGCTTCTGCTGCGGCGGTTCTACCTGCGGGCGCCGTGGCGTGCTCGCGGCATCGGCGGCGCGCTCCTCGGCGTCGTCCACGCGTGGGCGCAGGCGGAGTCGTACCAGCAGATCACCCTGGTGATGACGGATCGCATGGCCGTCGCGATGGCGTTCTACCGGCGCAACGGCTACGAGGAGATCGGCACGGAAGAGCGAGACGGCGTTGCGCTCCACCACTTCCGGCGCACGGCGGGAGCGCGGCCCATCGGCACGGTCATCGAGCTGGAGAAACCGCCCGCCGCGCGCGAGGGTGAGGTCGCCGTCGTCATCGAGCGGCCGCGACGGCTCGTCGAGGAGTGGCACTGGGACGACGCGGGCCGCCGGGTCGTGCTGACGGGGTACTACCCCGTGCCGGTGCCGGTCAACTACGGCCTCGCGCTCGGATGGGTGAACCCGGCGGATGGCGAGCCGCTCGACGTGATCGTGCTGGACGACCGGCGCATGGAGCCTGGCCAGGCGCTCCTCTCCAGGCCGGTCGGCGTGCTCTGGCGGCCGGACGGAGATCACAAACTCCTCGTCGAGCCGGGGCGAGGCCGCCTCGACCGCGCGCCGCGGCCGGTAGAGGTCGATGACGCATACCGGGAGCGGGTCTCGTCGTGGTGGGACCGGGCCCATCAGCCGCTCGGCTGGAGTGGCCTGGAGGGAGTCCCGCGCCTCATGGCGCAGTCTCGAAGGCGGTGATGAGCGTGACGAGTCGGAAGTACAAGCCGCCGTACTTCGTCTGCGAGACGTGCGGGAAGCACAGTGATCACCTCCGGCGGGACGTCCTCGATCTGGACTACAACGCGCTAGGTAAGGCGCCATTGTGGAATTGCGACGAATGCTATCAGAGGAAACGGGAGGCGCGTCTCGCCCAGACGCGCTTCGCGCGCGAGCGCGCGCCGCACGAGGGCGCCGCGCACGAGCGCGCGGCGCATCCCCCGCGCGACCCATCGTCCTGATAGGCTTCATGGGCGCCGGCAAGAGCAAGGTGGGCGTGCTCGTGGCCGAGCGCCTTGGCCGTCCCTTCGTCGATACCGACGATCTCATCGAGGCTGCGGCCGGCCGTACGATCCCGGGGATCTTCGCGTCCGACGGTGAGGCGGCGTTTCGACGCATGGAGACCGAGGCCATCGCGCGGGCGCTCGCGGGATGCCCCGGCGTCCTGGCGCTCGGCGGCGGCGCGCCCACGCGCGAGGAGAACTGGGCCCTGCTCCGCCGCGCCGACGCCTTCGTCATCTACCTGAGGGCTGATCCGGAGACTATCCTCGAGCGCCTGGCCGATCACGACGACCGACCGCTCCTCGCCGGCCTCGACCGACCGGCGATGCTCGCGAAGATCGTCCGCATGTTGGCCGAGCGGGAGCCCTCGTACCTCCGCGCGGACCTGGTCATCCCATCGGACGACCTGCGGGACAAGTCCGCCATGGCGGATGCGGTGATCGCGCACCTCACGGCGGCAGGCGATCCGTGAACGTGCGACCCCTCCTGGAGGTTCATCAGCATCTCTGGCGGGACGCCATCGCCTCCCTCTGGGAACGGCGGCACGCAATCGTCTACGTGACCGCGCTCCTGTGGATACCCTGGAAGCTCGCCGTGCCGCTCATCGACGGCGCGTTTGGCGTGCGGCGCCGCCTCGGCCTGCCCCTCGAATGGATCGTGGACCCGTTCTACGAGCCCTTCTACGGCGCGGTGATCCTCGTCCTACTGGCGGACGGGCCGGATTCCGACTGGCGGAAGGGGCTCTTCCGCGGGCTGTGGTTCCTCCCGCGGATCTGGCTCATCGAGCTCAAGATCGCGGTCTGGGGCCTCGCGGTGCCCTACCTCGTGCTTCACATCGGCAGCGCCGTCGCAGTGACGATCTGGCCCGGGTCGGTCGTCGCGCGCGTCGTCCTCGCCGCGACCGTCCTGAGCATGAGCTGGATCGTCGTGGTCATGCTGCTCTACCTGCTCGCGCCGGCGGTGATGATCGCCGAGTGGCAGGCGGAGGGCTGGCCGCCGTGGGAGCACTCGGTCGGCGCCGCCGCGCGCGAGCGGCCGGCCGGCGTCTCCACCGGTTGGGTGCTCTGGGCGGCGCGCCAGCTCGTGCGCGGTCAGATGCGCCACGCCGTCTGCGTGCTCGTCGTTGGTCAGATCGCGATCACCTTCGTGCAGATGCTCGTTCCGCCGGGCGACCACCCGCTCGTGCAGGTCGCGAAGGGCATGTCCATGCTTGCGACGGCGGTATGGTGGGCGTTGATCTGGCAGTTCTGCGGCTACTGCGTCCGCCTCGCCGACTGAGCGTCAGGTGGGACGGATCGGCTCGGTCCACCGGCGCGTGGTGATCGTGGGCAGCTCCGCCGCCGCGACGGCTCGGATGAGCGCCGCGTACCGGACGACGGCGTGCCTGAGTTCTTCCACCGCGATGTACTCGTCGATCGAGTGCGCGCGGGCGATGTCGCCCGGCCCCCACACGACGCACGGAAGCCCCACGCTGCTCAGCACGCCGCCATCGGTGCCGTACCGCGCGAACTGCGGCTCGGCCTGCCCGACCACGTCCGCGACAAGGCGGTACCACGGCGTGTCGGTGCCGCACAGCATCGGCGGAGCGATCCGGAGCACCTGATCCTCCGCGCGGAACCGCCGCGCTTCCGGCACGCCCTGGGCGGCGTCCTCCCGCGTGAGCCTCTCCATCGTCCGTCGGACGCGGTCGCGGAAGAGGTCGAGGTGCTCGGCCACGAGCCCGCGCGCGTTGACGTGGAGCCAGCACCGATCCGGCACGACGTTGTCCGCGATGCCGCCTGCGATGCGGGAGACGGTGCAGGTCGGCGGCTCGTCGTCGAACGCCGAGTGCCGCAGTGCCCGCCAGTCGGCCAGCTCCCGGTCGAGGGCGGCCATGAAGCGCGTCGCTTGCTCGATGGCGTTCACGCCGAGGTGCGGCTGGCTCGAGTGGCAGCTCACTCCGTGGACGTCCACGCGAAGCGTCACGGCCCCCTTGTGCGCGTGGTAGACCGCGAGACCCGTCGGCTCGCCGATGACGGCGCCGACGGCGTCCTCGAACGTGTGCGCCGCCGCGAGCGACTTGATGCCGAGGTGGCCCACCTCCTCGCTGCCGCTGATCGCCAGGACGAGGGTCAGTCGGTCGAGGGCATCGCCCGCCGAGGCGACGGCGGCCACCATGGCGGCGATCTGCCCCTTCATGTCGACGCTGCCCCGGCCGTAGAGCCGGCCGTCGACGATGCCGTCGCCACCGTACGGATCGTGCTGCCAGAGCGCCTCGTCACCCACCGGCACGGTATCGATGTGCCCGGAGAAGATCAGCCGCCGCGGGCCGCGACCTTCCTCGGCGACCACATTGAACTGCGGGCCGGTCCCCGGGTCGGTCACCCGCTGCTCGTAGCGCACGACCGAGAAGTCCAACGCGTCGAGTGCGTCGGCGAGCGCATCCACTGCGGGCGCGTTGCTCCGGCCGCTATCGCTCGGGATCGCGACGAGGCGCTGGGCGAGCTCCACGACGTCCACTGGCATCTTGTGATCCTTCTTCGTCCAGGGAGCCACCGGCGGCCGCGCGACGCGTTCCGTCGACACGCCTCCAGGTCGGGAGGCGTCAACGGGCGGATGCAACGCCGGAGGCATCCCGCGATGCTGGTGCCTACTTGCAGAAGAAAGTGTGCCAATACTGCGGAAGAGAAAGCCCATCTGCTGGGACTTCGACAGCCAATTCCGCGTACATGAACTTACGCAAGTAGGCACTAGGGCCGGAAGTCGATGACCACGGTCTTCCAGCACGCCACGGGTGCGCCGCGCTGGCGCGCGGGGCGAAACCGCCACGACCGCACGCCGTCGATGGCGGCTTGGCGCAGGTACTCGTGTCCGCGCAAGGGGATCACCTGCTGTGCCGTCCCGTCCGCGGCGACGAGGACGGAGAGGAGCACCTGACCGCCGATGCCGAGCCGCCGCGCAACCGCCGGATACCGCACCGCGCCGCTCTCGACGATCTCGGGCGGCTGATCGACGAGCGTCTCCGTATAGGCGCGCGCCTGGACCGGCTCGGCCTGCGCAGTGCCACTGCCGGTGCCCTCCGGCGCCGGGGTCGGCGATGGAGCGGTCGCCGTCGCGGGTGGGCTTGGCGGAGGCGGCTGCACCACCTGCTCCGGCGTGACGGTCTGGTCGTGCGCCGCGCGGGACTGGGCCAGCATGTCCTCGAGGTACGCGACGCGGTTCATGAGGGAATCCATCCGCACGCGATTGTCTTCGCGTCGCCTCGCCTGCGCGGGCGTGAGCTGACGCTCTGCGCCCCGCTGGGTCGGAGCTGCCGGCGCTTGGCGCCGGACCGCGTTCATCTCTTGGCGGAGAAGGGCGATCTCGCGCTGCAGCCCCTCGATGCGCGCGCGGCTTGCGGCGAGCTCCGAGTCCGTGTGGGCGTCGATGGGCGGCGGCTGGGCGGGAATCGCGGGGAGTGGCCGGACCTGCGGCTTCTCGGGCGCCTGGCCGACGCGCCAGATGGTCCACGTGCCGACCGCGAGCAGGGCGAGGGCGGTCGGAACCAGGTAGATGAGCGGACTCCTTCCGCGCCCGGGAGCGACCGCCGCCGGTTCAGCGAACGGCCTCTCGGGGGCGAGCGCGGCGCCCGGCGCGAGAGGCGCCTCGGAGAAGAAGCGCGGCTCGGCCACGTGGAGGTCGTCATCGGCCTTGTGCTTCGGCAGGATCGCCATGAGCCCGCCAGCGTCGAGCTTCGACAGCGACGGGGCCCCCGCGTGGGCGCCTCCCGCGAGAAGGCGATGGGCGCTCCCCTCGTCGTCGCTGAAGACGATCCACACGGCATCGGGCGTGCCGGAGGGTCTGACGATCAGATACGCGAGGCTGTTGCGCTCCACCTCCGCGAGCGCCTCCAGGTGCGCCGACATCGTCGGCCCCACCAGGCGGACGAGTTGGTGCCCTCCGTCGCCGACCAGGCTTGCCATGATGGGCACCAATTCGCCGAAGCGCTCCGGCGCCGCGCGGAACGTCCAGCTCATCCGCTCGCACGCCTCGCGCACCTGAACGAGCGCCTCGCGGCCGTGGAGGTCGCCGGGCTCGAACTGCGCGCCGCAGATCCGGTTCCGGTAGATGAACAGAAGCGCCGCGACGCCATCGCCGCTGCCGACCAGGACGCCGTGGGGTCGCTCCGCGGCGAGGCGGTGGAGCGCATCGAGCAAGCCGCCGGGCGAGGGATTTTCGGCGGCAGGGAACCCCGGCCACTGCTGGACGTGCGCCAGAACCCAGGTGGGGCAATGCAGCGCATCGAGCGGCACGGTTGTCCTTCCTCGGCATCGTGGCGGGCGACACGGGCCGGCCATCGGGAGGAGGCCGGAACGGAGAGCCGTCGGGATGGTGCTGCGAGTATATCCCAAGATAGAATATCGCGGTGCGGGGAACCCGAGGTCAACGGTAAGGCACCCCCCCTGCGGGGGGGCCTCCGCTTAGGCCTCCGCCAGCGGCCACAGCGCGTCGGGCGGCACGTGGAGCGCGCACGAATCGCCCGGGCGAAGGTCGGAGCCGGGATCGGTCGGCCGAAGCCGCGCGACGAGGGGAAGCGCGTCGGCCACAAGGACAAGCTCGACATCGGCGCCGAGGAAGCGACGGTCCACGACGCGCGCAGGCAGGACGTTCTCGAGAGGCGCGCCCGCGGGAACGACACGCAGCGCGTGCGGTCGGAGCGCGAGCGCCCTCACCGGCCCACTTGGGAGCGGCGCCGCGCCGATGAGGCGGTGCGGCCCGACGGTGGCGATCCAGCCCCCGTCGCACGTGCCTGAATCGCGAGCGGCTCGGG
>Ga0315279_10002223_pt1 | contig 29920 bp, 24 predicted proteins | sample YL17G06_20_MG_FD_203694 | JGI IMG/M metagenome (GOLD analysis project Ga0315279, IMG submission 203694) | Sediment microbial communities from Yellowstone Lake, YNP, Wyoming, USA - YL17G06_20 | ecosystem: Environmental > Aquatic > Freshwater > Lake > Sediment | place: USA: Wyoming | collected...
GATAAGTCGGCCAACAAATCAATCCATCAGTCGCGGTTAAACCGCACCGCTGATTTGGATCGTTAGGCAAGGAGGAGGATTTTGTATGGACATATATCAAGCCATTGCTGTCCGGAAAAGCGTGCGGGCATTTGAAGACAGAGATGTGCCGGAAAATGTTCTTTTGCGGTTGCTTGAAGCTGCGCGGCTTGCACCATCGGCGAGCAATCGGCAGGAATGGCGATTTGTGGTGGTACGTGATTCAGCAAACCGAAAGAAACTGGCTAAGGCTGCCAATGCCCAGAAGTTTATCAGTGAGGCACCTGTGATTCTCGTATGTTGCGCCGAGACGGACGGTCATGTGATGGCCTGCGGTCAGCTTTGCTATCCGATCGACGTGGCTATCGCTATCGACCATCTCACGCTGTGCGCAGTTGCTGAGGGTTTGGGTACATGCTGGATTGGCGCGTTTGACGAGGATCAAGTCAAAAAAATCCTCGGCATTCCACCCCACATTCGCGTTGTGGAACTCTTGCCTATTGGCTATCCGAAAAATCCAGTGCCCGAAGAGAAATCCCGACTTCCGATTGAGAAGATCGTGAAGCACGAACGATGGTAATAGAAGATAATTACGGGTGTGTAAAACGGTTGCGCAGCTCGTTTCGTGGTACGTAGAACGGTTATATAAGTAATTAACTTTTAGAACGCAAGCCGGAAGGCAAAACCAGCAGCACAACCGTATAACGAATGACGAATAGAATTTAAATCATCCCCTGCTTCTTCAGATTCTCCCACAGCCACGGTTCGATGCGCTGGAAGTTAATATTGAATGCCTCCTTGAGCGCCTTTTCTTCTTCAGGGGTATTGATACTTTCCCTTGTTGCCCGGTAGAGAAAATCTTTTGAAGCACCGGTCAGGGTAAACATGATCTTGAGGAGCAGGAGAGATTTGTGTGCGATGGTAACCGGTTTTCCTACCACTTTTGCTATCAGCTCAACCAGCTCGTTGTACGTGAAAATCTCCGGCCCTGCGATCCCAAAGATTTTGTTTTTGGCTTTTTCGTTTCCAGCCGACTGGAGCAGTGCTTCGGCAACATCCTCCGGTGCAACAGGCTGCATTCGTTTTGTCCCGTCACCTATCGCCTGCATTTTTCCTGTCTTGATGATGGTAGGGGCAAAGTATTCTAAGAAGTCGCTGAAATAGCCAGACGGGCGGAAGATGGTGTACGTGATCCCCGAATTGATGAGGCTCTGCTCGGTGTTCCATTTGGCCTGGATGGTTTTGGCAGGAGAACCAGGAGCTACCCCGCCGACACTGATATAGATGATGTGCCCAATCTTGTTTTCTCTCGCTGCTTCGATCAGGTTTTTCATTCCCCCGTGTTCCACCATCTCATGAGTCAATTCCTTGGTTTCCTTCCTCAAGCCAATAACATCCATGATTACCTGAGCGCCAGCAGATGCCTTTTTTACGTGTTCAGGATTGGTGATATCCCCGGTTACCACATCAAGTTTTGAGGTGTCCATCCCCTTTATCTCAAGGGGTTTTACATCAAACCCTCGAAAGGGAATCGATCTCTCCACGCATTTTTTTACGATCTCCCTACCGATATGCCCGTTACATCCAGTTAAGAAAATCATCGAGGCACCTCCTTTGATAAAGTTTCACTGAAACTGGTATCATACTTTCGCTTGAGATGTCAAATAAACGTCTTAATCCAAGAGAAGAATTTTTCTGTTCACAAATGATATCTTTTGATATAAGGAATAACTATCGCGAACATTTGACATAAATGAAATTGTGAGGAGGAAGATATGAAAAGAACTTTGTTATGGAAGTTTCTAATTCTGCTTTCCTTATCAGGCTTGCTTCTCGGTACAGTCACCATTGGATTGTGTGAAGAAAAGGAAGGATCCTTTGTGGAGAAGGAGCTGTATGCAGTTGATGCCAAAAGCACTGCTACGTTTAAATGGGTTTCCGGTAAAGGGGAGATGCCGAAGGAAGCACTGTGGAATCATATTGCAAAGGTCCTGTCAGGGACTGAAGGGAAGAGGACGTATGTACTTGCTACCTCCATGGATAACATCCCGCTCTCTACCACCATTGAATTTTACCTGGATCCGGGTAAACAGGTCATGTACGGGTTCGCCGAAAAAGGAACGGAAAAGTTGATTCACATAAAAAATAATCCAAAGGTCAGCCTCAACTGGCATGAGGAGTTCATGAATGACTTCAGCAAGACTCTCTGTATCCAGATCAGGGGAACTGCAAAGCTCTTTGAGGGTGACTGCCCGGAAATGAATGAAGCACTGAAATTTTACCGTTATCAATATATGCTCTGGAACTTTCTCCCTACCCGGAATGCCCCAACTGCCCTGATGGTTGAACCACTCCAGAAGGCTATGGTTCAAGTAATAAAATCTAACATCATGTTGATCAAGGTTACGGTTGAGCAGGTAGTACTCACTGATGAACATTTGAGAGCGCAGGGCTACCGTCCCCGCCAGCTCTGGAGGAGAAGGTGAGATGAAGGACACGGAGACACGGCGACAAAGGGACGCGGAGACAGGAAAAGTTCTCTTCCCCGCGTCTCGCCGTCCCCGCGTCGTTTTTTTTCAAAACCCCAGCGGCATGGGGTGGGGTAAGATGAAAAAACTGGTGAGGGTAGTTACCAGCCCGTAGTAGATCCAGTATCCCCAGAAGGTTTTTCCGGCAGGCGAAGTGCTTTTTATGGTCATGAAGAATGCAAGGAGAAGGACAACCAGAGAGATCCCTCCCAGAGTATATGCAATAGCAGGTAAGGCTTCATAAGGTACGCGGGCAGAATAGTTCTGCATATAGAGCTCAAAACTCCAGGTGCTCCCGAATACCGCTAGCATCATTGCCAGACCATCCTTGATGGCACCGGTAATATATGCGATTGACAGGCTCATGAGCAGGAGAGCAAGATAAATTGCAGCGGAAGGATGTTTGATGTCCACTGCGCAGATGGGGTTGAGGAGGCTTGCTGGATGCACCCTGAGAGAAGGGCAGATCTCTCCGATCAGAGACCACAGGACCAGCCCTCCAAAAGAGCCGTAGATCAGCCTTTTTGCCTGAGATCCTGAGGTGACTGCCTTATAGACCAGGATGAGAAAGGCGAGGGAGAAAAGGATCAGGAGAAAGAGGTTATAGTTGGGGACCTTTCTGAGAGGAACCAAAAGGAGGTCACTTATAAAGAAATAGAGAAACAGGCTGAAGGCAAACAAGAGAGATTTTATCATGATATCCTCCTTGTTGTGGATAGATTGTGATTAAACAATAACAAAAAACTCTTTGATTAGTCAATAGTTAGTTTAAAAATCAGATTTCGTGAAAAAATGTATTGACAAAGATTTTATTTAGATATTAGAATTGTTTGAAAATCGAAATAATTTGCAGAAGTGGTTATTTCGATCAGCATGTGATCGAAGCGGGGTCGGCTTAAAGAATGAAGAATTCGATGAGCGTACCAGAAGTAAAGGAAGTGAGAGATTGGTCACACATCATCTCTCGCATCCTCCACTCCTACAACGAGATATCAAAAAGTATTAATCCACCCAGTCTACAACAGATTGAACTCACCTCCGCTCAGATAAAAGCCCTGACCAGTTTTTATGGTGCAGAAGAATACACCATGAGTGATCTCAGCCAGAATCTTGGCGTAACCCTTCCCACAACCACATCCATGATCAACCGACTGATTCAGTTCGGTTTTATAGAAAGAAAAAGGGACAACAAAGACCGGAGGGTGGTAAAGGTCAAGCTCACGATACGGGGGAGAGTAATCCTGAAAAAATTGATGGAGGAGAGGAGAATTGCGCTGGAGGCGTTACTCCAGGCATTGAACAATGAAGAACTGACAACATTTCTTGAATCCATCGAAAACGTTTCGTCCTTGATCCAGAAGGCGAAGGGATAAAAGAGGGACGTTTTTAAAAAGAGTCAAGCTAAGGGAGGGAGAAAAGGCATGGCAAGGCTAAAAGTAATTACACCAAAATCCATTTTTTACACGGCAGTTTCTCTGGTGTGGATCTTCGGTCTTTCCGCCATTGGGCACATAGTGATGGTGCTCATCGAGAAGTATAATCCGGCAATCAAATTTGACTTTGCCAGAATCTGTTTTGTCATCGGGTTTGTAACCATTTATTTGACCCGTTTCCTTAAGAGCGATGGCTGGCAAAGTTTTGTTGGGATTCTGGGTGGATTGGGCATGTGGTTTTCTTTTGAATACAGCCTGATGTATGCCGGCGAGCGGATGGGAGTTACCTATGCCTTCAATGGCAGTTATCCGGAATACCGCATAATGCAGTGGAGTGTCATTCTGCTCGTTATGGTTTTCACCTATCTCCTGTATCAGGAGAGCGTCCGCTGCAATTTCATTTTTTTCCTGCGGAGAAAACTGCGGCTCATGCGGGGGGTGATTGCTACCGGTAAGGTCGATAACTATGGGCCTCGCACGGGCTTTGAATATATTATGATAACCTGGACCTTCTACGTTCTCCTCATGATTGGCTATGATGAGCAGCTCTTCGGTGCCCATTCTGCGTTCACCTACGCCCTCTTTTTTGCGTCATTTTCCGTCTTCTTTTACCTGTGCTATAAGCTGTTGAGTTACGATAAGTTCGGAGCTAATTTGAGATACTCCATCCCCACGGTTACCATTCTCTGGAATGATGTAGAAATCCTGGCAAAGTGGGGCATGCTGAAAGAACCCTGGGTGCACATCAATTGGCCCATCATGTCTTCCATTATTGCAGGTTTTGTTATCTCGACCTATCTTATTATTAAAGACCTGCGGGTAAAGAAAGCAGCAATGATAGAATCAAAAGATGTGGTCTGATTAAGAGATGAACCAATTTTTAAGTTTTTCATGGTTGAAAAATTTAATAACCAAGGAGATTAAAATGAGATATTGGAAATCAATACCTATTCTTCTGATCTGCTTACTTTTCGCAGGGTCAGTCTATTCGGAAGTACAGGCAAGCAAGAAGCAGACGTATGCAGAACGGGTCAAGGCTATGGAAGATACCTTTTTTGCTGCCTCGAAAGCAGGGCAAACCATAAAAGGTGTAGTGGTCGAAGGGAACTCCCTCTTTAATGGGACTACTGCCCCGCAGAACAACCCCTACGGAAAACCCTACACTGAGAAAGAACTTCTTGATGCCAGGATCAGCGCAGAGCGTAACAGTAAGGTGTTTATCCTCACACAGGATGGGACACTGTATTATCCAACCCCCAAGAAAGGGGAGAGCATCTCTCAGAGCATGAATGCTCCCCGTATTCCGAGGGTGTTTACTGAGGAGCAAAAGAAGGGACCCAAAATGCGAAACTGGGCATCACTCGTACCCCTGGTAGGAATGGAAGTGGAAATATATGGAGCGGTTTATCCCGGGTATGCAGGCATAAAAGGTCTTTACATCGAGTACATAAAGTTTGAAGGAGAGTATTTAAAATAAAACGATGCATCATGATGTAGAGGAGGGAGAAAGTGGGAAAAGCTGCTGAGTTTATTATTAAGAGGCGGAATTATTTTATGGCTGCCATCCTGATTGTCAGTATATTCTTTGGGTACTATGCCACAAAGCTCAAGGTCTACACTAATTTCGGGGACCTTTTGCCCCAGAAGCATCCCTATATCCAGCTCCACAATAAGATACGGAATGTCTTTGGCGGGGCGAATCAGGTCCTCATTATGGTTCAGGTGAGAAAAGGGGATATCTTTAATGAAAAGACCCTGTGGAAGGTTAAATACATTACCGAGCAGCTTGAGAAGGTCCCCGGGGCAGACAGCTACAAGATATACTCCATTGCCCATCGCAAGGCAAAAGAGATCAAGGTGAAGACCGGGGAGATGGTCGTTGCCGCCCTCATGTTTCCCAATATCCCCAACACCCCGGAGGGATTGAATGAATTAAAGAAGAAGGTCTACAGCGACCCGAAATTCTACGGCTCCTTAGTATCCTTGGACAGCAAGAAAACCCTGATCACGGTGGATTTCTTCGAGGAACAGGTTGATTATAATGCGATCTTTAACGCCCTCCAGAAACTCCGTACCGAGATGAAGATTAAGAAGGATGTGGTAGACCTGTGGAAGGCAAAGGGGTTGTGGAACGACAAGGACTTCATCCGGATGGAGGGGGATGATTACGTAGTCAAGATGGAGGATGATAACCACATCGTGAACATCGCCGGCGAACCCATGCACCTCGGGTATGTCCGGTACCACAGCAAGCAGGTACTGGGTGTCCTGGGATTGACAGTCCTGGCAACCTGCGTCGTCCTTTATTGCTACTTCAAGTCCAAGCGCGGTGTCTTTGTCCCCATCTTCAACGCCTCTTTCAGCGCAATCTGGGGTCTGGGTTTTATGGGTCTGATGGGCTATCCCCTGTCTCCCTTAATCCTGGTTCTTCCCTTCCTCATCTCCCTCATGACAGCGCGTCACTCCATGCAACTCATGGCACGCTACCTTGAAGAGATTCAAGGTGGCAAGGATGTGAGGACAGCCTGTAAAATTTTAATAGAACAGATGTTCTTCCCTGGCCTGACCAGCATTATCACCGATGCCTTCGGGATTGCCATTGTAGCCATAGCCACGATCCCGATCCTGACCTATATGTCCATTTCCTGTGCCTTCTGGTCAGTAGCAACAGTAATCCTCTCACTCCTTTTTGCACCCCTCATGCTTTCCTATTTTCCTACCTCGAAGCGGATGAGTGTCCAGTTTGCGGAGGATGAGAGAAAGAGGGCGAAGAAGAACTGGCTGGACCGGTTCCTGTTCTGGCTTGGTCCCTGGATCACCGCCAAAGGCAAATGGGTGATTGTTGGGGTAACCGTGGTGATCGCTACAGCGGGTCTCTACTACTCGAGCCTGATCCAGGTGGGTGACTTCTTTCCCGGCTCATCCATCCTCTGGCCCTTCCATCGCTACAACCTTGATGCCTTCCGCATCACCTTCAGCATGCCCCTCTTGAATCCCATGTATATCATTGTGCAAAAGGATGAAAACGCCCCACCCCCAACGGGGGTGCAGATAGGGGATTTCATTGTCAAGGCAGACACCCTCCGGGAGATTGACAAATTCCAGCGCTTTATGGGTACCCATGAGCGGGTTATGTTCACCCAGTCCATTGTAAACCCGCTCCCTGGCTTTTTCATGGGTTCACACGACAATGATCCCAACTGGTACACTCTCCCCAAGGAAGATCTACTCCTCTCTTTCCTCTACAAGCAGTTGGTGTATCAATCCACCACGGGCGACTGGGACCGGTATATTAACCAGAAAGATACAGCCGCAAACGTGATCATCTACTGCAGGGACAAGATGCCCAAGACGGTTGTGGGGGTGGTGGACAAGGTGAAGGAGTACATCAGCAAATATTCCACCCTGAAGGGGGGAAAGTTCCTGCTCGCTGGCGGGGCCATCGGAACCCAGGCTGCGGTGCGTGAGGTAATTGCAGAGTCCCAGACCTTGAATCTCATTCTTGCTTTAGGCGGGGTGTGGTTCTTCTGCGCCCTTAACTTCCGCTCCGTCGCGGCGGGTCTTATCCTTACTATTCCGCTCGCCATCTCCAACATCATTGCCTTTGCCCTCATGGGGGCTTATAATATCGGCCTTACGGTGAATACCTATCCTGTATCATCAGTCGGTATAGGCTTGGGAGTAGACTACGGGATATATTTTGTGGGGAGACTGCTTGAAGAGATAAAGGTAGCAGATGGATTGAATGATGCCATCTCACGTACCATTGTGAGCAATGGGAGGTCCATCTGGGTGATTGCGACCACACTGACTATCGGACTTGCCCTCTGGATTTTTTCTCCTCTCAAGTTTCAGGCTGAGATGGGGATCCTGCTTGCCATTCTCCTGCTCATGAATATGTTAGGCGCCCTGCTGCTCGTGCCGGCACAGATCGCCATAGTGAAACCGAAGTTCGTGACCAAGCTGCTCCAAAAGGGGTAGAAAAGATAAAGGGGAAGTAAGAGAAGGATGGGGTAGAGGAGTAAACTTTTTTGAGGGGGAAGAGTATGAAAAAGAAAAGGATCGACACAATTGTAGTACTCATCATGTTTTCCCTTTTCTTGCTGACGGGCGGATTTTTTACCATCGTCCGGGCTGAGGAAAAGGGACAAGAAGAAGTGACTATCGCTCAGGGGGAAGAGCAGGGCGCAGTCACTCAGGCAGAGAATGCTGAAGGATCTCAGGGTGAGAGTCTCCTCATGCAGAGGGAAGATGTGGGCCAAAAGGCGGGCGTCAACCTTTTTAATGATAGGGTAAGGCTTCAGACCACCCTCGCTAACGTTACCCAGATACGCAGCCACTACCGCAGTCACACAAATACCGTGGGCTGGCTGGGTGTTCAATCGGCTCCCTATGATGATAACAGGTTCCATGACACTTATCTGGGGGTATTCAAGACCGCCTTAAGTGTGGAGGCCCTCATCCGCTGGTGTGAATCGCCCAACTTAGTCGTCAACCAGGAGATCTATTTCAAGTACTTCTACGAGGCTGCACCGGATATAGACCATAAATTGGGCTCCAACATCGCCTCCTATGACAGATACACAGATTATCAGACACCTCGCTTTCACTGGGATGATATGATCAATGAACTCTATTTCGATATCTACAGCGGCCCCTGGAACTTCCGTTTGGGAAAACAGATTGTCTTCTGGAGCGAAACGGAGATGGTCCAGACCGTGGACAAGATCAATCCCCTTGACCTCCGCTATGGTGCCATGGGAATCGAGCCCTGGGACGAGGTAAAGTTGGGGCTCTGGATGTTCCGCGGCTTTTACAATTCAACCCTGCCGGGCAACATGATCTTCGAACACATCTTTATTCCCGGTAATCCTCAGTATTCCCGGACACCGGTAGAGGGGACCAGCTGGGGAGGACCTGCTCTGCCCAATTCGGACCTTGGTCCGGGCGGTATGAAACAGTTTCTGGATGACTGGTGGGAAGCGGACAGACCAAAAAACTTCAACTTCAGATGGTACCAGTATGCCTTCAGGGTACGAGGCAATTCAACATTTAATTTCTTGGGAGAGCTTACCCACGACTGGACAGTGAGTCTCTTCAATGGCTTCACCCATGTCCCAGTCGTGGTGAGAGATTTCAAGGAGGTGAATTTCACCTTAGGGTCGTTGGCAGCAAACAGGGCAACCGGTCGTGGTGCAACCAGTGAAAATCTCATGGGTCCCTTCTTAGATAGTTTTGGTGTTTCAGCTGAGGACGCCGATGAAATACCCGGGAGACAGTGGGAACCCAGGAGATACATTACCGTCGGGGCAAGCGACCAGACCTATGAACCTCATACCGGGGCCGTGTACCGGCTTGAGCTGGCTTATGAAATTGACCGCCCCTATAACAGTATCCCGGGTCAGGCATTGTGTGAGAAATGGGGATTAGGCGCCAACCTACCTATGAGTGAGAGACAGAGGTATGTCGGCCCGGTCATTCATCGAGACAGCTTTAATTTCGGACTGACCATTATCCGGCCCGTGCTCTGGCCCTGGCTCCAGCAGCAGAGATGGGGGCCTTGGTCTTCTAACGCAGTCTTCGATCTCACCTTTGGCTTTTACCGGGGTATGATCATCGGGACTCAAGATATGGTCGACCGGATTAAGCATCAATATGCCCAGGCACAAAAGTACGAGAACAATTTCACCTTCATGAACCAGATCAAGCTCATTGGACCCATGGACATATATTTCATTTTTCGGGCCCTATACAATGAAAGGAACTGGGGTTACGTAGTCCCGGCTTTTTCATGCATCGCCACCACGAACCTGTCCGTGGATATAGGATACTCCTGGTTCTATGCAAAGAACCCGAAGGCTGACGCGAACGGCACGGCCTTTGCCGAAGACCAGGACTTTGCTTTTATCAAGATGAAGTATCAGTTTTAAAAGAGTTAGGGAGTTAAGGAGTTCAAGAGTTGAGGAGTTTCAACTCCCTAACTCCAGCACTCCATAACTCTTCCACTCTAACAAGGAGGAGTTTTTCATGAAAGGAGAAAAAATGAGAGGTTTTGCAGTAGTGTTGAGACTGATCATGGCAGTTACATTGATTGCCGCTTTTGCGCAGATATCCAGAGCTGCCGAGATCAAGTTTCCCACCCCCGGTTACGAAGGCGAGGAGCTGGCAAAGGTGAGGGAGTGGGAGAAGACATGGGTTGGTAAAAAGGTCGGGGTCAGTAATATAGATCAGGTGAAGGATCTCCTGGTAGAACCCGTATACATCATCATGAAGAACCCGCAAGACTTCGGTGGAAGTGGCGGAGACGATTACTGGTTCGAGGTGGTCCCCTATCGCCCGTACAATATATCCAAGGGCGTCATTGAGAACACCCTGAAGTATGCACCCCAGGCAAAACTGGATGAGAAGCGATACCTGGTCGATTATGGAAAGGTGGCGGGTTTTCCCTTTCCCAATACGAAAGACAACGGACTTGAGATGGCATGGAACTTTGATGCCAATACGAAAGGTGATTCACACAAAGAGACGGCCTATCCCGCGGCAAATGTGGACTGCAAGTCCAAACTGGAGAGGGTTGCCGGCCACATCCGCTGGGAGCTCTACTGGACCGGAAGGTGTAACATTCCGCCCACGCCAGCGGTAGAAAAGAACCCCAAGAATATCAGGAGAGGCTTCTTCATGAGGATGACTGATCCCGTGGACTTCCGGGATACGGCGATGCTCGAGATCATCTATAACGCCCAGGAGAAGCCTGAAGACCTCTGGATCTATATGTCCATGTTCAGGCGTATACGCCGGGTTGCAGTGAAACAGAGGACTGACATGATTGACGGCACCGACATGATCTACGACGATCAGGATGGCTGGTACACCCACGTCACCCATAACAATTACAAGTATATCGGCAGGAAAGAACTCCTCACCTGCCGTCATCAGGACGTCAAGGTGTTGAAGCATATTAAGGGTCAGGGCTGGTACAATGGTCTGCAGAGGGAAAGGATCAATGCCTACGTGCTCGAGGTGAAGCATGAGGATCCCTCCTACGTCTATTCGAAACAGATATGGTACCTGGACCCGGAGACCTGGCAGATGGATGCCAAGGTAATGTATGACAAGGGGGGGAGACTCTGGAAGGTTATGGATGTGTTCTACGATGAGGTGCCGGGTTATGGAGGAGCAAAGACAGCTACAATCATTGCCGATACTACCACGGACATCATAAGAAAACACTCCGGAACAAGCATACGGATTAACGAGTTTACCGGCAAACCCATACCGGAAAATATCTTTACCGTTGGGAACATGCAGAAGTTCTCGTATTAAAGCTCTGACTGGAGGGAGAAGTTTTTAGCAAAAGCAGTTATGTGAAGTACCTGGTTCAAGCAGAAGTTCACGTGTTGAGTAATAAGTAGCTATCAGCAATTGATTTGATTTTAAATTTTCGAGTAAAGCTGACTGCTGATAGCTAATATAAACGCAATAAGTAAAATGTCATTGCGAGGAGTGAAGCGACGAAGCAATCTCTTGTTTATGTGGTGAGATTGCCACGCTTCCGTTGGTCGCTCGCAATGACAATGTAATAGCATTTAATGCGTTTGTATTAATAGCGATACGTGCAGAGTAAAAAAGGAGATGTAGATGGCGGATTTGAGTGATATCAAGAAAGAACTGGAAGGTATCGTAGGCAAGGGAAATTGTCTGGATGATGAGGACGTGTTAGGACGTTACTCCCGTGATGCGAGCCTGTGCCCGGAGAGGAAGCCGGATTTTGTCGTGAAGGTGAAGAACACAGCCGAGGTACTGAAGGTAGTAAAGCTGGCGAATACGCACATGATCCCGGTCATTCCCCGCAGTTCAGGGGTTGGATTCTTCGGGAACGGGATCCCTGAAGAGGGTGGAATCATCATCGAGATGAGCGGCATGAAAAAGGTTCTCAAAGTGGATACCCGCAACAAGTGGGTCTTGATCGAGGCCGGTGTCACGTTCGGAGAGATCCAGCAGGAACTGAAGAAGCATGGGTTCAAGGCGGTCAACCCTCTCCTGCCCCATAAGGAGAAGTCAGTAATCACCACAGCCCTGGAGAAGGAACCGGGCATTTCCCCCAAGATGCATCTCGATGAGCCCATCCTCACCATGGAAGTGGTAATGCCGACCGGTGATTACTTCCGGACCGGCTCAATGGCTGTCCCCGGTGCACCTGCTGACCCGGCAGCAATTCCTGATGAAACCTATTCAGACCTCTGTAATTCCATGGGGCCCGGTATTGACTGGTGGCGGTTACTCACCGGCAGCATGGGGACATTCGGGATCATTACTGCAATGAACCTGAAGACAATGCCCATCCCGAAGATGAGGAGGCTCTTCTTCATCCCCTTTGCAAAGCTTGAGGATGCCGTTGAGCCCATGTATCGTATCCAGAGGAAAGAGATCGGCAATGAATGTTTTATCCTCAACAGTCAGGATCTCGCCCTGATTCTATCAGAGGAGAAGAGTGAGATCGAGAGCGTGCGGAAGGTGTTGCCACCCTATGTGCTCGTGATCGCCCTTGATGCAGGAGAATGGTACCCTGAAGAAAAGATGGAGTACCAGAAAGAGGCACTCTTCGAGGTGGGAAGAGAGTTCCTCCTCGAGCCATCAAATACACTCCCGTATGTCCCTGAAGCTGAAACGAGGCTCTTAAACATCCTCGACCAGCCCTGGGCTGGAGATGAGTACTGGAAGTTCCGTTATAAGGGTGCCGGCGCATCGATCATCTTCCTTGCCCCTATGAGACGCATACCGGAGTTTATTCATCTCATGCAGGAAAAGGCTGCTGCCTATGATTATCCTTCCTCTGACCTGGGCGTTTATATTCAGCCCAAGCAGAGGACTCACGCCTTCCACGTAGAGATAGGTCTGTCCTTTAACCCTGACGATCAGGCAGAAAGGGAGAGGATCAGGTTGCTCTTTGAGGAATCAAGCGAGGCCCTGGTCAATGCGGGTGCCTTTTTCTACCGTCCGTATGGAGCGTGGGCGCAGATGGTCTATTCCCGTACTGGTAACCTCGATCCGGTCCTGAAGAAAGTGAAAGGGATCCTTGATCCCAACAACGTGATGAATCCCGGAAAACTGGGTTTTTGAGAAAGGAGATAGTTTAGATGAGTGGTTCGGCATTAGAGAAAGTGGAATATGATTTCAGTCATTGTCAACGGTGTTCAACCTGCAAGTGGGTACACCTCTGGGAGGTAAAGAGTCACCGCTTCTCGAGAAGCTGTCCTTCCGTTGTGTACGGGAAGTTCGATTGCTATACAGCGCAGGGAAGGAATGATATCGCCTTCGGGCTCTACAATAATGAGCTATCCTGGGAAGAAAACAAGGATACCCTCCTCGATGTAATCTACAAGTGTACCCTGTGCGCTGCCTGTGATATCAACTGTAAACGGGTGATGGATCTGGATATCATTGGTGTCCTCGATGCATTGAGGGAAGAGGCCTGCGAGCAGGGATACGGGCCGCTCCCTGCCCACAAGGAGTTTATCACCAGCATCATGCAGTATGACAATGTCTGGAAACAGCCTCGAACCAGGAGAGCGAACTGGGCACGGGATTTGAAGATCAAGGATCTGAGTAAGGGTAAAGAGAAGAGCGATGTCCTCTATTACGTTGGATGCACCTATGCATACCGTCCTGGCCAGGACGTCATCCCCATCGGTATGGCGAAGCTGATGAGACAGGCCGGGGTGGATTTCGGCATCCTCGGAGCGAAAGAGGTCTGCTGCGGCGGTATTGCTGATAACGTGGGAGACAAAAAGAGTTTTGAGGAGATTGCCAGGAAGAACCTGGATATGTTTAAGGAGGCAGATGTCAAGAAGATTGTTACCAACTGCCCGGGTTGTTTCACGGCCTTCAGCGAGAAGTATGCGAGGATGCTGAAGACCGATACCAAGAACCTTGACTATGAAGTGGTTCATGCGACGGTCTATCTGGATCAGCTGATAAAAGAGGGGAAACTGAAGTTCTCAAAGGATCTCAACCTCAAGGTTACCTGGCATGACCCCTGTCACCTCGGCAGGAGAGGAGAGCCGTACAAGCACTGGGAAGGCAAGAGAATCCAGTGGGGCCTGACCGATCCGCCCCATGAGCTCCCCCGAGGCCTGAACGGGATTTATGAACCACCGAGGAACATCCTGAAGGCAATCCCGGGTGTAGAACTGGTGGAGATGGAGAGGATCAAAGAATACTCCTGGTGCTGTGGTTCAGGCGCAGGGGCGCGGTCAGCTTTCCCTGATTTCGCCCTGTCCACTGCGAAAGACCGGATTGAAGAGGCATCATCTACCGGTGCGAGCACGCTCGTTACCTGCTGCCCCTGGTGTGAGACCAACCTCGGTGATGCGGTAAGCTCTTTGGGATCCAAGATGAAAATTATGAATATCGTTGAATTAGCCAACCAGGCACTTTAAGACATAAAGAAGGGAAGAGGATGGCCTTTACAAAATTAGCTTTCAAAGCCTTAGAAGATGTATTGGGTAAGGGGAATGTTACCGATGATCCGGTAATCTGTCAGAGTTATTCCAGGGTAAACTGGCTTCCTCCAGGATACCTACAGCGAGTCCGACTTGGAACGGATATGCGACCAGCATGCGTGGTTTTGCCTGGGAGTACTGAAGAGGTTCAAGCAGTAATCCGTATAGCCAATCGCTTTAAATTTCCCTTCATACCCCGTGGTTCAGGGTATACCTTCCAGGCATTTCCCGCAGGGAAGGGGTATATCGTCATAGACCCCAAACGGATGAACCGGATCATCGAGATCAACGAAAAAGATATGTATGCGGTGGTTGAGCCCTATGTCACCTTTGCTGAGCTCCAGACCGAGGGGATGAAGAAGGGGATGACCTGTCCATCTCCTCTGGCCGGGGCACAGGTTTCAGTGCTCGCCAACTACTCCTGGCATGGAGCTTACGGAAACAGCTGGATCAGCGGTATCGGTGCCCAGAATCTTGAGGCCTTTGAGTGGGTACTGCCTACCGGGGATGTGGTAAAGAGCGGTTCAATCGCCCAGCCCCATGCAGGCTGGTTCTGGAATGACGGACCAGGCCCGGATTTGCGCGGATTACTGAGAGGCGGCATGTTTGGACATGCAGGAGGACTGGGCATGGTTACCAAGGTCTCCTGCAGGATGACCCCCTGGCCCGGACCGACAACGCTTCCCACGCGTGGAATCTCTATCGATAAGATTTCTGAATTCCCCAGGGATCAATTCCGCTGGTACATGATCAAATTTCCTTTCAAGTATCCTGAAGAAGAGGAGAAGGAACTGATACAATCCATTGAGCTTTTCTATGAAATGGGGAAGGCGGAGATTGCGGTGTTTGCCACCCATCTCGCCAAGCAGTTCCTGTATACCTACTCTTCCAAGACCAAGCAGGACCTCTTTGAGAATATGAAGAACAACGTCTTCCCTCATGGTTACTGCGTGGTCGGGCTTCAGGCTACCACGTCGGTGAGGCAGCTCAACTATGAGGAGAGGGTGCTCAAGGCCATCGTCGCCAAGGTAGGTGGGATCTTCGTTAAGGAGGATGAACCTGCCTATCAGGTGTGGATTGTGCGAACCGCCAATGAATGGCTCCGTTTTGCCCACGGCATCAGACTGGCCCGTCCTTCGGACAGCTTCAACATCGGTGCCTCGAATGTGGACTCATGCGATGGTATTGTGCGTGAAATTATAAGGTCAAACAAGACATTGAGAGACCTCCTTGCCGGAGAAAAGGAACTGGGCAAGGACTTTGTCCAGCCTTTGAGCGTGCATGGAGGGTGGATCAGTCCCCAGGAGTATGCCCACTGGTGCCTGATGACTACCGACATCTTCCCTGAACAGACCGTGAAACAGGCTTCTGAGGCAATTGAATTAATGGGCAATCAGTTGAAGGGAGAGCTCGAAGATAAGAGTGCAGCTGTGGTCATTCATCTTCTCGGCCCGAGTTATGACCTCCTCGGTCCCATGATGAACAACGTCCACCTGATCGTGAAAAAGATCAAAAACACCTTTGATCCTTACAACCTCTCGAACCCGCCCTATGCAACCAGGCCGGATGTTCTTTCCGATGAGGAGTTGAAAAAGATGATGGGGGCGCATTAAAGACAAATGACAAATTTCAAAATCCAAATTTCAAATGGAAAGAAATACAGTAGGGGCACGGCATGCCGTGCCCTTGAAGGAATAAGGGGAGATCACTGATGGCCAAGAAATATGACCTGGTCATAGTCGGCGCAGGCCCAGCTGGACTTATGGCTGCCAAGACAGCAGGCGAATACGGCCTGAAGGTTGCCCTGCTTGAGCGGAAAAAGGACATAGCTGAGATCAGAAGATCCTGTGCCATGATGCTGCTGGTCTACAATGAAGGCTACTTCGGAGACTGGATGCGTGTCAACCGCACAGGAGGCCGGCTCTGCTTCCCCAAGAATGGTTTTTCCGTAAAGTATGACGGCCCCCTGAAGGACCTCTATGCCATCTACGGTTATTCCTCTCAGGGGAGACGGATACGGTTTGGTGATTGCGATAAAGGAAGGGCGATCGGCGATGCAGCCAAGATTGCCCTGGTGCATGATAAGCCAACGCTCCTGAGGGGCCTGCTGGAGGAGGTAAAGCAGGCAGGTGTGGAGGTATTCGCTAACACCAATGTGACCGGCATCGAGAAGAGGCCGGACGGGGTTATGGTGCGCGCTGGCTCAGAGGAGTTCACCGGCACCTTTGTCATTGCTGCTGACGGTGTGAATTCCCTCATTGCCCAGAAGCTCGGTTTCAACAAGGACCGGAAATATTACGGCATGCTCTTAAGTAGGACCTATCACATGGCCGATGTGGAAGGACCGGATCCCAATGCCTTTACCATGGTATTCTACGGTAGACCTTATCCTTCACTCTGTGCTATCTCTCCCAGGGCTGCAGGAGATGGTTATCAGGTGATTGCCATCACCTTCAACCCTGCGGTTGACCCGGATCTTGTCTTTAACCGTCTTACCGGAGAGGGATTTACCCAATCCTGGTTTAAGAAGGCGAAGAAGGTCAAAGGATTTGCTGCAGTTGAAAATCTATGGGAGCCTATTATCGAGCCCTATAAGGATAGTGTCCTGCTCATTGGCGATACCTCCTGGACTCAGGAGGCGGAGAACACCGGGTCACTCATGTGCGGCTGGAAGGCCGCAAATATCTTAACCGTTGCGTTAAGTGATGGGAAGGTCAGCCGGGAGGGCGTGGAAGATTACCTTGCGTGGTGGAAAAACTCTTTCTGCACGCCCTATGACTACCGGAATTATTTGAAGAACTACACCATATGCAACTTCTTTGAGGATGAGGAGATCAGCTATCTCTTCAGTCATATTAAAGAGACCATGCCTGCAAGTTTGAATGCCTATGAGCTGTTTAATTTCGTAGGGGCGGAGCTGGGCAAGGCGATGGGCGCGATTGTCGAAGCGAGGCCGGACTTCCTCCCGAAGATTCAAACCTTCGGAACTGCCCCGGTAGAAGAGCTCATGAGTGAGGCAATCAAAGAAGGGTTTCCGAATAGATAACCTGATAGATGTCAGAATACCAGTTCAGTAAATGTTATTCGTAAAAGGAGGGGTACATGGAGAAGCGCCCTAACGTAAAGATTCTTTATACTCTCATACTTGTACTTGTCTTTAGTCTCATATCTGCCTCATGCATGAAGATGGACCGTTCCAAATTTAAGCCGCCCAAGATAACCATGGTCGTTCCCAACAATCTCCATACGGTGGTGGCGGTGGATGCTCATAATATCTGGGCATTTGGAAACTATGGTACCATCATCCACTCCTGCGATGGAGGAAAGACCTGGGAGAAACAGGTGAGCGGATATGAAGGTGTTCTCCCCAAAGCCCAGTTTCTTGACGTAAACAGGGGATGGGTGTGCGGAATGGGAGGGACTATTCTCTACACCACTGATGGTGGAAAGCACTGGGTGCGTGCTAAAACCGGTACAGAGAAGTACATCGTTGACATCTCAATCGTGGACGATAAGCATGGTTTTGCCGCGGGTGAATCCATGACCATGCTCAAGACCGTAGACGGAGGGAAGACCTGGGAGAGCATGATCAAAGAAGAAGAGAAACAGGATATCCACCTCTCGGGAGTCTGGTTCGTAGACCCCCTGAGCGGATGGGTTGTAGGGGAGTTCTCTACAATCCTCCATACTACAGACGGGGGAAAGACCTGGAAGAAACAGATATGCCAGGACCTTATACCGAAGGTGGATGAGACCCAGTGGGAATCACCCATGCCCGGCCTCCTGAACGTCTATTTTACTGATCGCACCCACGGGTGGATTCAGGGTATGGATGGGGTAATGCTTGCAACCGGGAATGGCGGCGAGAAGTGGGGAAAGCTCCCCCTGGTAACAGACCATGCCCTCTACAATATGCAGGTTGTGGGGAAGCATGGATGGGCAGTTGGCGATAAGGGGGCATATCTAACCAGTGACGATGGTGGAAAAACCTGGAAACCGCAGGATGAGGTGATCAAAACCAGATTCTGGCTGAGAGACCTCTCCTTTTCGGATCCAAATACGGGCTGGGTAGTAGGATACCGTGGGACGATTGCAAAGACCCAGGATATGGGGAAAACCTTTACCATGATATCAGGCCTCTCGTATGATATGCCGGAGTTCGGAATAACTGATTTCTAAAACGATGGTGCTTTTACATTGTCATTGCGAGCGACCAACGGGAGTGTGGCAATCTCCACCTCATGGACACGAGATTGCTTCGTCGTTTCACTCCTCGCAATGACGCTTTACTTGATGCATCTGTAAAAATATTGAATAAGGAAAGGATACATCTTTAAGTAAGGAGGAGAGATGGTGAAGATTGATACGAAGAAGTGTACGGGGTGCGGGGGGTGCATCGATATCTGTCCTGCTATTGCAATCAGTATGATCAATGATGTGGTGACCGTCAATAATGATACCTGTACTGAATGCAAGATCTGCGTCAAGGTATGTCCGATGAGGGCGCCGGCAGAGGTTTGATCTCACACATTCATTTCACACAGAAAGCTTTATATCTATCTTAGAAGAACCGAGGAGAGGAGATGGGAGAAGTATTAGGTATTTGTGGAAGCTCAAGAAAAAAAGAGAGTAATACCGCAGCCATTATGGAGGAGATTCTCCGGGCTACGGGGAAGAGTTACGAGCTGGTATGGCTCTGTGATCTGAACATTAACTTCTGCACCGGTTGTTTGAAGTGCTTTTCTGATCCCTCAGTGAAAGGGGTTTGCTGGCAGAAGGATGATATGGAGGGGTTGATCCAGAAGATGTTAGGCTGCAAGGCACTGGTCCTTGGCTCACCCACCATGTATGGGAATGTCACCGGCAGGATGAAAAACTTTTTTGATCGCTCGATCGGGATAGACAGCCGGGGGATCGGGCCCGAAAAGAAGCTGGAGGGGCACGGAAGGAGTCCGATGGCCGGCAGGCCGGCTGCGCTGGTCACGGTGGCTGGCGGTGGAGACCAACAGAAAACAGCGGCCAATATGCACATATTCATGGATTACGAGGACCTGGATATTGTGAGTGAAATTGCAGAGGCGGTGGGTTTTACCGATGTCCGTGAAAACAAGGAAATTATGGGTCGTGCACGGAAGATCGGGGAGGAAATAGGGAAGAAGCTATGAAGGGTTCAAGGGGTCAAGGGGTTGTAGAGACATGCCATGGCATGTCTCTACCCTGGAACCCTCTCCGCCGAAGGTGGATTGGACCCTATTATTTAACCACAAGGGGGAGGGGAGATTATGCATAAACCTGAGGAAGTAAAAAGTTCTGTGAAAAAATTCGGTGGCATTACCGTTCCTGATGATTTAACGAAGACCAATTTCTTCAATTTGTATTTAGCAACCTTCCTGATGGGTTGCCTCATGACCTTTCCTGCCATTTGCCAGGCGCCCCTTTTAAGGGTATTGGGTGTTGCACCGGAGAATGCCGGAACGCTTAATGCCGGCCTCCAGAATATGAGCCAGGTGGCTACCCTCCTCTTCGTTGGCTATATCGGGTACCTTTCAGACAAACACGGAAGGAGAATCCTCGCCATTATCGGCTTCATTGTCTGTGCAGTCTTCTACATCCTCTTCGGTTATACCAAAGAGATCTCCCTGACCATGGGACTGACGAGCCTCAATAGCCAGGTAGCTGTCGGCTTTGTAATCCGTTTTGTCCTCGGGATCGGCCTGATCCTGGGGTTCCCTCAGTTCATTACCATGGTGGCCGATTATACCCTTCCGCAGGACCGGGGCAAAGGTATGGCCTTTAATGGGATATGCATGGGGTTGGCGAGTCTCGTCGTCGCTGGGTTCCTTTCCGCGATAGCCAGAAAAACAGGCCTGCTGAGCATCTTCTACATGGCTTGTATCACCGGCATTCTGGGAGTGATTGTGTGCAAATTCGGCCTTGTTGATAGAATAATGGCGAAGGAAGAGAAGAAGAGTTTCAAGGAGATATGGCAGATCGTTGCCAAAAGTATGGATTTGAAAGTGAGCTATGTGGCAACCTTTGTGAGCAGGGCGGATGTTGTCGTGATAGCAACGCTTCTGAGCGCATGGCTGGTGAATGTTGTGGGTAAGGAGGCTTCTATGCAGGCGATTATGCGGTTTGGTCTCGCCATGGCAGCCATGAGTATCGTCGCGTTTATTGCGTTTCCTGTCCTTGGCATTTTACTTGATAAATGGGGCCGAGTTCCGGTGCTTATCCTTTCCCTCCTGACTGGTGGAACCGGGTTGTGCCTCATAGGATCGCTCTCTAATCCTTTTTCTCCATTACTTTTTCTCTACATAGCGATAGTCGGGATAGGGATGGCTGGATCGGTGACTGGTGCCAACACCCTGGCCACAGACGGGGCACCCAAGGGGATGACCGGAGTCATCCTGGGGGGACTCAATTCCATGCAGCCTGTGGGAATACTCTTTTTTCTCCAGTTTGGAGGGTTCCTCTTTGACAAGCTGGGTCCATGGAGCTGTTTTGTCTTAAAGGGGGTGGCAGACATCATCGTGGGAGTCTGGATTATTCTCGTAAAAGGAAAAATAAAGACTAAATAAACAGGGAGAAGGAGGTTTTGCTATGGTTAAGATCGAAGCAGCTAAATGTACTGGCTGTGGAGGGTGTGTGAATCTTTGCCCTGATGCGGCAATGAGTTTGAGCAGCAAGGATGTCATTGCTGTTGATGAAAAACTGTGCAGCAAATGCCAGATCTGCGTCAAGGCATGTCCAGTGCGTGCACTCAGCATGTGATGGTAAACGGAAATGATAACAGATGATTATAGGGTAAAGGAAAAAGGAGTATTTCATGGCGAAAAGATATGATGTAATTGTCGTGGGGGCTGGCCCTGCTGGCTGTATGGCAGCCAAGACCGCTGGCGAGAATGGTTTGAGCGTTGCCCTTCTGGAAATGAAAACGAAAATACCGGTGGTGCGGAGGACGTGCACCCAGATGTTGCTGCCGATGAACGAGGACTACCTGGGCGAAAGGACGAGTTTTAATGGCAAAAACGGGCACGTCTGTTTTTTAAGGAACGGGCTTTCTTTTAACTATACTGGTCCATATCAGAATATTTATGCCTTTGAAATCTATTCACTGGGAGGAAATAATCTGAAGTTTGGTGAGGCAAGCGTCAGGAGGAAGATGGGTGATCAGGGCAGGATTTCCATCGCTACCGATAAGGGTCTCCTGATCAAGGATCTCCTGAAGCAGGCTACGGATAACGGTGTGGAGGTGTTCCCCGGGACAACGGTGACGGACGTAAAGAAGGAAGGGAATGCAGTAAAGGTCATCAGTGACAAAAAGACCTTCCAAGGAACCTTCGTGATTGCTGCTGATGGAGCTAATTCCCGGATTGTCCAGCGCCTCGGCTTAAACAAAGACAGGACGTACTATTCTACCATGTCGGTAATCGAATCCTACATGAAGGGGCTTCACCTTCCTGCAAAGGGGACGGTCTACTATATCTGCGCGGAGGTCAACGGTGCTCCCACGCTGTGTGCTCTGATTCCCAGGGCTTATGAAGGTGAATACAACGTAGTGTTCATCACCTTGAATCCCAGGGTAGACCTGATGAAATTTGCTCATTTCATCATGAAGGAGAGCAAACTTGCCCACTGGTTCAAGGGAGTGGATTTGAAGGTGCAGCTCTCCGCAGTTGGCAACATGTACTCCACGATCCTTGACCCCATCAAGGATAATGTGCTCATGGTGGGAGATACCATCTGGTGCCAGGAATCGGAGAATACCGGTGCACTCCTTTCTGGTGGAAAGGCTGCGATTGCGGTTAAGCTCGCACTGCTTAACGAAAAGCCGAACCGCGAAGGCGTGCAGGAATATGCTGACTGGTGGAAGCAGGCTTTTGTGGATCGGTATCCCCGGGACCTGATCATGAAGAATTACATCCTGGGTGCGGTAATGAGCAATGAGGATATGGACTACCTCTTCAGCCTCATGAACGAAGTTATGCCGGCAAGCATCTTCCCTTACATCCTTCCCGCTCATCTGGGAGAGGCGGTGGGGAAGGTTGTCCCTATCATCCAGAAGGACAGGCCGGATATCTTCGGTAAACTGGGAAGGATGGCCCAGGAACCAGTGGAACAGATCTTGGCCCCGCATCGGGACGAGAAAATGGCGAACAGGTAAAACGCAATAAACGTTTTGGAATTATCTTCTCGTTGATGTTGAGAAATAGAAAGGAGGAAGAATATGGGTTTTAACAGATTAAAAGGTAAAGTGGCAATTGTGACTGGTGGGGCCAAGGGATTAGGGTATACCTTCTCTCATGCCTTAGCCGATGAAGGTGCGAAGGTTGTGGTATGCGGGGCTCATACTCCTTGTGAGCCGGTGGCAGAAGAGATCAAGAAAAAAGGTGGAGATGCCATCGGTCTTAAGGTTGATGTTACCAAAGAAGAAGAGACCCAGATGATGGCTAAGAAGGTCATTGAGAAATTTGGCCGGATTGACATCCTGGTCAATAATGCTGCGATCTTTGGTGGCCTTAAGTTAACCCCATTTCTTGATGTTGATACTGCCCTCTGGAGAAAGGTGATTGATACCAATATTACCGGATACTTTCTCTGCTGTAAGGCGGTTATCCCCCAGATGATCAAACAGAAGAGTGGGAACATTGTGAATATCTCTTCAACCATCTGGCTCTACCCCAAAATTCCACTCATCCACTACATAACTACCAAGGGGGCGATAGTTGCGTTTACCCGCTGTCTGGCAGGTGACCCTACCACCAATCAAAACGGGATCAGGGTAAATGCCCTGATGCCGGGTGGGACCTGGGATGAAGCTACCATTGGTATCCTCGGCGGCATACCAGGCGTTGAGGAAAAGATTCTGGCAGAGCAGAATATCCACCGGAGAGAGATGCCCGAAGACCTGGTAGGTCCACTCATCTTCCTGTGCTCGGATGAGAGTGCAATCATGTCCGGGAATGCTGTAGCAGCAGATGCCGGATTGGCCGTCTGGTAAAAAATGAGTGTTCAACGTTCAGCTATCAGCACTCAGTCTTCAAAGATCTGAGAGCTGGTAGCTGATTGCTTTTTTGGCTTATTGGATTTCAGCTATCAGCCTTCAGCTAAAAATAAATAGAGCTGAACTCTGACTGCAGAAAGCTAAGAGCTTTAAACATGGCTGAAAACTGACTGCTGACAGCTTTTTTAATAAAAATATGACAGAAAAAGGGGAACAGATGAAGGGTTACATGGGCAATATCCTGAGAGTGGATTTAACCACTGGCAAGGTGAAAACCGAACCCTTACCCGAAGAACTGGCTAAGCTCTATATCGGAGGAAGGGGTCTCGGAGCAAAAATTCTTTATGATGAGGTTAGGGGAGGGGTAGATCCTCTGTCGCCTGCAAACAAATTGATCTTTGCCAATGGCCCGTTAACCGGCACGCCCGCCCAGTCCTGCAGCCGGTGGATGGTGATAACCAAATCCCCTTTGACCGGGGGCATCATCCGCTCAACTGCCGGGGGCAGTTTCGGGGCTGAACTGAAATCAGCAGGATTTGATGTGCTCATCGTGGAAGGAAAGGCAGAGAAGCCGGTCTATCTCTGGATAAACGATGACCAGGTGGTGATGCGGGACGCAGGTAAACTGAAAGGACTCTTAAGTGACGACACTGCTGCTGCCATCCGCAAAGAGCTGAAGGATGAAAAGATTAAAGTAGCTACCATTGGGCCTGCAGGTGAGAAGCTTGTGCGCTTTGCTGCCATTGTTGATGACCGCAGAACAGCCAGTCGGGGCGGAGTAGGTGCGGTCATGGGGTCAAAGAATCTTAAGGCCATAGCAGTGAGAGGGAGCAGAAAGATTGAACTGGCAGACCGTACTAAGATTCAGGAGGTAACCAGAAACCAGATAGCAATCTCTCAACAGAGCCCCCTGTTTCAGGGATTCAGTCATCTGGGGAGTCCGGGAGTAACAGCGCTTCTCCATGAACTTGGTATATATCCGGTAAGGAATTTTCAGGACGGTATCCTTGAAGGTTTTCATGGAAATCTTACCCCTGACAAGTTAGAAGAAGTCTTCGTTAAGGATGTGCATTGTCACAACTGTTATATTCATTGCGGCAGCATCATGAGGGTTGCAGGTGGCCCTTATGCCAGCGATGGGGTAGAAGGTCCGGAATTTGAGACCGTGTGGTCATTTGGCGGTGAGGTGGGTAATACCAATCTGGGGATGATCATTGAGGCCAATCGGATCTGCGATGATTATGGTGTGGATACCATTTCAGCGGGAAGCTGCATTGGTTTTGCCATGGAATTGTATGAGAAAGGTATCCTTACTAAAAGGGATGTGGGTGGTCTTGAGCTCATTTGGGGAAACCAGGAAGCCATTATTGCATTATTGAAAAAGATTGTGACGAGAGAAGGTATTGGAGATCTTTTGGCTGAAGGTACAAAACGGACAGCACAGAAGATCGGCAAAGGTGCAGATAAATATGCCATGCACGTAAAGGGATTGGAGATTCCTGCTTATGATCCAAGGGGAGCCAAGGCCCATGGGTTAAACCTTGCCACTTCCAATATCGGTGCAAATCACATGACTGGTTACGCTACCCAGGAGCTCTTTGGCATTCCTGAGCCAGCAGAAAGGTTTACACCGGAAGGTAAAGGAAAACTTTGTAAGCGGAATCAAGACTTAATGGCCATCAGTGATAGTATTATTGCCTGTGGTTTCCCGTTTTTATTTGGCTGGTTGGGAATAGCTACTTATAAACAGTTGCTCCCTGCTGCTACGGGAATAGAGGAGTTTTCTGATGAGGAGTATCTGCTGAAACTTGGAGAAAGGGTCTACAATTTAGAGCGTGCCTTCAATGTGCGGGAAGGATTCGGGCGCAAGGATGATATGCTCCCCTCCCGCTTTCTGCATGAATCACCGAAGAGCGGGCCAGTAAAAGGTCAGGTATTTGAGATGGAACAGATCTTGGATGATTACTACGAGGCACGGGGCTGGGACAAGAAGACTGGTAATCCCACCCGGACAAAGTTAGAAAGTCTGGGTCTTAAATTTGCGGCAGATGAATTGGAGAAGATAGGTAAATTATCTGAATAGTGTACAACTGTGCATTATCCTTTTTTGAGCTATGAATATAGAGTGAATTACATGATGGAGGGTTTATGCCAAGTTCATTGAGAACCTACCTGCAAGACATTCGAAAAGAAACATTAAAGATAAAAAAAGAAGTGGATCCAAAAACTCAACTGGGTGATTTAGTTTCCCAAAGTGATCAACCTCTCCTCTTTGAAAACATAAAAGGTTATCCGGGGTGGAAGATCTGTGATCTATTGGTAAAGACACGTAAAACCCAAGCTATTGCTCTAAAAACTGCTCCTGATCAGGTTGTCCCTGAGTTAGCTAAGATGATGGGAAAAGGACCTGGTAAAACACGAATGGTAAAAACTGGTCCTGTAAAAGCTAAAATTTTGAAAGGGAAAGAGGCAGATCTCAACCAGATTCCCTTCTGTCTCCATACACCAAAAGATGGGGGTCTCTATATTGGTTCTGGCATGTGTGTTGTCAGAGATCCGGACACAGGTGCACAGAATGTGGCCATGCATCGGATTCACATCAAGGGCGCTCATCGTGCAGCATTGAACATCTTTTCACCCCACACCAGGAGAATTATCCAAAAATACCATGAACGAGGACAGGCAGTTCCCATGGCAGTGGTTATTGGACACCACCCCTGCTTCGAGATTGCCACCAACTATTTTGGTCCTCACGATACCTACAGCGAACATGAGTTAGCAGGCTCCCTTTTAGATGAAACAGTAGATATGGTGAAGTGTGAGATGTCTGATATTTCTATTCCTGCTCATGCGGAAATCGTAATAGAAGGAGAGATTCCGCCAGGTGTGATGGAAGATGAAGGCCCCTTCTGCGAATTTCACGGGATCTATACAGCCGGGGTTGCAAAAAAACCGGCTTTGGATATAAAAGCCATCACGATGAGAGAAGACGCCATCTATCGTCACCTGAACGCCACCCCCTTTACCGATCATCAAAATCTTGTCGCCTTGCCGGGTGAGGCACGTTTGTATGATCAACTCAAAAGGAAAGGGGTAGATGTTAGGGATGTGCATATCCCACCATGGGGTGGTTTATTCATTGTGATTATCAAGATGGTACCTCAGGTCGAGGAACAGGTAAGAGATGTCCTCATGACCGCTCTCTACTCACCGGTATTGTTATTTACCAAAATTGCAATTGCAGTAGATGAGGATATGGATATTACCTGTGCAGAGGATATCCTCTATTCTATCGGGGTGAGAATGAATCCTCAGACAGATATCATCAGTATTGATCGAACCGTGGGACTTCCCTACGATCTTTCATGTACGGATCTCCCTGGCGCCCCACCGCTGAGAGTAGGGGGTAAATTAGGAATTGATGCCACTAAACCTTCTCTCGTGAGAAAAGAGTTAAGGTCAAAAATGGAAAGGGTTAACGCAAAAGGATGGGGAAAGGTTTTCCTGAAGGACTTTATGTGAGGTTTGGGAAAACTATTCGTAGGTTTATTGTTAAGGTTAGGTGAGGATAAATTGAAAGAAGGAGAAGGATCATGAATGGATGGACAGGTAAGGTTTTAAGAATTGATTTGTCAGAGAAAAGGCATGTAATAGAGGATCTGGATGAAGATTTAGCCAGAGATTATCTTGGAGGTAGGGGGTTAGCCACCAAGATCCTCTATGACGAAATTGACCCTAAGATTGATGCTTTTAACCCTGATAATAAACTCATTGTAGCGAGCGGTCCTTTAACGGGGACGGGGGCAATTGCAGCATGTAGAGCTGTAGTGGTTTCGAAATCACCCTTAGGGAATATTGGTTGTGCCAATGTGGGCGGCAATCTTGGATCTGAGATCAAATACGCAGGCTACGATCTGATTATCTTTGAGGGGAAAGCCAGTGAACCAACCTATCTGGTGATTGAAGATGAAAAGATTGAATATCTGTCAGCAGAAGCGCTTTGGGGTAAAGATTGTTATGAAACAGATGACATCCTTCGGAGAAAGATTGGAGACCCCTGGAAGGCTAAGGAGTATTCCATTGCCTGTATCGGACCAGTTGGGGAAAAGGGTACTAATATTGCCTCTGTTATTATAGACAAACATAATGCCGCAGCGAGGGGTGGTATGGGCTCGGTGATGGGATCGAAGAACCTAAAAGCAGTGGTGGTAAAGGGTACAAAAGGGGTTCGCGTGGCAGATCGCGAAGCCTTTATAAAAGCAGCAACTGAAGTCTTAGAACATGTCAAACAATCCCATGCCTCGGTAGAGTCCTTCCCCAAATTTGGTTCACCCTCAGTGGTCCACATTTACAATGAAGTAGGCATGCTCGGCACCAGGAACTTCCAAACTGGTGTCTTTGAACAGGCAGAAGAAATCGGCGGTGAGGCCCTGGCAAAGAAACATCTCAGGAAGATCAGGGCCTGTCTGACATGTCTACAATCCTGTGGTGGCATTTTGAAAGCAACCGATCCACGATTCATGGTTACTTCAGAGCGACCAGAATTTGAAACAGTCTGGGTGTTCGGAGCTGATTGTGGCAATAGTAATTCTTCTGCTATCTTGAAGGCCCATGACCTTTGTAACCAATATGGAATGGATACCATCGGGGTCGGAAACACAATTGCCATGTGTATGGAAATGTTTGAAAAAGGCTTTCTCAAGGAGAAAGATATCGGTTTTTCCTTGAAGTTTGGGGACCCAGAGGCAATGGTCAGACTGGTTGAAATGACCGGGAAACAGGAAGGCTTTGGTAAAGAGGTGATAAAGGGTGGATATCATGTATCTCATAAGTACAATCATCCTGAGCTCTTCGTTGGGGCCAAGAAGCTCGAAGCGCCTGCCTATGATCCCAGGGTATGCCAAGCCCAAGGTCTTAACCTGGCTACCGCTGCTCGAGGTGCCTGTCACAATAAAGGATACACCATGGGATCAGAAATCTTTGGACTTCCCTCCCTGGGAGGAAAGACAGATCCTTTTGTCACAGAAGGGAAGGCACAACTCACGAAAAACATCCAGGACGCAACCTGTGTTTTTGATGACACAGGAACCTGCCTCTTTCTCATCTTGGGGTTGTGGGCGACTGAAATCCATAAGCAATTGCTTCCAGCGACAGGTGTTGATTATTCCTTTGATGAGATGATTACCTGTGGAGAGCGAACCTGGATGATCGAGAGAATGTTTAACATAAAGGCAGGATTAACGGGTAAAGACGACAACCTCTCTCCACGTATGCTCAAGGAACCCATGCCTGAAGGCCCTGGCAAAGGTCGTGTTAATCGGTTGCACGAGATGCTCCCAGAATACTATAAAGTGAGGGGATGGGATGAAAATGGCGTTCCCACTGAGGCGAAACTCAAAGAGCTGGGAATGAGATGGTAAGCCTATTGTTCAAAAGGGGTATTCTACTTAAAGTTTCTTAAAGGAGACCACCATGGTAAGAAAAGAGATTAGAATCGATATAGAAAAATGTACCGGCTGCCGACACTGTGAATTATTCTGCTCACTGAAGCACAGTGAAGAAGGGGTAGTCAATCCTAAACTATCTCGCATAAGAATCTATTCAGACTTTGATCAGGAAATATCTCTCCCCATTATCTCTGGTCCCTATACTGACGCCAAGTGTACCTCAAGATATAACATCATTATGGGAGAAAAAGAGTACGAGAGCTGTCTCTTATGTCGTGCTGCCTGTCCTATCCGGCCCTTCTTCTTTGAACCAGGTACAGAGGTTCCCTTGAAGTGTGATCTCTGTGGGGAACCACCTGACCCCAGTTGTGTTAAGTGGTGTGTTCATGGCGCTCTAAAGCTGGTTGAAGTAGAAGTAGAGGAAGGCGAGGAATCTGCATAACAGTTACCTGCAGGTAATTTTAAAAGCCAATAAAGCAAATATTTTCTATGCTATAATTGCCAAATGGACTCTGATTTGATAAATATGTATAAGCGCTATGAACACTGATTATGACATCGTGGTGATTGGTGCCGGACCAGCCGGTCTGATGGCCGCCAAGACTGCTTCAAAAGAAGGCCTCAAAGTTCTGCTGGTAGAAGCCAAGGAAGATCTGACCAAAGTTAAGCGTGCCTGCTGTGCAAATTTAATTAACGAACCAAACACTCATGGTGAGTTCATAACTATTAAAGATGACCAGATCCGGTTCCATATAAGTGATTTCAGTGTGAGATATACCGGTGGCTGGATTGAACTTGAAAAAAATATAAGAATATCACCAGGTGGAAGGTGTCTCACGTTACAGCGGAATATAGATCCCATAGCTGTTTCGTTCAACAAGGAAGTCCTCCTGGAAAACCTCCTCGAAGATACTCGGAAAAGTGGAGTTGAAATTAAAACCAATACCCTCGGGATAAAGGCTGAAAACATCCCTGATGGGGTGAAAGT
>Ga0315279_10002224_pt1 | contig 29917 bp, 24 predicted proteins | sample YL17G06_20_MG_FD_203694 | JGI IMG/M metagenome (GOLD analysis project Ga0315279, IMG submission 203694) | Sediment microbial communities from Yellowstone Lake, YNP, Wyoming, USA - YL17G06_20 | ecosystem: Environmental > Aquatic > Freshwater > Lake > Sediment | place: USA: Wyoming | collected...
GGGCTTAAGCCCTTGGCACTCCTGGTAACCGTCGTGAACGACGGTAATGGCGCGCCTATCCCTCTTCTCCCCCCGGCTGAAGCCGGGGGTTAGTGGGACTGCGACTTACTTTTCGGCTACGCACCCGAGCCAAGAGCCAAGAGCCAAGATGACTTGCCGTATTAAGGACACCGCGTAGACTACGCGGGTCTTGGGACCTCTCGCGTAGAGGAAGGAGATGACTGAGCCGTGGTAACACTCGAAGAACTGCTGCGCGTCATGCTGGAACGCAAGTCCTCGGACTTGCACATCAGCGCGGAATCTCCTCCGCGCATCCGCATAGACGGCAAACTCATACCCACCGAGTATGACAAGATGGATGCGGAGACCACCCAAAAAATCATCTACACCATCCTGGATTCCGAACAGATCGCCAAGTTCGAGCAGGATAAGGAGCTCGACATGAGCTTCGGCATCGCCGGCATCGGCCGCTTCCGCGTCAACGTCTTCTATCAGCGCGGTGCGGTGGGCACCGCCATCCGCATCATACCTTACGAAATCCAGGGCTTCGAGAAACTGGGAGTGCCCCCGGATGTCTGCAAACATCTCTGTGACCTGCCCAAGGGCCTGCTCCTGGTCACCGGCGCCACCGGCTCCGGCAAATCCACCACCCTGGCCGCCATGGTTGACTACATCAACACCACGGGCCAGTACCACATCATGACCATTGAGGACCCCATCGAATTCGTGCACCGCAACAAGCAATGCCTGATCAATCAGCGCGAAGTGGGGCCCGACACCCGCGGCTTCGCCGAGGCGCTGCGGCACGTGCTGCGCCAGGACCCCGACGTGGTGCTGATCGGCGAAATGCGCGATAGGGAGACCATTGAGCTGGGCCTGACGCTCTCCGAGACCGGCCACCTCACCTTCGCCACGCTCCATACTTCCAACTGCGTCCAGACCATCAACCGCATCATAGACGTGTTCCCCGCCGAGCAGCAGAACCAGGTCCGCACGCAGCTTTCGTTCGTTTTGGAGGGCGTCTTCTGCCAGCAACTCCTGCCTATGGCGGTGGGCAAGGGGCGCTGTCTGGCCTGTGAGATCATGATCCCCAACGACGCCATCCGCGCCAATATCCGCGACGACAAGATTCACCAGGTTTACTCGACCATCCAGACCGGCGGCAAGACGGGCATGCGCACCATGAACCAGTCGCTGCTTGAGCTGTACCGCGCCGGCAAGATCAGCTACGACACCGCCACGCAATACTCCCACGACCTCGAAGACATGAAGAAGACGTTCCAGACGTAGCGGCTTACTGTTTCTTCAAGACCGCGCAGCCGAACACACCGCCGGCCGTCTTGCCGGGTTGCCCCTGAAACCGCACCGTAACGCGTCCTTTGCCCTTCGTCAATGTCCCTGGTTTCGAGACTGTGTTCACCGCCGCGCGGGGCGGCGCTTTCCGCCGGCCTTTGCGGGTGGTGCCGCCTGCGACGCCTCCTTGTTGAAAATGGGTGGGAGCAGGAGGATTTCGAAGGGCAGGAGGCCCTTCCGGCCTTCTTCTGCCCCGTACCTTTTCCTGCGAGCTATCCAGCCGGCCATTTCCAAGAGTTTCAGGCAGATGTAGGCGGTGTCCTTCGACTTAATCCCGGCCCGGTCCGCCAGTTCCTGTACTGAAACGCGCACCACATGCTCCGCATTGGCAGCTTTCAAAAGTACGCGCGAGAGATTCCTGATTGAACGGTTGTCTTTCCGCCACGGCACTGTGATATCCGGGGACACCGTATCTGATATCCGGTTGATTTCCGGATATCGCCGGATTCTGACTCCCTCGTCATTCATCCTTCATCCCTCATCCTTTGTCCTTCGGCCTTCGTCCTTGCTCTGCGCCTTAGCGTTTCTTCAAGACCCCGCAGCCGAACACGCCGCCCACCGTCTTGCCGGGCTGGCCCTGAAACCGCACCGTGAGGCGCTCTTTGCCCTTGGTCAAGGCCTCGGGCAGCGGGTACTCGACATCGAAGAACTCATTGGGCTTGTTGTTCTCCAACTTCTGAGTAGCGATCTTCTCGCCATCCACCAGGATATCGAAAGTCCGCACGCCGCCGTCGCTGCCCCAATAGGTGCAAACCAGGCTCACCAGTTGGTCCGGCAGCGCCTTGACTTCGTAGCTGAACCAGCCGCCGTCAAGCGCGTGGCGCCACTTCCTACCCTGAAATGTCCCGGCGCTGTCGCGCTGGCCCTGAAGCTTGTGGCCCTTCTCGGATTGTTCCTCGCCCGCACGCACCGCGTCAACGGTGCGCGCTTCCAGTTCCTTGCGCCGGGCCTCGGCGGCCGCACGTTCCGCCGCGAGGTCAGCCTGTCTCTTGTCCCACTGTTCCGCGGTATAGAGGCGCCAGTAGACGCTGTAACGCTGGTAATGCAGACGATGGAAAGGCACCAGCGAAACGTCGCGCGGCTTGCCCAGACCCCTCGTCTGGAAGGTCAGCGGCTTGCCTGCGACCTGTTCGATCTTTCCCAGCACGTCTTTCGCCTCGCAGATAAAGACGGGCGCTTCTGGCGCCGGAACGCGGACATGGTCCGTCTGTCCGTGCGCGTAAAAGTTGAAATTCTCCAGTCCCTCCGTGCCCAGTTCTCCGGCCAGGACCAGCGGACCGTAAAGAAGCGCCACGATGTTTGAACTGTGCGGCAGAGCTTCCATGCGCAAGGACATCGGCAAGCGAATCTCCACGCTGTCCCCGTCCTTCCACTCGCGTTCGAGCGCCACGTAAGACCCCGGCGTCCCCTGGAGCGCGGCCATCTCGCCGTTGACTCTGACCGCCCATCCCGCGCCCGCCCACGCGGGACGCCGAATCCTCAGCTCCAGCGCGACGGGCCGTTCGCACTTGAACGTCAGCCGTGTCGTCTCCTGCTCGGGAAACTCCGTTTCTTGCCGTAGCGTGAGCCCTTTCTCCCGCCACTTCAACTCGGAGGCGATGAACAGGTTGACATAGAGTGCTTTGTCGCCGTGGCAATAGATCGTGTCCGCGTACTTCGCGTGGTTCTCCATCCCCGTGCCCACGCAGCACCAGAATGAATTGTCAGGCGTCGAGTAGGTTTTGAAATGCCCCGGCTTCAGAGACATCAGATACACGAACATGCCCTGGCGCGGGTCCTGTGAGGCGAGGATGTGGTTGTAGAGTGCCCGTTCATAGAAATCCATAGCTTCCGCCGACGCCTCCCAGCCGAAGAGGTGCCGCGTCAGCTTGAGCATGTTGTAGGTATTGCAGGTCTCGCAAGTCTCCGCGCTCAAGTGCGCCGCAAACTGCTCGACCGGAAAGAAATGTTCGCCGTCGCTGTGGCCGCCGATGGCGTACGAACGCTCCAGCGCGACGCGCCGCCAGAAGAACGCGGCTATGTCGCGGTCGCGCGTCTCGCCGCTCATCTCGTATTCGCAAGCCGCGCCGATCATCTTCGGAATCTGCGTGTTGGCGTGAAGGCCGTTGAGGCGGTCTTCGCCCCGCGCCAGCGGGTCAAAGACCGCTTTGTGGTCGAAGCAGCGCGCCAGACGCAGATGCTCCGGATCGCCTGTGACGGCGTAAAGGTTCGCCAGCACCTCGTTCATGCCGCCGAATTCCGTTTCCAGGCTGCGCTGTATCTGCTCGGGCGTCAGCTTGTCCATGCGCAACTTGATCCAGCCGGCCATCTTCACCAGGACCTCCCGAGCCTGGCCGCAGCCGCAGAGGCGGTCCGCGTCGAGCAGTCCCGCCATGATCTTGTGCAGCGTGTACCACGGCGCCCAGACGGGCTTGCGCGTTTCGACGCGCTCAATAAAGGACTCCGGGAACGCCGCCAGAAAGCCTTTGTTGCAGCCCTTGGCCGCCAAGGCTTCCTGGCACTTGGCCAGTTCGGCCACGATTGCCTGCGCGCGCGCTTTCAGCTTCTCATCGCTCGTGCTGGCGTACATCAGCGCGCAAGCGGAGAGATAGTGCCCCAGACAGTGGCCGCGCAGTTCGCAGTTGGGCGCTTCCCAGCCGCCGTAAGGCTGGGCCGCGGAAGGCAGTCCCGCGTTGAGGCGGAACGTGTGCAGCAGCCTGTCGGGGTCCAGGCTGAGCAGATACGCGAGGTCTCGCTGCTGAGCGTCGCGGAAAGGCCCGTCCAGCAAGCGCACGTCGCTTAGATTGAAGGGCCTGGCTTTGATCTCGACCACTGCGGGTTTAGGGATCATCGTCTCCTCACCGAATGAAGCCACACAGCAGGCGCCGGCCGTTAAGGCACAAAAGCACCGCGTCAGAAAGGCGCAGGTCAGCATGGGTTTGCTCCTGTCAAGCGGAGTATAGCCTCCAGCCCGGTTTTTCACAATGGAGAGCGCGGCAGGGCCTGAGATAAGGAGGGCTTGACATTTAGCTTGCATTTCTATATGATAGCCGTGGATTTACAAGGAAGCAGTTGCCATGCTGAAGAGGGCAAGTTATCTCAAGGCCATTGATCATTCTCTGTCCGAGAATCCGATCTGCGCCCTGCTTGGACCCCGGCAATGCGGAAAAACCACCCTGGCCCGCCAATGGGCCGCAGGCAGGAAACAGACGCACTATTTTGACCTCGAAAGGGCCGCAGCGCAGGCGCGGCTGGCCAATCCCGAATTGGCGCTAAGCTCCTTGGAAGGCGTCGTCATCATTGATGAGATCCAACGCGCTCCAGGGCTGTTTACCGCCTTGCGTCCGCTGGTTGATCGGCCGCGCGGGCGAGCCAAGTTTCTGATCCTGGGAAGCGCCGCGCCGGAACTGATCCGCGGAGTTTCGGAATCACTGGCCGGGCGCGTAGGCTTCATGGACCTCAGCGGCTTCGACCTGCGCGAAACCGGCCCGAAGAATTGGCGCAGGCTGTGGCTGCGCGGGGGATTCCCACGTTCATTCCTGGCGGCCAGCGATGCAGCCAGCTGGCGTTGGCGCGAGAATTTCACGCGGACGTTCCTGGAACGGGACGTCCCTCAGATCGGCGTGCGCATCCCCGCTGCCGCTTTGCGGCGGTTCTGGATGATGGTGGCGCATTATCACGCGCAAATCTGGAATGGCGCGGAACTGGCGCGCTCATTAGGCATCTCCGAATCCACGGTCCGCAGTTACCTTGATTTGTTGACGGGCACATACGTTTTGCGCCAATTGCCGCCGTGGTTCCAGAATATCGGCAAGCGGCAATATAAAGCCCCCAAGGTTTATGTGCGAGACAGCGGGCTGCTGCACGATCTGCTGGGCATCGGGACTCACGGAGAGCTGGAATCGCATCCGAAATTAGGCGCCTCATGGGAAGGCTTTGCGTTGGAACAGGTTTTGACCGTGACCGGGGCCAGGGAAGCATTTTTCTGGAGCACTCACGCGGGCGCGGAACTGGATCTGCTGTTTTTCCGCCACGGCAGCCGGTTTGGAGTTGAATTCAAGTGTGCGGACGCGCCCACGATGACCAAGTCGCTGCATGTGGCCCTGCAGGACCTGCAACTGGCGCGCGCGTGGATTGTCTATCCCGGCAAGGAAGCGTATCGCGTGCATGAAAAGGTGGAAGCGCTGCCGATAGCCGACGTGCCGGCCATATTGGGAAGGTTCGGAAGCGGAAGCGTAGATGCGTGAGCGTCCCAAGTTTTCTGCAGGCGATCTGTTCGCGGTGGAGGATGTCCGGGTAACAGGCGTACCAGATGCGGTGGGCCAGCGACTGGAGGGAGGGGCTGTCGCACCCAAATGCCTGCGTTAGCTTCAGGCCGGCGGCAAGAGGGCTCGTCATCCCATTCTAGACCGTCTGCAATCTGTCAACAAAGCGCACCTCCAAGTTCTTGTTTAGAGCTACTGCAATGCGCTTGAGCATTGACAGCGAATGCCCGGTGTAGTCGGCGTTTTCCAGCCTGCAAATCACGGATGCCGTAGTGCCTACGCGCTGCCCCAATTCCCGTTGGGTCAACCCCAATTGAGTCCGCAGTTCCCTGATCTGCCTTGCTACCATGTCGTTAATGCGGGCCTCTTCCAACATAGCCAGACGGTCAGGTCTGCCTTGGTAAAAGCGGCGGTGCAAGATGAGCAGTGCGTCGCTGGTCTTAGGCGTCTTCTTCATATCTCCTCCTCACAAGTGTGGCGACTTGGGTCTCTCAGGAACTTGACTTTGCGTTGCACTCCCCGGTTGATCTCGTCATCAGAAACGGCTTGCTCCTTCGTTACGCCGTGGGAGAGGACCACTGCTTCCCTGCCGTGAAAGAAATACAACAACCGGAATTGCACATGGCCCTGATGCGTTCGCAACTCATGTATGCCGTCCCGCAGGTAGTCAGCCTCAGGCCTTCTGAGTTCGTGACCGAGTTCTGCCAAACGTCCGATCTTGACCACGCACTTGTCTTTGGCTTTGTCAGGCAGCGATGTCATCCACTCGATGAACGGGCAAGTGCCATCATCCTCCCTATAGAGAACAACACGAACCGCCGGCATGCAAACCAGCTCCACAAACAGCGTTCTAGGTTAGCAATATTGCGAATACAGTCAAATCACTTTCAGCCTGGGGTAAAAGAGGGTAGAATTGGAACGGAGAAGGGCTGCCGATAGCCGAGGTGCCGGCGATATTGGGAAGGTTCGGAAGGGGAAGTGAGGATGCATGAGCGTCCCGGAATCTCCAACGGTCGCCTGTCCGACTCCGCCCACCCGCCTTATTCTCCTTCAGGCATGAGTGCCCAGATACGCTTCAGTGGCAGTTCAGCCCGGAATTCCTCGCTCAACCTGTCGTAGTTCTCCAGAACCTTCTCGACGAGCGCGCCGGCATCCCACAGGCGGATTTGGAAGAACTGCCTGCGTGCTTCGTCCGTAGCGGACCGGGTGAAGCCACTCCAGGAAACCAGCAAGCCCTGTTCGGCGCGTCGGTCTTCCATTACGCCACGCAATTCACGGAAGCTCTTGGCGTCCACGGAAGCTTCGCCGCTCTTGACCTGCACGCACAGCCGCGGCGCGTCGAACCCCATCGGCCCTTTCCCAGCCAGGATATCAACGCCTCCATCTGGCCCGGGAGGCGAAACCTGTATCTGATAGCCTTCCGCCCGCAGAACGTAGGCAACGACTTGGGCCAACTCGTGGCCCTTGAACTTTCGGGAGATGAACTCTCGGATTTGGTCGGCGGCGTATTGCTCCAGGTCGATAACTTCCGGTCCTTCGCCTCCATTTCCCCCGTTGGGAAGAAGGGGGTCTCGCTTCCCCTCCAGTACGGCGCGGATGCGTTGCTCCGCATTGTTCCGCTCGATTTGACAGACGGTCATGAAGGCACCGAAGGAATACAGGAGGTCCTTACCAAATGCCTCGCGCGGGATATCCTCGCGAATCCATTCAACTGGGCGAGTGTGCCGGGCGCTTTCTGGGTTCGCCGGTTCGTATTTGTACGCTCCCTTGCACTTGCCGATGGCGATCATTGAGCGGGTCTTCAGCGGAAGCACGATGAGGTCGCCCTTCTCGATGCGACTGCGGAAAGCCCAAACTTGGCCGACGTAGTTGGCAACGGCCATCTTCCCTTCGTCCGGGTAGGACTGCTGCATCAGTTCGGAGAGCTTCTCGCGGCTGTCGATCTTCGCGAGGTCCGGCAATTCGTCCCATCTGACGACCGCCAAGCCCTTGTCAAGGGCGAAGTTTTCTTGCTCGCCGTTCTTTCCTGCACGGACAAGCCAAACGCTCATTTGCCTACCTCCCGCTTTTCGTTTATGGGGCGGGTAGCGCTGATGTCTTGCGGCGCTACCACTGTCCCAGGCGATACTATCCCTTGCTTGAGCGGCGTCCGTAGGGCGCGGGCCGCTCGTGCACGGCGGTTGCTGCCGTCCCGACAAACCAGCCACGGCGACGGTTCAGTTTGTCGTGGTATTCCTTGCGCCCAGTCTGCCGCGCTGCCTCCTGTAACTGCTGACGAATGGCTCGCACTTCCCCTACCACCTTGGATTCCTTTGCTGTCCTCATAGGCCCAGGACCTCCTTTGGCGTTTCCACGCGAACCGGCGGATAACCTCGTGCGGCATTGACTGCATTGATCCGGGAGACCCTGCTAGGTCTCGCCAAGTGCCGCATGTTCCATGTTACAACGATATCGGCGCGGCTACAAACAGCGATCGCCACGTGCAGCGCATCGTCTTCGGAGCGGCGCCGGATAGCGCCTCCTGCCAGATATGCCTCAGCCAAGTCTTCCGCTTCGCTGGTGATCAGCAGGTTGGTGAGTGGCAGTGCCCGCAACACACGCCGCATCTTCCCACGTTTTGGTTCTGCTGCCGCATCCAGTTCCTGTTCCACCAATGGCGACACGCACAATTCGTGCGGACAGATCCTCAACCACTGAAAGAACACTTCCGTTATCTGTTTCTTCTCCGGTGCGTCGTCCGCGAACAGAAAATTCGGGATGGTTGTCTCCAGGTATAGTTTCATCTTGGCCCGCTCTCCTCCACCAATTTGCCCTCATCGGCAGTCGGAACATAAAGTCTACAATCATGGGTACATGGGAACGCGACACGTTACGATTGTCAAGCGGCGTCCGGCGCACCCCACCCGCCGATGTAACTAAAGCAAGTTGCGCTTTGGTACCGGGTTCTGCCAGTGAACCCCAATCGGCTGTCCTTACAAGTCAAATCGGTGACGGACTACGATTAGGCGGCTGGCGAGCGGGCGGGGATGGCTAATACGAAGTCCGTCACCGATCTCACCGATTCCCGGAAGTCTCAGGAATAGCCCAGGTTGACAATATGCGGCTTGGCCGGTAATGATGCGGGCGTGGAAGACATGAACGGAGTGGCAGTTCCCGGCGTGCCGGGAACCACAGCACGGGCGGGACGCCCGTGCTACAGGAGGCGCCATGACAATTGCCACTGAGGTTTCCCTCGCTCTTGAGACGCTCGCGCTGCATGGCGGACCCAAAGCCAAGCCGGGACCTTACGGCAGCGGGGCACGGTTCGGCGCTGAGGAGAAACAGCAGCTCTGCGAAGCGCTGGATCAGCAGACGCTCTTCTATGCCCATGGCCGCAAGACGCGGGAACTATGCGCCCGTTTCGCCGCGCGGTATGGCGTGCGCCATTGCGTGCCTTGTTCGAGTTGCACGGCGGCGCTGCATATCGCCTTGGGCGCGTGCGGCATCAAGCCGGGCGATCAGGTAATCACCGCTCCGATCACGGACATGGGAACCGTAATTGCCATCCTGATGTGCGGCGCGATCCCGGTCTTCGCGGACTTGGATCCGGCCACTTACACGCTCGATCCTTCTGCCGTGGAGAAACTGATCGGCCCGCGGACCGCCGCCATTATTCCCGTGCATCTCACCGGCGCGCCCTGCGAGATGGATGCTTTGCTCAGCCTGTCCAAGAGACATGACCTGTGGCTGATCGAGGACTGCGCGCAGAGCTTCCTGACTGAATACCAAGGCGGGCTCTGCGGCACGCTTGGCGATCTGGGTTGTTTCTCGCTCAACGATTTCAAACACATCTCCGCGGGCGATGGCGGGCTGGTCATCACGCAGGACCCGGCGCTGGCCAAGCGCGCCGAACTATTCTCCGACAAATGTTATGACCGCGCGCCCAATGCCGCGCGCAATCCTTATTTCCTCGCGCCCAATTACCGCATGACCGAACTGCAAGCGGCGGTCGCCTTGGCGCAACTGAACAAACTGGACGAAATCGTGGCCCTGCGGCGGCGCTACGGCGACGGCCTCGCCGCGGGGCTGGCGGGCTTGCCGGGAATCCAGCCCCAGGGCTTTGTCGCGGGCGCGCGTCCCAGTTATTGGTTTTATCTCTTTCGGATTGAGCAGTCAGTGCTGGGTCCGCGCGAGACGTTTGCCCAGGCTTTGCTGGCCGAGGGCCTCAATGCCAGTGCCGGTTACGTGGACCGCGCCACTTACCTCTATGACGTCTTCACGCGCAAACAGGGCCTTGGCGGAACGGATTTCCCGTTCTCCCTGGCCCCCGAGATCAGTTACCATCCCGGTCTCTGCCCGCAAGCGGAAGCCATCGTTGCCGACTGCGTGTCGCTGAAGGTCTCGGAGTTCTACACCGCTCAGGACCTGCAAGAGACCGTGGCCGGCGTGCGCAAAGTGGCGCAACTGCTAAAACGATGAACGATGAACGACCAATGACAAATGACCAATGACCAATGACGAATGACCAATGACCAATGACGAATGACCAATGACCAATGACTAACACCACCCACTACTTTTTCACAAACCAGGTTTTCGCGATGCTGTCGCTCTTGAGGAAGTTCAGGAGCATGTCGGCGACCTTCTGGCGGCCGGAATCGCTGGGGTGCGTGCCGTCGGGACCCAGGTCCTTGCGCTCCCAGACCAGACCGTCGCTCTTCCGCGGCGTTGTTCCATCCGCCCAAAAGTACGGCCCCCACAGCAGCAGCGGCGCCTTGACCTCGCCAAAGCGCGCATCGTAATTCAGCGCGGCGTCGCCCTTGATCTGCGCCTGGATCAGCCAGCGGACGGGGAAGGCGCCTTCGTAGGCATAAGGCTCAGGATTCAGCGCCCCGCCGCTCCAGCCGCCGTAGATGCGGCTGCCCAGATAGATAATCCGCAAGTTGGGGAAACGCGCCTTGGCATTCTGCAGGACCTGGAGGGTGTCTTGCTGGAGTTTGCCGCCATGCTCCGCCAAGTCGCCCCGCGGTCCCTTGTTGGCGAGTTTGACCCACGCCACCTGGACCTGCGCCAGAGTCACGCCGGCGTTGCGAATCCGGTTCTCGGCTTCGGTCCACGGCCGCGCGGCCGGGCTGACCCATTCGGCCATCGCCTGCCCGCCTTGGGCGCAATCCACGATGGTCAAGAGCGGCGATTTCTGCGGGTCCGCGTCGGCAATCTGCTTGAACCGGGAAAACTCCTGCGTCGCGTTCGACATGCTGATCGAGACAAAAACGATCCGGCCTTGCGGCGAGGGCTTGCCTTCGCGGTCGAGAGGCTGAGTCTTGGCGGTTTCCTTTGCCGCGGCCGCGGCGTGCCCCGCGGGCGGCTCGTTCTTCCCTCCACCGTACAAGCCGCCGTCCTGCCCCTTATACTCGCCAGTCAGCTCAGTCAATGGGACCAGGCCCACGGACGGTTTGCCCAGGGCGGCCCCGGGGCCGCCCTGGTTGCCTCCCTTGGCTCGCGCAGCCTTGGCGCGGTCCAGATACGCCTGCTGCTCGTCGGTGAGCTTCTCGCCGCGCTGCGATCTTTGGAAGAGGTCCTGGGCGCGCTCCCAATCTATGCCATCCTGTCCGCCCTGGCCAGGCTGCTGGCCCGCGCCCTGGTCCTGCTGGCGCCTGGCTGCTTTGGCGCGCTCCAGGTAGGCCTGGTCTTCAGCCGAGAGCTTCTCGCCGCGCTGGGCTTTCTGGTAGATTTCCTTCGCGCGGTTGAAATCAATCGCATTACTGTCCTCGGCAAAAAGAGGACTTTGGCTCTGGCCAAACAGCAGAAGGCTGAGCGCGACGATGAGTACCCGCAACGTTGGTTTCATGTCAGCTCCTCCTGAATCATTGGCCGCGAACCACTGGCCCGATTCCGGCAGTCGGTTCGGCCAAGCCTGGGAATCCTGCGGCGCCTTGGCGATTCGTATACTTCCTGTCTTGTTTTTTGCAAGCGTCGGGGCTGGCGCGGACATCGGGTTCAGTGTCCTTGGAGTGAGTGTCAGCAAGGCGCGAGCGATAGGACCAATAGGACGAATGGGACAGATAGGACCTATGGGCGCGCTCCCTCACGGTCGCGGCTCGGACCGAAGGGTTACAGGAATCGAAAATCGCAAATCGCAAATCCCTTGTCCTCTTGGCTTGCATGGGACGCTGCCCAGTGCAATAACAGGAGCCTGCAAGCCTGGAAAGGAGTCCTCCCCATGGCCGCCTTGATCTTCTTAGTCCTCTTTCTCGCCTTCGCCGCGGTGCCCGCGGAGGCCCCGCCTCCGGACCTCATCCTCCATCATGGCAAGATCGTGACCGTGGACTCCCAGTTCCGGATCGCCGAGGCCATGGCCGTCAAGGGGGACCGCATTCTGGCTGTGGGCGCCAGCGACGAGGTGCTGCGTCTGGCCGGGCCGCAGACGGAACGGAAGGACCTCGCGGGCCGGGTCGTCCTGCCGGGCCTGATTGACTCTCACTCGCACCCGCCGGACGCATCTTTGTTCGAATTCGATCACCCGGTGCCGGACATGGAAACCGTGGCCGACGTGCTGGCGTACGTGCGCGCGCGCGCAAAGGTTCTCGAAGCCGGCAAGTGGATCGGCGTGTCTCAGGTGTTCATCACGCGCCTGCGCGACCAGCGCTTTCCCACGCGGCAGGAACTGGATGAAGCCGCGCCGAACAATCCCGTCGTCTTCCGCACCGGCCCGGACGCCGCGGTGAACTCGCTGGCCCTCAAGCTCAGCGGCATTGGCAAGGACTTCAAGATCACGGACGGGCAGGCGGGATACATCGAGTGCGACCCGGCCACGGGAGAGCCCACGGGAATCCTGCGCAATTGCAGCCGCTTCATCAAGTCCAGGGAGAGCGAACGGAAGCCCAGCGCCAACGACCGCTACGATTGCCTCAAGGCCCTGCTCGCGGCCTACAACGCGGTGGGCATCACGGCCGTATCGGACCGCGGCGGCGAGGATGGCACGATCGCTGTTTACCAGCGCCTCAAAGAGCGCCGCGAACTGACCTGCCGCATTTTCCTCTCCTACTTCGTCAATGCGCAAAAGCCGATGGAGCAGATCGAGGCCGCCATTCGGAAGGCCGCGCGCAGTCCGCTCCATGAGTACAACAACCTGCTGTGGCTGCGCGGCATAAAGGTGTACCTCGATGGCGGCATGCTGACCGGCAGCGCCTACATGCGCGAGCCGTGGGGCGTGAGCAAGATCTACTCGATCAGCGACCCCACGTACCGCGGTCTGCGGTTCATTCCGCCGGACCGGCTCGAGAAGATCGCGCGCCTGGCGTTGGAGAACGGCCTGCAGCCGACTGCGCACACGGTGGGCGACGGCGCCGTCCACGCGCTCATTGACGCCTACGAGGCCGTGAACAAGGATCTGCCGGTCCGCGAGCTGCGTCCCTGCATCTCGCACTCGAACTTCATGAGCGCCGAGGCCATCGAAAAGATGCGCGCGCTCGGCATCGTGGCCGACTTGCAGCCCGCCTGGATTTACCTGGACGGCGTGACGCTGCTGAAACACTTCGGCGAACAGCGGCTAAGCTGGTTTCAGCCCTATCGCACCCTCTTCGACCGAGGCGTGATTGTCGGCGGCGGCTCGGACCACATGCAGAAACTGGACAGCCTGCACTCGATCAACCCGTACAACCCTTTCCTCGGGATGTGGATTGCGCTGGCGCGCCAACCTCGGTGGGGCGACGGTTCGCCCTTCCATCCTGAGCAGTGCATTACGCGCGAGGAGGCCATCCGCTTGTATACCATCAACTGCGCGTACCTGACGTTCGAGGAGAAAGAGAAGGGGTCGCTCGAATCCGGCAAGCTGGCGGACTTCATTGTGCTGGACCGGGACATGCTCACCTGCCCGGTCAGCGAAGTAAAAGACATCCAGGTCCGCGAAACCTGGCTGGGCGGCAAACGCGTGTACCAGGCGCGCTAACGTGGAGTATTGACCACAGATACACCTCGGCGGCGGAGCCGGAACCAAAGAAAAGAGGCGGACATTTTGGATTTTGTAACCGTTCAGTCCCTGCCGCGACCGCAAGAGAGCGGCTCCATTGGTCCTATGCGTCTTATGTGTCCCATCGGCCGTGCCTTGCTTACGCCCGCCGCAAGGAAACTGAACGGTTACTGGATTTTGGATTTTGGATTCTCGATTGCACAACGCGGGCTTTTCAAATCGAAAATCGAAAATCGAAAATCGAAAATGCATTCTCTGTGGTGAATGAGTGGTGGTGAATGGAAATTGCCCCGTCATTTCGCCTGCTGCAAGCGGCGGACGTGCCTGCCGCTCAGCGGCTCCGTGAATTCGCGCACTGGAACCAGACCGGCCAGGACTGGCTGAATCTGCTGGCGATGGAGCCGCAAGGTTGCTTTGCGGCTGAAGTCAACGGCCAGGTGATCGGCACGGCCACGACCACTCGTTTTCAGCCGGCCAGCGGCCCCGGTTCGTTCGGCTGGGTAGGCATGGTGCTGGTTCATCCCGAGTTCCGCGGCCAGGGAGTCGGCTCCGCTCTGCTCCGGAAAGCTTGCGATTACCTGCACGGCTGCGGCGTGGAGACAATCAAGCTCGACGCCACGCCCATGGGCCAACCTGTTTACCTGAAACTGGGGTTCAGGGCCGAGTGCAGCCTGGAACGCTGGGCCGGCACGGTGGAGCAGGCTGTCAGCCTGCTGTCAACCTCGCAGGCTGTCAGCCTGCCATTACCCTCGCAGGCTGGACAGCCTGCGCCACAATTGCCGGCAGGTCCACGCATAGCGCCGCTCACCGCTTCCGGCGTCGCTTCCGTCACCGCGTACGACGCACTCGCGTTCGGCGCGGACCGCGGCGCCATCCTGCGAAGGTGGTCCCAGTGCTGGCCCGAGTGCGCCATCGCGGCCTGGGAGGAGCAGCGCCTGGCGGGCTATGCTTTGGCACGCCGTGGGACCAACTATCATCAGGCCGGCCCGATCGTCTGCGAGGGGCCGGAGGCAGGTCAGGCACTGCTCACCCGAATGTTTCAATTGCTTGCGGGCCAGGCGGTGATTATTGACATTCTCAGCGAAAATGCCTGGGTGCGCAAATGGGTCGCCAATGCCGGCCTGCTCATGCAGCGGCCACTCACGCGGATGTATCAAGGCCCCAATACCGCGCCCGGCCGACGCGAGAGGATTGTCGCCATCGCAGGGCCGGAAGTCGGCTGAGGCGGATTTTGGATTTTAGATGTTGGATTTTGGATTTGAACAGCCCGCGTTGTGAAATCGAAAATCGCAAATCTAAAATCTAAAATCGTTTGCTCCGCGTCTCAGCGTCTCTGCGGTGAATTTCCGCCTTGACATGCTGCCCCAACTCATTGATGGTTGCGGAACCGCGGACCCGCGTGGGGCAGGACCACGAGCGAGACGCGCGTGGTACCACGGGCGTCCCGCCCGTGCCACTGGAATCAGGGAGGATCAGGCATGGCCGGCAGCATCGTTCAACCGCATCGCACACCGCTCACGAACCGCGAGCGCTTCCGCAGACAGATGCACTACCAATACATTGACCGCGGCGTGCACTGGGAGTTCGGGTACCTCAGCGAAACGATTGCGCGCTGGCACAAGGAAGGCCTGCCGCCGGAGATCGCGGAAGGAGAAGGCCCTGGCTCGGTCGAGGCCTACTTCGGCGTCGAACCTGTGCGCGGCCTGCCCGTAATGATGCACCTGCATCCGCCGTTCGAAGGCGAGCCGAAGATTCTTGAGCAGAAGGCTGACCGCCGGACCATCCAGTTGCCGGATGGACAGATCCTGGAGGAAAAGACCGCAGGCATTCACACGATCCCGCGCTACATCAAGTTTCCCATTGCGAACCGCGAAGATTGGAAGCGCTTCAAGGAGCGCCTCAACCCCGCCTCGCCCGAGCGGCTCAAGGTGGACTGGAAGAAGCTGGGGGAAGAACTGCTTCACGTGGACGTGCCGGTGGGCGTGTGGTTCGGCAGTTTCCTGGGCTGGCCGCGCGACTGGATCGGCTTCGAGAACCTGGGGTACATGGTCTATGATGACCGCGAACTGGTCGAGGAGATCGTCGAAACGACCACCAACCTCTTCTGCAGCCAGTTGGAGCTGGCGTTGAGCGAGGTGCGTGTGGACTACGCGGCGGGATGGGAGGACATTTGCTTCCGCAGCGGCCCGTTGCTCAGCCCGCAGATGTTCGGCGAGATCGTCATCCCGCGGCTCAAGCGCGTGACGGAGATCATCCGCCGCCACGGCTGCGACGTGATCTGGACCGACTGCGACGGCGACATCCGCAAGCTCGTTCCGCTCTGGCTGGACGCGGGCCTCAATTGCATGTTCCCGCTGGAAGTGCACCCCGGCAGCGACCCGGTGTGGCTGCGCAAGGAATACGGCAAGCGCATCCTGCTGCGCGGCGGCATCGCGAAGTACGAACTCTCGAAGTCGCGCGCCGACATCCTCAAGGAACTGAAGCGCGTCGAGCACGTTTTCCAGGAAGGCGGCTTCATCCCTCACGGCGACCACCGCATCCCCCAGGACGTGCCGTACGACAACTACCGGTACTACACCCGCGAGAAGCTGGCCATGATGGGCTGGAAGAACGGCGACATTGCCGCGGTCTGGCCGCTGCGGAATTTCAAGTAGAGGCATTGCCCTAACCGCCAAGACGCCAAGGCCCGCAGAGCACGCCAAGAACTCCCGGAGTTAGCCCGGACTATTCACCACAAAGGCATAGAGCGGGGATTTTGGATTTGCGATTCTAGATCTGCGATTGGCGCAAGCTGTTAAATCTAAAATCAAAAATCGAAAATCCGCCTACTTATCCGCCTTGCTTGTCCGCTGGGGCAATGCACGGCGGTGTACTTCAGCCTGGGCAAGTGCTTCGGCGGCCGCAACGTTGTCGCCCGACTCGCGCAACACCGGTGCAAGCAGGGCCTGGCTTTGCGCCAGCAGGCCGTGGATAAACCACAAATCCGGGTAGTCCTTCAGCAGACGAGTAAGACGAGCATTGCTGTCTTCCAGCAGAGGGCGGGCTTCGCTCATCTGTCTACGCGGCACAAGGAACTCCGCAAGCGTGTTGTCGAAGGCCCCGAGCCATATCTCGTAATTGGGCACGCCTGGGAACTGTTTGGCCAGTGAAGTCTGAATCTGAACCGCCTTGCGCAGGCACCTTTCTCCCTCGTCGGGCCGCCCCGTGCGGGCAAGGAAGGAGCCCAACTTGTGCTGAATCTCCGCGTGGGTGGAGAGATAATGCGGGATGTACGGATGCTCGGCGACCAGTTTCTCCGACATGGCCAGCGCGTTCCGCAAGCGTTCCTCCTTCGTTCGCGAAGCCTGGCCGGGAGGCATGGGGCCCTGAACATCCACCAAGGCATACGTTGCGGAGAGATCGTAGCGGTAGTCCGGGATCTCCGGAAAATCCTGGACCAGCCCTTGGAGCAACTCCAGGGCCTTGTCGAACGCGTTGTTCGCCGGCCCCGGCTCGCCCGCGGCAAGCTCATCATGCCGCTCGCGGTACGCCAGCGCGAGCAGGTACCTGCAGTTGGGATTGTGCGGGTTCGACTTGGCCAAATCTTCCAGCAGCGCAATGGCCTTCTGCAAATGGCCGCTCTCGCCGGCCAGGCTTTGGAACGGCCTTGTTTCCGCCTGCCGCGGCGTTTCCATGGGAGAGGGCGTAAACTCTTGGGGGTGATGGGCTCCCTCCCCAGGCGGCGGCCGGGGTGGCCGAAAGCCGTCCGGAGGCGGGCCATCTTTTTTGGGCGGCGGAAAAGGCGGCTGGTTGGGAAACCGAGGCGGTTCAGGGCCGTCTTTGGGCGGCGGATGAGTCTGCTGGGTTGGAGACCGAGGCGGTTCAGGACCGTCCGGAGGCAGCGGCGGCGGCCCGTCTCCTGGGCCAAAACGCGGGGGCCTGCCTGGCGGGAGTGGCGGGCCTGGTCCACCACGCCCCGGATCACTGCGCGGTTCCGGGCGGCTTCCTGAGCCAAGAAAATAATGCGCGCGAGCCACCTGGAACTTCGCGTCCGGTTGGGCGGCCGGAGCTGACGGGTCGGACTCCAAGGCCGCGAGCACTTTCAGATGGGCCTCCCGGGCCTCCGCAACTTGCCTGAGAGACAAGTGGAGTTGCCCCAGTTCGTTGTAGATCCGCGCTATCTCAGTCTTCGGCGACACGACCCGATTGCCGGCTGTTTGGGAATCGGGACCGTGTCGCCGGATTAGCAGCCTTTCGAAGCTTTCAATTGCCCGCTGGTACGCCGCAATGGCCTGGTCATGCTGACCCAGGCGATGTCGAATGTCACCCACGCGCCGATTGGCATCCGCGACCTTCCAGCGCAACTTGCCGTCATCGCCCGCCTGCCCGGACAGGCGCTCGTAGAAGGCGAGCATGTCCTCCAAGAGGGACGCGGACTCTTTCGACAGCACCACTGGACTCGGGACCTCGAAACTGCCGCTCGCGACTCCCTCAACCGCCAACTTCGAAACCCCAACCGTGCGATGTGGTGAGAAACGTTCGAAAATCCGGTCGAGTGCCTCAATCGCAAGCTCAGCATTGGCCTCGGCCTTCTCGCGCTGCCGCCCTTCACCGTCCAACGCCGCCTTGGTGCGCACATACGCCGCGGAAGACACGACGGCGGCCAGAAGCGTCAGGAGCACCGTCGCGCCGGCCAGGCTGGCCATCGCCGGATTGCGCCGGCACCAACGCCACAGGCGTTCATGCGCGGAAGTCTGCCGCGCTGCGATGGGGCGGTCTTCGAGAAAGCACTGCAGGTCGGAGGCCAACTCTCCCGCCGACTGGTAGCGGTGAGCGGGATCGCGCGCCGTGGCTTTGAGAACAATCGTCTCCAGGTCGAGGGGGATGCGCGGGTCAAGCGCGCGCGGACGAGCTGGTTCCTCCTGTAAAATGCGGGCGATGAGCCGGGGCTTGTCGGCGCCAGGGTACGCCGGCTGGAAAATAAGGAGTTCGTAGAGCGTCAGTCCAAGACTGCATATATCGCTGCGGGCGTCGGCCTGGCCCGCCAACTGCTCCGGCGCCATGTAGCGCAGTGTGCCGATGATGTCGCCGGTCACGGTCACGCTTTCCAACTGCAAGGCCTTGGCCAAGCCGAAGTCCGCGATCCAGGCTGTGCCCTTGGCATCCACCAGCAGGTTCGCAGGCTTGATGTCGCGGTGGAGCGTGCCTTGCGCGTGCGCATATTCCAAGGCGCTGGCCGTCTGCTGGCCGATGCGGGCTACGCTCCGCCAGTATTGCCTGGTGCCACGCATGTGGCCGGGCCGGCGGTTTGGCCCGGCCTCATCCGTGCCAGCCGCACGGAGCACGGATAAGCCGCCGCGTTGCGGCGGCGTATCCGTGGCACAATCACCTTGTGTCCTGCGCGCCTCGATGAGCCCTTCCGTTCCGGCAGCGAGGCCCTGAACAATGCCCTCGATTTCCTTTGCCTCCTGCTCGTTGGCAGGCCGTTCAGTATCCGAGCCGCGCGCGTCAGAAAGCGGTAATGACCCGGCGGGACGCCTTGCCCCGCCGATCGTTGCGGTCGCGGCTCGAACTGAACCATCCCGTGCCAGCCGCGCAATGACCTTATCCAGCCCCACGCCGCTAACGAGTTGCATCACGTAGTAATGGAATCCGTCCGCTTCGCCGGCGCCGAACACCTCGACAATGTTGGTGTGGTGCAGACTGGCCGCGATACGGGCCTCCCGCTGAAAGCGCCGCAAGTGCTTGTCGTCGAGCAGCGCCTGCTTGGGCAAGACCTTGATGGCGACGCGGCGCGCCAGCGACTCCTGCTCCGCCTCATAGACGATGCCCATTCCGCCCCGGCCAATCTCGCGCACGATGCGGAAGTCGCCCAGCCGCTCCAGCCTGGCCGCTCCCAGCGAGGCGCGCCCGTCACTGCTTCGTTCCTTCTTAAGCTTCAGCCGTTCCATGTCGGCGATGGCCGGAAACAGCTCGCGGATCTCGTCTGACAGCTTCGGGAACCGCGCCGCATAGTCCTCAACCAGCGGGTTCTCACCGTGCCGCAAGCTCTCGGTGAATTCGGCCGCAAGGGCCTCAAGCGGATCGCGTTCGAGATCTTCTTCAGCCATGTGTGGCCTCGCCCGCCAGGCCCGGCAACTGGGCCAGAATCTCTTTCAGGCGCCGGAGCGCCCTGACGTACCGAATGCTGGCGGCCTTTTGCTGGATGCCCAGCACCTCGGCAACTTCGGTGTTCGTCAATTCCTCAAAATGCCGCAGCGCCAGGACCTCGCGGTCAATGGGGTCCATGCTCTCCATGGCCTGCTCAACCGTATCCAGCAGTTCCGCGCGCACCGCGGCCCGGCTGGGCGACGTGATGTGTCCGGCCAGTTGGGCGGCCAACGAGGCGGAAGTCGTCTGCGAATAGGAGAAGCCGCCGACGGCCACCTCGCGCTCAACGTCCCGCATCTGCGCGCCGGCATGGCGGCGATACACCTCCACCAGCGTCTGCTGCACAATCATCCGCAGCCAGGCAAACACCGACGCTTCCGAAGTGGTGACGCAATGCGCCAGGCGCTGGGCCGCGGACAGATAGGCCTCCTGCAATACGTCATCGGGGTCCACGCGGCCCGCGAGCCGTCTATCAAGCCTGAAACTTACCATGCGCCAAAGCCGCTCTCGATGCAGCGAAAACAACTCGGCCAGCGCCTGAGCATCGCCTTGTGCGAGACGCTCCACCAATTTGTTGCCCTCGCTGGAATCCGCACTCATCCTACAGTTCCATAATCAGAGAAACGTTCGACCTCCGCTCCAATCTACAGCAGGCCCCGCGAATTCTCCACGGAATCTTGCTTGACTTAGCTCTTGGCTCTTGGCTCTTTGCTCTTGGACGCGGCGCGGCAGGGAAACGCCAAGAGCCAAGAGCTACGAGTTAAGAGCCAAGAGCTTTGACGGTTCGCTCCAGTTTCTTGAGCAGCTTCGCTCCCCATCCTTTCCCGAACTCGCGGCGCAGGGCGGTCTGGTCCTTACGGGCGGCCTTGAGCAACGCTTGAAGAGGAAGAACTGGCTCGCACCGGGCCTCGTCTTTTCCCCCGGCCACCGGCGCGTCCCAGGGCAGTCCATCCCGCTGCCACTTGGTGAGCGTTTCCTCAGCCACCGCGGCATCATGCAGATTGCCGAGCAACTCCTGATAGCCTTCGGCTATCTTGACGATCGTCTTCAGCGGATGCCTGGCGGCGCGGCCCGGCAACGCTTTGTGCGCAGGCCCGCCTTTTGCCTTCGCTGTTTTCTCAGGGACAAGCGCTGGGCCGAAGAACTCCGCGGCATAACGCAGTTTCTTCATCTCAATGCGCAACTGGTGCAGTTCTGTCGCATGGCTTTCGCTATCGAGTTCGGCGAACTGCCAAAGTGTCCGCATGCGCTTAGCCAGGACCCGCTCGGCGCGCTGCGCGACTGGCATCGCTTGGTGTTTGAGCGCCCCTTTGGATCCTGCCGGCCTTCGAGCGATAAGCCTCTCAATCTGTTCGGGCAAGATTGTGAGGGCACTCCGCTCGCCCCTTCTCGCCGTGGCGCGGCGCTGCTGCTCCGTCCGAGGTCTCAGTATCCGCAGCAACTCCGCCGCCCCCCGGTCACCGCTCTCCGCCAGCTTCTCTGCGCGGGCCGCCAGCACCTCCGCATCGCGCGTGCCCCCCAGCAGCGTCAGCAACTCCTTCAGCCGCGTGCGAATCGCCTCGGCTTGATCCGCCCCAAAGAGCTTTCTGGTAATGCCCAGGGCCACCCGCAGCCGGCGGCAGGCCACGCGGACGTCGTGCACGGCCTCCTCATCCGGCTTCCTCAAGAGCCGTTGCAGCGCCGCCCGCAGCCTGGCCGTTTGTGTTCCACAAACGTGCCTGGCCAGTTGCAGCATGTTGGCTACGGTATCGGTCATGCGGTCACCAATGCTTGCAACGTATACCGCCAAGCCATAACCTAAGCAACATGAACCAGCCAATCCCCATCAGGATTCCGCTCATGGACCTGCGCCCTCAGACCGCAGCGCTGAAGGGCCAACTCCTTGAAGGCTTCGGCAGAATTCTGGACAAGAACGCTTATTGTCTCGGCCCGGAAGTCGCCGCTTTCGAGCGCGATTTCGCGGCGTACTGCGGAGTTGCCTATGCTGTCGGCCTGAACTCAGGGACCTCGGCCTTGCACCTGGCGCTGCTGGCTCTCGGTGTCGGGCCGGGCGATGAAGTCATCACCACTCCTTACACTTTCGTGGCCACCGCCTGGGCCATTTCCTACTGCGGCGCCAAGCCGGTCTTCGCCGACATTCAGCCCGAGACATTTCTTCTCGACCCGCGGGCCGTGGAGAAGGCCATCACGCCTCGCACCAAGGCCATCATCCCCGTGCATCTCTATGGCCAGCCCGCGGACATGAGCGAGTTTCAGGAACTCGCCCGCCGCAAGGGCCTGCCGCTGCTGGAAGACTCCGCACAGGCCCACGGCGCGCTCTACAAAGGCAAGCGCACCGGTTCCCTCGGCACGCTGGCGGCATTCAGTTTCTATCCCAGCAAGAACCTCGGCGCCTGTGGCGAGGGCGGCATGGTCCTGACGCAAGACGCGGGGCTGGCCGCGAAAGTCCGCGCCCTGCGCGACCACGGCTCCACGCGCCGTTACTACCATGACACCGTTGGGTTTAACTACCGTATGGAAGGCATTCAGGGTTTCGTCCTGCGCACGAAGCTTCCGCACCTGGATGACTGGAACGCCCGCCGGCAGGCTCTGGCCAAGCTGTACGATTCGCTGCTTGACGGCAGCGGAGTAACTGTGCCGCGAGTGGCGCCTGACCGGACGCACGTCTATCATCTCTATTGCATCCGCCATCCCAAGCGCGACGCGCTCACCGAATACCTGAAAAGCCAGGGCATCGGCAGCGCCATGCACTACCCCGTTCCGGTTCACTTGCAGCAAGCTTATGCGCAATTGCAGCTCAAGCCCGGCAGTTTCCCGGACACTGAGCAAGCCGCGCGGGAGTGCTTGAGTTTGCCAATGTACCCGGAACTCGCGGAAGAGGATGCAAGGACGGTGGCGCAGGCGGTCCTGGCGTGGCTTGGGGCTGAAGGAGAACGCTGATCAACGCGGCGTGCCAAGCTTCTCCAACTCGCTGACCCAACTGCCGAAATGTTTGCACTTCCCCCGCAACTTGGGCAAGGTGATAGCAAGCGCCGTTATGCAGCCGGCAATTATCTTCTGGTAGCCTTGGACTTCCTTCAAGATACGTTTTGACGGGGCTGTTTCAGGGTCGTCGTTGATCACTTCGGGTGACTCGAACTTCGCTGCCTCCCCGGCAAGCCGCTCGATGGCTTCCTTTTTGTCCGGGTAACAGTACCGGAGCTTCTCTATATCAGAGAACAGAAGCGCCTCAAACTCGTGCATCTGGACATAAGGTATGAACTGTTGCGGATTGTAGGAATCGCCCAGGGCAGCCGCAATGTCCTTACGGATCGCTGGCTCAACAATTGCCGGGATGCTCATTGCTGGTTTTCCCTTGGCTTCACAAACCCCCGGCCAAGTCGCGGGCATCCCATAGTAATCGAACATGGTGGTGCAGAAGGCGCTTCGCTCCCCCTTGAGGCAGGCCAAAATATCTTTCTTTGCGCTGTCGTAAGGGCGAATCCCGCCCTTGTGGCCTGGCTTCCCTATCAGCCGCGGCAACAGATACACGCCGCGCTCGCCCAATTCAGGAGCGAGGACAGAATTCACGAATTCAAACTCAGTCTTGCCTTCTACGATCACGACTATTCTATTCATGGACTGGCTGCCCGCCGATGACGTTCTTCATCCAGAGTTCGCCCAATGAGTACTCCTTCAGCCACTCCTCTAGATCCGCTTTCACCAACCGCCGGAAACTAGACTCGCCTGGCAACAAGGGATTGCTCCCTGCCTTCCGTTCGACCACAACCACGTCTTCCGGTTCGAACTCGCTTACCAGTAGTGGCGATTGCGTTGCGACTATGATCTGTGTACTGTGCGAGGCCTGCCGAATCATCCCCGCCAGATGGCTAATGGCAAATGGGTGCAGCCCCAATTCCGGCGCATCCAGGATGATGACCCGTGGCAATTTGTCCTCGGGCTGCATCAGCAACGCGATCATGCCGATCATGCGCAGCGTACCATCAGAAAACTGTTCCGGGCCATAGAGTTCGTCCGAGCCTAGCTGATTCCAGTTTAGAAGAATCTGTTGCTTATTTGCTTCGTGAGGGGAAAGTCGAAAATCACGAAAAAATGGCGCTACCTGCCGAATCTGGTCAACGATGCGCCGGTAAAATGGGGGTTTGGTGAACTCAAGGGCGTACAGAAAAGCTGCCAAGTTGCCGAAATCGCCATTCAGTTGCTGGCTATCATCGATATTGGCAGATTGCATCACGCGGGCTGTATCGCACGTATCGTTAAAATGATAGACCCGGCAACTGTGGAAAAGGAACGAGGCCGCTCGTGTCATCTGTATGGCCGAATCTTCTCCCACAAGGCCCGGCCAGCCGCGAAGCTTCGTCTCAGAATGGCCCTCTCCCAAGCTCAGCGCTCGCAGACTCAGTGACCGCTGATTTGATGCGTCCTTAAGCGATTCGTTTCTAAATATGAGCTTATCCCCAGGGGCAAATGAAAGCTGGAATGTGTAACAGCCCGAGGCTATTTCAGTCTTGAACTGAACGCTCGCTTCAATGTCCTTTGTCACCTTTGGCCCGCCAAAGAGCAGGTTCCTTGCACCTTGTTTGCCAACTTGAAAACTGAGCTGTCCATCAGCCATGTGCCGAAGGAAGCCGAAGAAGGAAACCAGGTTGGATTTGCCGCCGCCATTTGCGCCGATGAGAACATTAAGGGGTCTCAACTCAAAGTCTAGCTTGCGGATAGACTTGTATCCTGCCAACTCCAATCTCTCGATCATAATCACTTCCTCCAGCAATACTCAGTAATCAGTATTGCTGCCCTTATCCCCCCCCGAACTGCTCCCCGCCCGGCAGGTCGTCGCTGAGCCGCTCGCGCAGGAAATCCAGGATCGCGCCCGTTTCACCCATGACGCTGACCTCCTGCGCCAGTTTGCGGCACTTCTCATAGTTGACACTGCGGATGATTTTCTTGATCTCCGGGATTGTGGGCGGCGACACCGATAGTTCCTTCATCCCCATGCCGATCAGCAGCGCGGTGAAAATGGGGTCGCCGGCCATTTCCCCACACATGGCCACGGGGATCTTGGCCTCTTCGGCCGCGGCGATGGTGTTGCGGATCAACGTTAGCACGGCCGGATTGGCCGGACTGTACAGCCCGGCAACCAGCTCGTTGCCGCGGTCCACGGCCAGCGTGTACTGCGTCAGGTCGTTGGTGCCGATGGAGAAGAAGTCCGCTTCCTTGGCCAGGCTGCGCGCGGCGAGCGCCGCGGCGGGCACCTCGATCATGATGCCGACCGCGATCTTCTCATCGAAGCCGTGGCCCTGGCGTTTCAACTCCTGTTTGGTCTCCTCCACGATGCGCCGCGCCCAGCGCAGTTCCTCGATGGCCGTGATCATGGGCAGCATGAGCCGCACCTTGCCCAGCGCCGAAGCCCGCAGAATGGCGCGCACCTGGACGCGGAAGGTCTCCGGGTAGCGCATGGAAACGCGGATGCTGCGCAGCCCCAGAAACGGGTTGTGTTCGTGAAAGGCGTACTGCGGGATCACCTTGTCGGCGCCCAGGTCCAGCGTGCGGATCACCAGCGGCCGGCCCTGCAACTGCGCCAGGCTATTGCGGTAGGCCTCGAAATGCGTGGCCTCGTCCGGCATGATGCCGCTGATCAGATAGAGGAACTCGGTGCGGTAAAGGCCGATCCCGCTGGCGCCGTGCACCACCGCGCCTTGCACTTCGTCCGGCAGTTCGATGTTGCCCTGCACCAGCACTTCCCTGCCGTCCAGCGTGACGGCCGGCAGGTCCTTGTCCCGGATCAGGGCCTGCTCAAAGGTCTCGAATTCCTGCCGCAGCTTGCGATACCGCGCCAGCGTGCGCTCATCGGGCCGCAGCACCACGATGCCGCGGTTGCCGTCAATCACTATCGTCTCGCCGCCGGAAATGTCGGTGGAGATCGTCTCCAGGCCCACCACGGCGGGCAATTCGAACGCGCGCGCGAGAATCGCCGTGTGGCTGGCGCGTCCGCCCACGTCGGTGGCGAAGGCTTTGACTTTGGTGCGGTCCAGCGAAGCCGTCTGTGAAGGCCCCAGGTCATGGGCGACAACCGCGACGGTGCGCTTCAGATGGCCCAGGTCTTCCGCGCTGGCGCCGACCAGCACTCTGAGCAGGCGTTTCTGGATGTCGTAAATATCGGAATCCCGATGCGCTAGGATCTGGTCCTCCACGCTGGCCAGGCGCTTGGCGATGTTTTTCAACACCGTGGCCACAGCGTGTTCCGCGCTCATCTTCTCGTTGCGGATGCGGTCTGTGATTTGCACGCGCAGCGATTCGTCCTTCAGCAGTTGGGTTTGAACGGCTAGAATGGCCCCCAAGCCGCTGCCCAACTGTTCCTCGGTGGCCTGACGGATGGCGTTGATCTCATCCACCACCTGCTGCGCGGACACTTCAAAACGTTCGACCTCCGCCTCGACCTGCTCCTCGGCGATGGTCAAGTTTCGGATGCGCACCTCCTCGGTTTGCAGCAGGAACGCCTCTCCGATATAGACACCGGGGGAAACGGGTATGCCCTTCAATATCTCCATGCTAGGATGCTTAAACCAGACGCGCCTAAAGGCAAGTGACGCTCTTCGGTTTGGCAAGTCCTCCCTTGTCGCTTGTCACCTGTCACACCCCATCCCCCACTCGTCACCCATCACTCGTCACTCGTCACCCGTCACCCGTCACCTTTCAATGGTCGGGCGCGCCCGGCGTCCACGCCAACTCTACAGCGGCGCTGTCCTTGCCTGGCTCTGGTCTGACGGCAATACTCAGGCGGCCCAGCAGGCACGCGATCTTCGCGGCCAGCCGGACATTGAGCGCCGCGTCGGGATAGCGCGCCAGAAAATCGCTGGACTTCATGTCTTCTTCCAGTTCATCGTAGAGCAGCGTCGTGACCCGCTCCACGGTCGGCGCCAGGCTTGGGCCATCAAGGCGCAAATAGTAGCCCGGCGCGGCGGAGGCAGGGGCGTCCCCGCCCGGGACGGCGTCCTGTTCGAGCGCTGGCGGCTCGCGCAGGAGCGCGGGGTTGCGGAGCGCGGCAAACCCGGCGTTGGAAGTAAAGAACAGCCTGCGCTGGGATAGGACCCACGCCGGCACCAGCAGTCTCCCAGTGTTAAGCAGATACCTGTCACCTCGTTCGTCTCGGGCGTGTTTCACGTAAGGCGGCTTCTCGTTAGGCGGGGGCGGGCCTTCGAAAACGGCCCCGTCCCAACGCTGGCGGATCAACTCCGCCGCGGCGTCCCGTGCTTCGGTCTTGGCGCCCTCAAAAAGGAGGCTGCCGTCGAGCCGGGCGTAGCCGGCCACATCCAGAGGGTCGGGGCAAACTGAAACATGGAGCGTGTGCCCTAACGCAGGCCACAGGTCGCGCTCCAGGTCCACGCCGGCATCCGCCAATTCGCTGAAGCGGTGGCTCCACCTGCGCTGGCCTCTGGCAAGTTGGACAGGCGTCCCGCTGGTCGCCGTCTCCCCTTCCCCCGCCCCCTCCCGCAAGGGAAGGGGGAGAGGCGCAACGTCGTCTTTGCGCAGGCGCATCTCGCTTTCCAGATAACTCAGGAAACACGCCCTGATATCCACGGGCAGCACCGCGTCGGCGAAGGTCTCCCTGTTCGCAGCGGCTCGGGGAGGAATTGCCGCCGCTGGCAGCGCCACTCCCTCTAACCTGCCGCGCGCCCGGAACCCGCCGGCCGGCGTGCTGAAAAAGTCCAGGCGGATTCGGGCCGGCGGCCTGCTGAGATTGCACATCTCCCACACGCCGGGCGGCTTGAGCAACGCCCTCAAAACAGATTCCGGCAGCCCTTCACTGCGCAACTGCCCGTACTGTGGGTATGCAGAAGCAAGCTGCTCGCGCGCCGCCGCCGCGTGCGGCAGGATCGTCAGCCGCGCCAGGAACAGGTTCTCGCCATCTAATCTGTCTTTCCGATACTCCGCATCTCCGGCCCCGCCCTTCTCTCCCCCCTCTTCCCTCTTCGGCTGGTCCGGTTCCGCACCGGCAGTAGCACGGGCGTCCCCGCCCGTGCCACGCAGTCGCTCGGCCACCTGCTTGGGTTCCGCGCCGCCAAAGCCCAAAGCAGCCAGGCCGCCCCCAAGATCAAAAAAACGCACGCCACGTGGCAGCTTGGCGAAGTGCGCGGCCAGGCGCACGAGGTGCCCGCGCGAACCCGACAGGCGTGTGAAGAAAAGTGCCGGCCCGCCCCCGGCCCCCTCCTGCAAGGGGAAGGGGAAAGCCGCAATGCACTCATGGCCCACCAGGGGAATCGTCGAGGCCAGCGCCGGCGGGAAGAGCCAGCGCACGATGGCAGGAGCCTGCTTCAGTTTCGCCAGCGTTTCATCGCGCGTGGCCAAAGGCGCCCAGACTGCGTTGACGTCGGGATCATTGAGAAATGCTTGCAGCCCCTTGTTGTCCGCGAGCGCGCGCAGAAACTCGGTCCCGCTGCGCAACTGCAACACGGCGCCGGCGTCAGCGGGAAGATATGCCGCGATGGGCGGGCCTTCGGCTGGCGCGAAGGAAGCCACCCACACGCTCAACAACCCCGCCCCCAGCGCATATCCCAGCTTAAGTGAGTCCTTAACCTGCCGGCGCATTCCCCTCTCCCTTGGGAGCGGTCTCAGCCTTGGCCGTGGAAGTCCTAGCCTGGACTGTTCACCACAGAGGGCACAGAGAACACAGAGCGAGCGGATGATTCCAGCATTTCACAAACCCATTCTCCTCTGCTCTCCGTGCGCTCTGTGTTCTCCGTGGTGAACAATCCTGACTAAGGCTGATAGGCTTGGCTGCCGATCAGCTTGACAAAGATGCACCCCAAGCCGGCATGGGTCTGCAGTTTGCCGCCCTTCTTGGTGCCAACGACGAGGTTCTGTCCCTCGGGCGGCCCCACCGGCGCGACGAGCCTTCCGCCTTCAGCCAGTTGGTCCACGAGCGGCCGAGGCAAGCCGGGACAGGCAGCCGTGACAATAATGCGCTCGTATGGCGCGTGCTCCGGCCAGCCGAGCGAGCCGTCGCCCTGGCGAAAGCGAATGTTGGAGAAGCCCATCCCGAGCAGCCGGTCCTCGGCGGTCGTCGCCAGGTACTCGATCCGCTCCACCGTGAAGACTTCCTTCGCCAGGCAGGCCAGAATCGCGGTCTGGTATCCGGAGCCGGTCCCGATTTCCAGCACCCGCTCCTTGCCGGCCAGCGCCAGGGCCTCGGTCATGGCCGCCACCATAAAGGGCTGTGAAACCGTCTGGCCGTGGCTGAGCCACAGCGGCCTGTCTTCGTAAGCGTGTGTCTGGTCAAGCCGCGAGACAAACAGCTTGCGGTCTATGCGCTGGACCGCGGCCAGCACCCGCGCGTCTTTGACTCCGCGCCGCTTGATGTCGTATTCGACCATCTCTTCCAGACTGTTGCTCATGGCTCGCCAACAATTCTCTTGCCCGTTCCGGGCTTTAGGCTTTGGGCTTTAGGCTGTGGGTTTTCAACGTGCGCGCCCAAAGCCTAAGGCCCAAAGCCCAAAGCCCGTAGCTGTGGTTCACGGCCATTCTTCTACGCGTTATGGCAGCGCCACAGTACTTGGAAGAACCGCACCGCATCTTGCAGCGGGCTGATCTTGCTTCTGTTGCTGCTGAAGTAAATCGTCCGCACACGCACCTCGCGGATACGGCCGCCCGCGCGGCAGGCCTTGATGAGTATTTCCGATTCCAGGTCAAAGCGGCAGGAATCCAGACACACGGCTCTCCAAAAATCCAGCCCGATGAGCCGGAAGCCGCACTGTGTATCCTGCATCGCCACGCCCACCATGCGGCTGATGGCCCAGGAAGTGAAACGGTTGGCCAGGCGCCGCGTCCAGGGCATGATGCGCGTGTCCGACATGCGGTTGCCCAGCACGATGTCGCAGTCGCCGCGCGCGTACGCTTCCAGAAACAGCGGAATCTCCGTGGTGTCGTGCTGGCCATCGCCGTCCAGCGTGACCGCGGCCTTGAAACCCCTCCCCGCCGCCGCGGCGAAGCCCGTCTTCAGCGCCGCGCCTTTGCCCATGTTCTTGTGGTGAATGAGCACCGCTGCGCCGGCTGCCCGGGCCTCGGAAGCTGTGCCGTCCGTTGAGCAGTCGTCAACCACCAGGACTTCGGCCACCTGCCGCTTGGTCAAACGCACGATCCGTCCAATCGTGCCAGCCTCATTGTAACACGGGATGATAGCGCAGATGCCGCCAGCCTGTGCTTCTTGGTTCATCTCCCCGCCTCTTTGCCGCTGCCATCCCCC
>Ga0315279_10002225_pt1 | contig 29909 bp, 25 predicted proteins | sample YL17G06_20_MG_FD_203694 | JGI IMG/M metagenome (GOLD analysis project Ga0315279, IMG submission 203694) | Sediment microbial communities from Yellowstone Lake, YNP, Wyoming, USA - YL17G06_20 | ecosystem: Environmental > Aquatic > Freshwater > Lake > Sediment | place: USA: Wyoming | collected...
CGTTTTTCGTCTAAGGATTCACTAAAGCCGTTCATTGATACAGGAAATTGGAAACTCATCTGAGCCCGGCATATTCGGTACGCTGGCTTATCCAAAAAATCGCGAATTTATAAACAGACACTAATTAGAACCGGATCTTGGAAAAATGGATCTCGGTATTAACTCAGACGATGGAGTAAATGGTGGAGGAGTAAAAGGGCTGAGGAGGCAACTATAAGTATAAGCTTATTCACCTCGAACGCCATTACGATAATTATTCCAAATACTACAAAGGGAAACGTGAATTAATGAAGATGCATCATAGAGTAGGCAGTATTTTCTGGCTCATAATTGGAGTTTACACCGTTATAAGTGCTTATCGATTAGGCATAGGTATTTTTCGTCGACCTGGGCCTGGCTTTATTTTTTTCCTAGCCTCTTTGCTCCTTATAATTCTTAGTATCATTGATCTATTTATCGGTAAACCCAAAGCAAATAGAGGTGAAGAGTTTGAACCTATTTGGTTGGGGGTCCGATGGCAAAAAGTTATCTTGGTACTGAGTGGTCTAATAGCATATGCCTATCTTTTTGATAAGTTAGGTTTCCTTCTTTCCACTTTTCTATTGATGATTTTCCTATTTAAAGCGGTAGAACCCACAAAATGGTGGACTTCCATATTGAGTAGCTTAATCACTATTTTGATCTCATATTGTATTTTTAACCTTTGGTTGAAGGTGCCATTCCCAACAGGATTTTTGGGTTTTTAACATTTAGTAAATAAAAACCATGGATATCATTCATAATCTTTTTTTAGGGTTTTCAGCAATTTTAGAGCCAAACAACTTGTTCTTCTGTTTTATTGGAGTAGTTATCGGGACGTTGATTGGGGTTCTCCCCGGGATTGGCCCGGTAGGGGCTATGTCGCTTCTTTTGCCTGCGACCTATAAGGCGACCCCTTTGTCAGCCCTGATTATGTTGGCAGGAATCTATTATGGAGCACAGTATGGAGGGTCTACAACATCCATACTTATGAATATTCCAGGCGAAGCATCCACTGTGGTCACTTGTCTTGATGGATACCAGATGGCGCGGCAGGGAAGGGCAGGGCCAGCTCTGGGAATTGCGGCTTTCGGTTCTTTCATAGCAGGGACTATAGGTTTAATCGGGCTCATGTTGGTTGCCCCTCCATTGGCATCTATTGCTCTTCGATTCGGCCCTCCCGAATATTTCAGTTTGATGTGTTTGGGTTTGACCATTTTAATCTATCTAGCTTCTGGATCAGCTATCCGTGCTATTATGATGGCTACTTTGGGAGTTATTATCGGTTGTGTGGGACAAGATCCTGAAACCGGATCAATGAGGTTTGTTTTCGGAGTCCCTGATTTACTAGACGGTATTGGGTTAGCACCTTTTGTCATGGGCCTTTTCGGCATTTCAGAGGTCTTTCTAAATATTGAGAAAAGATTAGAAAGGAGGAGTATTTTAGAAACCAAAATAAGGGGGCTTCTTCCAAATTGGCAGGATTGGAAGGACAGTATTAAGTCTATACTTAGGGGGAGTCTACTTGGTTTTTTCCTTGGTATATTGCCAGGCGGGGGAGCTGTCATTTCTTCTTTTGCTTCGTATGCAATAGAGAAAAAGTGTTCTAAACATCCAGAAAAGTTTGGGAAGGGAGCTATTGAAGGAGTAGCAGGTCCTGAGTCTGCAAATAATGCAGCGGCGGAAGGTGCATTTGTGCCCTTGCTTACTCTAGGTATCCCTCCTAATGTGGTGATGGCGCTTTTATTAGGAGCTTTAATGATCCATGGAATTACGCCCGGACCGCTTTTGATTTCAAGGAACCCAGAAATTTTTTGGGGTATTATAGCAAGCATGTATATTGGAAATGGATTGCTCTTAATACTCAATTTGCCAATGATTGGTTTGTGGGTTCAGGTGCTCAAAGTCCCCTATAAAGTCCTTTTTCCACTAATCCTGCTCTTCTGTTTGATCGGAGCTTACAGCATCAATAATAGCACATTCGATGTAGTTATAATGATAGTGTTTGGAGTGTTGGGGTACCTAATGCGAAAGTATAAGTATGAAGGAGCTCCAATGGTCCTCGCATTTGTTCTTGGACCTATGCTTGAAAATTCCCTCAGACAATCATTACTCTTATCTGATGGTAGTTTTATGATCTTCTTCACTCGACCTATTGCTGCAGGGGGGATGATTATCGCAATTCTCATGCTCATTTCTGGAATTATCCCCCAATTACGCAAAAAGGTGAAAGCGATTCCCTTAGAAGAGGAACATTAATCCTTATAGATAAAGTAAGGCGTGATTATGGATTTTTTAGATTCATAAAAAATATAATTTTCTAATGGTTTAAGTTCAAGCCTGAAAGATTTTTGTCACTAGTAAGAAGGGTTTATTAAAAATATTTTATACTAAGGAGGTGGGTTATGTTTAAAAGAATAAAAGCGATCTTGGTCATTATTAGTATTCTTGTATCTTTCTTGCTATTTCAAAATATTGATTTAGCTATTGCGAAAGATCCAGATTATCCCACAAAACCTATTACCTTTTATATTTCCTTTGGTGCTGGAGGGAGTACGGATTTGGCGTCTCGCGCATTCGCTGAAGCTGCTGCAAAGCACATTGGGCAACCTTTTGTTTGCATCAACAAACCTGGCGCTGGAGGGACTCTTGCCGCGATGGCTATCATGAGTGCCAAGCCAGACGGTTATACCCTGGGACCGGTCTCGACTGGCGCTTCTCTTGTTGCCCCTCTTTCTGGGACCGCCCCATATAAGGATCTTACCGGTATTGAAGTGATTGTAAACTTTGGAAAATATATCTATCTCTTGGTGGTCAGGGACGATTCGCCTTGGAAGACTTGGAAGGATTTTATTGAATGGGCCAGGATGAACCCGAGGGCTGCAAAGGTAGGTATAGTAGGAGCTAAGACAGCAAGCGCAGTTGGGTTTATCACTCGGCAGATTGAAGATCGGGAAGATGTAGAGTTAACAGGTATCTCTCTCAAATCAAGCGCTGAAGTACTCCAAGCCACACTGGGAGGACATATCACATTGTTTAATTCGACCACTGACCCTTCGGTAGTGGAATATATTAAAGAAGGGAAACTGCGAATCCTTTATTATGCATCTCCAGAAAAATTGCCAGGATATGAGAATATCTCTTGTTGTTTGGATCTGTATGGTGATGAGTTTTGCATACCAAATTTTTTAGGGGTTATGGGTCCAAGGGGATTACCAGACTATGTGCTAAAAAAACTGGATGATGCATTTGCCAAAGCAGTAAAGGACCCTGATTTCATTAGTTTGATGAAACGAATGTATATGCCTGTTGTTTATATGAATAGGGATCAAATGAATAACTATGTAGAGGAAGGTTTCACAAGAATGGGTAGAATCATAAAATATTTGGAATCAAAAGAAAAGGCAAAAGGAGGGAAATGATTATGGGGACAGTGGATACATTAGTGGATTATATGATGATGGCAAAATATGAAGACTTACCTCCGTTGGTTATAGAGACTGTTAAAAAACATTTTCTGGACACTTTAGCAGCGACTATAGCCGGTAGCACAGAAAAGAGTGTCCAGAAAGTGGTTAAGCTTATTAATGACTGGGGAGGGAGGGAAGAAGCCACGATTCTCGTTTATGGGGGAAAAGTCCCAGCACCCAATGCTGCTTTTTTAAACTGTTTAATGGCAAGAGCTCGTGACTTGGACGATGTACATGAAATGGGGGGCAGGCATGTAAGCGCTAGTCTTGTTCCTGCTGCACTTGCTGTCTCTGAATATGGGAAAATGATTAAGGGTAAGGTAATAAATGGCAAAAGCCTTATTTTAGCTCTCGCCCTTGGCTCTGACCTTCACATTAGGATAGCTATGGCAGGAGGCAGGACGGCTTTATATGGAGGATGGACATCTGAAACCTGGGCTTCGATTTCGATAGCCGCAATGGGTGCGAAGATGCTAGATTTCGATAGGACAAAGACCTTTGATGCCATGGGAATTGCGTATGCTCAGTGCTGTGGCAATACAGAGTCGTACGCAGAGGGAGCTGATACTGTAAAATTGGCGAATGGCATAAGTGGAAAAGCAGGAATTTTAGCCATTATTCTAGCAGACCAGGGACTTAAGGGAGCCAAAGATATATTAGAGGGCAAGTCTGGTTTGTATCCACTCTATATGAGAGGTGATTATTCCCCCGAAGTATTGATGGCAGACTTGGGTAAGCGATTTGAGATTATAAACACCAGCTTGAAACTTTACCCTTCTGCCTTCTGCCATCACCACGCGGTTTACGGTACTTTGCAATTAGCAAAAGAGCACAAAATTAGACCAGATAATGTAAAAAAGATTACTATTTTTACGAGTCAACACATGTGTGACATGGGTGGTGGTGAGTGTAAAATTCAGCCACAAATTGTTTCCCATGCGCAATTTAGTCATTACTATGCAGTGGCTTCGGCCTTAATTAGGGGAAAAGAGTGGATTGAGAGCTTTACCGAGGAGGCAATTAGAGATCCTCAAGTGCTGGAAATGTGTGGCAAGATAGAGATGATTGAGGATCAAGAAAAGAGTAAATTGTCATTGAGTATACCTCCGGAAGGAATCCTAATAGAAACCAAGGACGGGAGACGCTACGAAACACTCGTTGAATCAATACCAGGTGAACCAAATAATCCTTTGTCTATGGCTGATCTCATCCAAAAATTGAAGAACTGCGTTCCTTTCTCAGCAAAACCTATTCCTAACGAAAATGTTGATAAAATTAGCCGAATGGTAGAGAACCTGGATAAACTAGATGATGTAACTACGATAATAAACTTTATGTGTTAAATTAACGTCCACAATACAGTTGGGAGGCAAAAAGGTAATAAGATGGATAACTTGAGGGAAAAGAATTTCCTTCTCATCCCTTAAAGGAGGAATAAATACCCCTTATTAACATGTAAAGAAGATTTTCAACCACTAACAGAATAGATTATACGAGGCAAGTTATATGAAACTAGAGAAAAGGATTGCTATAGTAACTGGAGCTGCCAGCGGAATTGGACGAGCCATTGCTCAGCGATTAAGCAAAGAAGGGAGTAGTGTAGTTGTAGCTGATATTAATCTTGAACAAGCAAATAAGGTGGCTACCGAAATCGACGCATTGAGTCGCAAGTCAATAGTTATAAAAGTAGATGTGACCAAGAGCGAACAGGTGAACCAGATGGTTAAGACTGTACTGGATAACTTTGGGCAAATAGACATAATAGTTAATAGTGCTGGTGGGAGTGCCCGTGAAAAAGCTTCCCTCTTTTATGAATCTACGGAAGAGATTTGGGATTCTGTGATTAGTTTGAATCTCAAGGGCGTGCTTAATTGTTGTCGGGCAGTAATCTGGCACATGATGCAAAGGCGAAGTGGCAAGATTGTAAGCATTGCTTCTATTGCTGGAGTGATAGGTGGAGCAGGGTTTGCTGACTACTCAGCGGCTAAGGGTGGCATTATCGCATTCACTAAGGCACTGGCAAAAGAGGTAAGTTCCTATGGGATAAATGTGAATTGTGTGTCTCCAGGACCAATTGATACTCCAGGTCTGGCTCGTCTTCCAGAACTTAGAGAAAAAGTTAAGAAATTGACTCTTCAAGGTAGGCTTGGAGAGCCTGATGAAGTAGCTAATGTGGTAGCATTCTTAGTCTCGGACGAGGCAAATTTCATAACTGGCCAGAACTATGTAGTAGATGGCGGGAGGACCTTGGGTTATTAAGGTGAATATCGAATTGTACTTTATAGCCGCTGTTGAAGAGAAAAATTCGTATTCTGGCCAAATACTTAATACGGAGGGGAGCAAATGTCTGGGAAAGCTAGATTCGAGAAGTTGTTCGAACCATTACAAATAAAGCAAGTGAAGTTCAGAAATAGGATAGTAAAGCCCAGTCAGGTTTTAGGCTTTGCTGATAAGGAAGGCTATGTAGGCCAGAGAAATCTGGAACTCTATGAAGCACTGGCCAAAGGCGGCGTAGGTATGATCATTGCCGAGGACTCTTGCATTGATTTTCCTGTAGGTGGAAGTGGGTCTAACCGCATGTCTGTTGATGATGATAAATTCATTCCCAGTCTTAGTGAACTGACAAAGGTTATCCATAAATATGGCTGCCCAACGTTTCTGCAAATAGGACATGTTGGACCATCGCATCACACAAGATTTTCAGGTCTTCAACCAGTTGCCGCTTCATCTCTGAGTTATGATCAACTGCCAATAGGTGATATTAGACGTGGATATGACGTGGCTAGGGAGTTAACCGTTCCCGAGATTCAAGATATTGTGGAGAAGTTTGCTAAGGCGACTGAGCGAGCTCAGAAGGCCGGATTTGATGGTGTAGAGGTACATGCTTGCCATTCTTATATCCTAAATAGTTTTCTATCTCGTGCTTGGAATAAGCGCCATGATGCCTATGGTTGTCAGAGCTTAGAAAGTAGAGCTCGATTTGCAGTCGAGGTCTTACAGGCGATAAAAGAGCGCGTGGGGCAGGACTTCCCGGTCGGCATCCGAATTAATGGAGGGGAATGGACAGGGGGGGGAGCCGGAGAGGAAGAAGGCATAACTTCTGAAGAGAGTCAAGTGTTCGGAAGGATGCTACAAGAAGCTGGTGCCGATTACCTTCACATAACTGGCTTTGGCTATGGTTATGGTCCTTATGGGTGGATGCAATATCCAGAGCAACTTCTATATCCAGAACCTGCGGTACCCTTGGCAGAAAAGGTCAAGAAGCCGGGAGCTCTGGTGACTCGGGCAGAAGCAATCAAAAAGGTGGTCTCTATACCGGTTATCGGCGTAGGAGCACTCAACCCTAAACTCGGTGAGTGGCTTCTGGAGAAGGGTAAGGTAGACCTTATTGCCCTTGGTAGACCCTTGTTGGCAGACCCAGAGCTTCCCAACAAGATAGCCTCAGGAAGATTGGGGGATATCGCACCGTGCATCTTCTGTCTTCGCTGTCGGGATAAATTTGGAAGGAATGAACCAGCAGCATGCACAGTAAATGCTGCTTTGGGAAGAGAGCGTGAATATGCGATCAAACCAGCTGAGAAGAAAAAGAGAGTTATGGTAGTTGGTGGTGGACCAGCAGGGATGGAGGTGGCAAGGGTAGCGGCGCTAAGGGGACACGAAGTAGCACTTTATGAGAGAGAATCCAAATTAGGAGGGTTACTCCCCATGGTTGCTTTAGTAAAGGGGCTTGAAATTGAAGACCTAGCAGCCTTAGTCCTCTATCTTAGAACCCAAATTACCAAGTTAGGTGTCAAGGTTAGGTGTGGGAAAGAAGTCACTCTCTCGTTAATTGAGAAAATTAAGCCAGATGTGATTATCTTAGCTACAGGAGGAATACCCTCCGTCTTGGAGATACCTGGAATCAATAGGCGTAATGTGGTTGGCATTTCTGAGCTTCACAGGAAAGCAAAGGCTCCTCTAAGGTTCTTAGGGCCAAGGTTCCTAAGGTTGCTGACAAGATTTTGGATGCCCCTTGGGAAAAGGGTTGTTATCATGGGTGGTTCAATACATGGCTGCGAATTAGCCGAGTTTCTAGTTAAAAGGAAGAGGAAAGTAACAATCGTCGAGCAATCTAACGAATTAGGAACTGGGATGTCGGTAACACACAGAGATCGCCTTGTTCGCTGGCTGGCTGAAAATGGGGTCACCATGTTGACCGAGGTTAAATATGAGGAAGTAATAGATAGAGGGCTAACCATCGTTAGCAAGGAGGGGAAGAGGCAGACTATTGAAGCAGATACCATATGCTTGGCGATACAGCTTAGACCCAACACAGAACTTTTCAAAACGTTGGAAGACAAAGTTCCTGAAGCCTATATGATTGGTGATTGCAGAGAGCCCCACCTAATATTGGATGCTATTGCTGAAGGTTCGCGCATAGGTCGGGCTATATAGACTATGATTTTGAAACAAGAATTTGGTTATATAGACAAAAAGTTGATATAGAGAAAATTCGTTTAAGAATATAAACTAATATAGGGGGTAAATATGAAAATAGAGAAACTTGATCGGGTATGTATTAATGTAAAGAATTTATCTGAGGCAGAGAGATTCTTTGCAGACCTTTTCGGAGTCACATTTGAGGAAGTATCTGGTAAAGGAGAATTTATCAAAACAATAACAGATTATGCAAATTGCGCTTTTGAACAAACCCCCATTAAAGTAGCCATGAGCCCGATAGGATTGGAGCTAATAGAGACAACGCCACCCACTGAGAAAGAAGGCGTACGGAGTTTCCATCTCAAAGTATCTAATCTTGAACAAGCCAAAGCAGAGATGAGAGAAAAAGGGATTCGTTTGCTCGCAGAAGTGAAGCATGGCGGCTTGAGTGAGGCTATATTTAATCCTGACGATTTGCATGGTATACGACTTGTGTTAGTCGAATACGGGGAATCCAATCCGATAAGTGCAATATTACAGAAGTGAGATGCTATTTATTTCTCAGATGGACCTGCTTGATAAGTAGGGCTTCTGTAAAAAGTGAGGTAAATATTAAATCATAAAGAAGTCGGAATCTTATCTGGGTTTGGATTGTCAGCGTAAGAGTTTATGCATGAGTGAGGATCAAACTAAATATTATCCTGCAAAATGCACCCTTTAAAGAGTGTTGTGGAATTCAATCCAGCGAGAGACAGATTCTGTATCATTAGTTTTTGAGGAATTGTTCTCTGTCTCCGTGATATGCTTCCAATGTGAGAAGCCATTCTGTATTGAAATATGTCCTGAATTACAAGAGAGGAGGCAACAGGAATAGTCAGGGTATCGAAGAACAAGTGAGCGGGTTGCAAGATATATACTCAAGCTTGTTCATTTGGGAATATAATATTTTCTGGCAAAGAAAGAAATAAAATTTGATTTGTGGAAGTGAGTCGGAGTGTTTAACTATCTGTCTAGCGATAGCTTTAGAATTTAGAGAAGCATATACTGAGATTGATCAAGGAAAGGGAATGTTACTTTAGGAAAGGGGGCCGGTATCATAATGTACGGATGGATGGGAACAATATTAAGGGTGGATTTAACTTCGGGGAAGGTAGAGAAGGAAACACTGGGTGAGGAGCTGAGACGTAATTATATAGGTGGTAGAGGTATTAATGTCAAAATACTTTACGACGAGGTAAAGCCTGGGATACATGGTCTTGATCCGGGGAACGTATTAATATTTGGCACTGGACCGCTAACAGGAACAAGCTTAGCCTCAGGGAGAATTAATATAACAGCCATGTCACCACTAACCAAAATCTTGGGGGATTCTAATGGAGGGTCTCATTTTTCTCCTGAGCTAAAGTTTGCTGGGTATGACCACATAGTGTTTACGGGGAAAGCAGATAAGCCTGTGTATCTGTGGATTGATAATGATGAGGTTGAGCTTAGGGATGCGGAGCATCTATGGGGCAAGTTGACTGATGAAACAGAAAGGATAATTAAGGAAGAGGTAGGGGATCCGAGAATTCAGGTAGCCTGTATTGGGCCTGCAGGTGAGAGGCTAGTACGGGTTGCAAGCATAATAATAGGAACAGATGGGGCTTGTGCTAGGTGTGGGTTAGGTGCGGTGATGGGTTCTAAGAATCTGAAGGCAGTGGCAGTGAGGGGAACCAAAGGTGTCAAAGTAGCCCAGATAGATGTTTTTAGAGCTTTAGTGAAGGATCTAATAAAGAGGACATTGAGAAATCCGATTTATCCTCGTCGCTCTAAATATGGAACAACCGGTTCTTATGAGATAAGGAGTGCCCTGGGAAGCCTATCGATGAGGAATGCCAAACAATCAGGGAGCTTTTGGGGCGTTGATGAGATAAAGGCTGAGACTCTGCATGAAAAATATTCTATTAAAAATAAGGCGTGTTTTGGTTGCATTAATCATTGCCGCAGCTGGTTTGAAATAAAAGAAGGCCCTTATGCAGGACTTGGAGGTGTGGGAATAGAACTTTCAATCCAGGAGAGTTGGGGTTCGCTTAATGACAATGCATATGCACCATCCCTGTATAAAGGCTTTATTTTGTGTAATCAGTATGGCATGGATGCTCTTGAGTGTGGTCAAATACTCGCAGCTGCTACGGAGTGGTATGAGATGGGATTATTTACCAAGGAAGATGCGCAAGGTATTGAGTTGAAATGGGGTGATCATGATGCAATGATAAAAATGACACACAAGATAGCAAATAGGGAGGGGATTGGTGACATATTGGCGGAGGGCGGGCTTCGGGCTGCCCAAAAATTGGGAAGGAACGCAGAGAGATGCATAACACATGTTAAAGGTGTACTGAAAACGAATGTTGATTTGAGGAGCTCGACAACGTATGCCTTCGGTCATGCAATCGCTACCAGGGGTGCTGACCATTTAAGAGGGGCTGTTCCTATGAAGGATGTACCTGGCCAATATGAAGGCATAGCAAAGGCGGTTCATGAGAATAATTATATATGCACAATCGCAGACGCTTTAGAGTTGTGTAAATTTCACACAACATATATAAGGCTGGAGTTGACATTAAAGGAAGCGGCAGAGCTTTTTTCGGCGGTTACCGGGTTACAAGAAAATGAAGAAGGGATGAGAAAGATTGCTGATAGAATCTGGAATCTTGAGAGGGCTTTTATAGTAAGAGAGGGAATATCCAGGAAGGATGATATTCTCGTTGGCAGATACATGAATGAACCGGTAAATGGCGGCATACTGGATGGGTTGAAGTATGACCAAGAGAAGTGGGATAGGATGCTTGACGATTATTATGACTTGAATGGCTGGGATAAGAATGGGATTCCGGCTCGAGCTACGCTTGAGGCACTGGGCCTTAAGGATATTGCTGATGAATTAGAAAGTATAGGAAAATTGCCAAAAATGGAATAGAGAGGAGGGAGTATAAGTGTCTGAATTTACTCTGGCAGATCAAGAAGAGCCAATGATTGCCATGTGTAAGATGGTGGTAAATACGAAATACGAGGATTTGCCTAGAAAGGTGGTGAATTATGCTAAACGGTCTATTTTAGATACAGTTGCGGTTACAATCGGTGGTTCAGCAATGGAAGGGATTCCTGTGATAGTTGACTTTGTCAAGAATAAAGGAGGGAAACCAGAGAGTCTTATACCGTTCTATGGAGGTAAAGTGCCTGCAATAGATGCAGGGTTAGCAATAGGTCCCATGTCACGAGCTATGGATCTTGGTGATGTTCATGAGGAAGCTGGTCATTGCAGTGAATACACACTTCCGACAGTACTAGCGGCAACGGGATTGAGGGACAAGGTAACTGGTAAGGAATTCATAACTGCTTTCGTAGTTGGGCAGGAGGTCTTGGTCCGTATTGGCATAGCATTCAAGGGAATAAGTAAAGGTCTACCTATGGGTAGGAGTAGTGGGCATTATATATTTGGGTGTGTAGCAGCAGCAGGCAAATTACTCGGCTTAAGCCTTGCGGAGATAGAGAATGCGGAAGGTATAGCCCGCGGAAAGACCCAGCCGCATGATACAGCGATGTACCATCCTGCGACACTTATGGTGCGCGTTCATCACGGATTTGTCTGTCGGGATTCCATAGAAGCTTGTCTTCTAGCCAAAAGAGGTATTACTGGACCTCGTCAGGGAGTTTTAACCGGTCCTAGGGGATATTTGGCTTTTGCCAAATGGGGGACTGATCTTGATGCACTGACAAAAGGATTGGGTAACAAATGGGAGATGCTAAAAACAATGATGAAGCCCCACGCCGCATGCAAGTGCACACATACTGCAATTGGTGGAATATTAGACCAGATGAAGGAGTACAATTTCAAAGTTGATGATATTGCGAGTATACATATTGATGAGTCCTCTGTGAACTGGGCCGTGGTATGTGAACCTATAGAAGAGAAGTGGAATCCTCAGACCGTACCTGAATGTCAGTTTAGTCTGCCTTATGTTGTTGCTACAGCTGCCTATGATAATGATATCTTCTTGGATTCTTATACCCCAGAAGCGATGGCGCGCAAGGATGTCCGTAACTTGATGACCAGAATATCAGCAAGAGAGGATCCGAGTTTGCCACCATTTGCAGCAAGAATTAATACAACACTTAAAAATGGTAGGAGGTATTCAAAAGAGTGTATTCATATAAAAGGGCATCCCAAAAATCCATTTACAGAGCAGGAACTCATTGATAAATTTAAGAAGTGTGTTCCTTACTCGGCATACAAGTTAAGTGATTCAGTAGTTGACTCAGTGATCAAGGCGCTTCTGAACCTACAAGAAGTCGATGATGTGGTGAAATCCGTAATTCTTCCTCTGACACCGGAAGAGGCAACAGGTATGGAAGGATGAGACGATAGCCGGGAGGAGATTTCTTTGCACCGAGAGAGCACAGTCTGGCTGCAGGCTCTAAAGAGGCAGTAAATTAAGAATCTATATTCCTCAAGGAGTTCTCTTAGTTCTTTGGCATCGGTAAAACATATATGATGGAAACCATAATAAATAACGATCATCTCCAGATTAGTTGGTAAAAGCTTGGATAATCTTTGATGAAAATTATCGGAAATCATGGCAGGCATAGGCTTTGCGTTTAATGACTTTAATTCTGTTATTTACTCATTCCGGGCTTTTGATATGGATCGGATAGTCACAGTGGTTGAATGGTTGAGAGGTACGTGAAGTGGAAGTTTCATGGTGGAATCGCAAGGAGAGCAAGTTCCATATCTTCACAAATGATGTAGAGATTTGGTTATATAAGGAGTTGAAGTGGACAAAGTCATATGTTTATCTTGGGAGATTTGCCTTTTCAGCGTAGTTAGCAGAGAAAGAATTTCGAACAGGGTTTCAGCGTAACAGCATCCGTCTTCTTACTTGGCGTGCTTCCCTGTTCAGGCAGGGGCGACAGTCCGGAGTGCTTTAAGACATCCAGATCTAAATTATTTGTGGGCTCCGTGGCACCAAATGAAAGCCAACCTTCTGCCATGAGAGATAACTTGAGAAGGTATACCATGAAACAGTTTCCATGGTTCATGGGTAGTAAACCCACCATGGGCAATTACTAAGAAATGAAAAGGGAAGGATCATCAAAGGGAAGGAGGGTTGCGACAGGAGAAGTTCGATCTGAGGGTGCGCCTTGCACTCGTGCATGCCCTGTAGGAGTCGATGTGCCGCGTTGTCATCGTTTGATTAGTGAGGGTAAATGGAATGAGGCGCTGGCAGTAATCCGGGAAAAGGTTCCTTTCCCTTCCGTGCTTGGGTGCGTTTGCCCTGCTCCGTGTGAGAATCAATGTAGGCTAAATGAGGTGAAAAGAAAGCCGGTGTCAATAAGGGCTCTGCACCGTTTAGTGGCTGAAAAGGGGAGTGTGGTTCCAGAACTGCCAAATCCGAAGCAGACCGGCAAAAAGGTTGCCATCATCGGCGCAGGGCCGGCAGGATTAACAGCAGGCTACTATCTAGCAAAATGCGGTCATTCTGTAACTATTTTTGAGGCACTACCAGAACCTGGTGGTATGATGCGCTTCGGTATACCGGATTACCGGCTACCCAAGGGGATACTTTATAGTGAAATTGATCATATAAAACATGTCGGAGTTGATATTAAGATGAACACCCGAGTGGAGTCACTTGACGAGCTTTCCCAACAAGGGTTTGAGGCTTTTTTCATAGCTATTGGTGCACATATGGGGGAAAGTATTGGGATTAAGGGAGAGGATGCAGCTGTTATTGATTGCATATCTCTCCTCAAAGATATCAATTTGGGCAAAGAGGTTAGAGTGGGGCAAAGAGTAGCGGTAATTGGTGGTGGGGATTCAGCAGTTGATGCAGCACGCGCTTCTCTCCGAATAGGAGCTAAAGACGTAACTATCGTTTATCGCCGTTCTGAGGAAGAAATGCCTGCTAAGTGTGCTAACGTTGAGGAGGCGAAACGAGAGGGAGTAAGGCAATACTTTCTTGCCACACCTACGAGGATAAGAAGGGTTGGTAGTAAAATAGAGATGGAGTGTATTCGTATGACACTGAGTGATAAATTTGATGCTAAAGGTCGCCGAATCCCAAAACCAGTTCCTGAGAGCGAGTTTAATATAAAGGTAGATACGATAATTTCTGCGATAGGCCAGGTGCCAGATATTCCCCCAAAGTTTGGCCTAGGAACTACCGATAGGGGCACTTTAGAGGTTATTGCTGATACTTTCGGTACAACCAAGAAGGGGGTTTTTGCTGGTGGTGATGCTGTGAGAGGACCAGCTTCAATCATTGAGGCTATCGTAGATGGAAGGAGGGCCGCAGTACTTATTGATAAATACCTCGGTGGCAGGGGAATTATCGATGAGGTTCTGGCACCACCTGAAAGTACGAAGATGCCACAAGTTGGATTATCATATTATGACCGTGTTTTAAATCCTTCACTCTCGATTAATGAACGGCTTGCAAGTTTTGCCGAAGTAGAGTTAAGCATTACCAAGGAGATGGCAAGGGAAGAGGCGACCCGGTGCCTATGGTGTGATCTTGAGCCGGTAGTAATGGATGCCTTAAAGTGTGCTGAGTGTCGGTGTTGCCAGCTCGCTTGTTCCTTTGCATATACAGGAGCTTTCAATCCACAGAAGGCTAAGATTTCTATTGAGACGCCTATTGGAACGGGATGGGAGAGGGAAATAAGCTTTACAGACGAGTGTGTAAAATGTAGTGTGTGTGCCAGGACTTGTACATATGAAGTTTTATCAATGATTAAGATTGGAGGAAGATGAAAATGGATTACTATGGATTCGTAGGTAAAATCCTTTATGTAGATCTAAGCTCTGGAGAAATCAGAAAAGAACCGTTAGATATAGATATGGCAAAGAAGTTTGGTGGCGGAGCAGGAATTAACTACCGGCTTGCATGGGACTTGATAAAACCTAAAGAGAACGCGTTGTCCCCAAATAGCCCACTGATCATAGGGGTAGGTCCCCTAACTGGGACTTTAACTCCAGGTTCAGGCAAGGTCGCCTGCACAGTGAAGTTTGCACACTCCGCAAGTAGAACAGAGGTCAAGCAACCAATAGATTCAAGTATCGGTGGAACTCGGCGATTCGGGGCCATGCTAAAGAATGCCGGCTATGACCACATGGTGATTACTGGTAAAGCAAAAAAGCCTTGCTATATTAAGATATTAGATGATGATGTAGAAATATGCGATGCCAGCGACCTCTGGGGTAAAGCTGATATTTACGAAACGTCGGATGAATTGATAAACAGATATAAAGCGGGACCTTGTCCACCAGGGGTATGGGCTATAGGAAAAGCTGGGGAGAATTTAGTTGTACCTTCATTGGCCCTTGTGGATAAGCGGGGCAGTATGGGCAGGAATTTAGGGCTGCTACTTGGCTCCAAGAATCTTAAGGCAGTAGTTTGCTTAGGGACTAAGGGAGTAAGAGTTGCTGATCCTGGACGGTTCATGAGACTTGCCTGGGAAAGGACACAGTTTATAATGTCCCACCCAATGATACGTCAACCCTGGGCGAGAGGAGGTGGGGGGTGGCCTAGCGAAGGTTTCCCTGATGATGTTTATGAAAGAATACGGGTCGGTCGCATAGCTTGTATGTGTTGTTTTGGCCCTGAGTTTGACTATTGTCTGGTCAAGGATGGTCGGTTCAGAGGGACCTTAATGCAAAGTGGTATATTTTCTTTACCCAGAAGGTATGCCGCTGTATTTAAATTTAAACACTACGGTGAAGGTATCAGGCTGAACGATTTTTTAAACCGCCTTGGGCTTGACTATTTCGCTTTTTATCGGATGGTCCAATGGCTTATTCATCTCTACCAGGAGGGAATTATATCAAGCAAGGACGTGGGAGACTTGAAGCTAGAATATGGTAATTATGATGCTGTAGCTCAGTTGGCAGAGATGATGGTGAACCGACAAGGCATAGGCGAAGTTATGGCACAGGGTCCATTTGAACTGATGGACAAACTTGGGATCGACGCCACTGAGGACATTCAGTTTGGGCCGGGCATGGCTAAAGGGATGACTACTTGGATTGATGCGCGTGAGACTGGTCTTGATCCGAGGGTATTTGCTGATGTAGTGAGACCACGACCTAAGCACCGTCACCAGGCGACACATTATGATGCTGGTCCCGACCTGTTTAAAGACACCTATTGGCCGAGCCGGAACCGCTCTTTTTTCGATGTGAAACGTGACTTTGAGCAAACAATGACGCCAACTGAAGCTGAGATCAAAAAGATCTTTAGTGATAAGAGCTTCAATACAGGCAGGCTGGAAAAGCATGCCGGTGATACTGTTAGTGTCTGTAACTGTCTTGGTATTTGCGATATCTCACCCTACACGAAATGGGATCCGATGAGAAATATACCTGTTCTTGCAGATTTTTATTCAGCAGTAACAGGTTTTGAGATGGCATCTCAAGAACTTAAGAAGATAGGGGAGAGGGCTATGGACATGGAACGCTTACTCAATGTGCGTGAAGGATTTAATAGGGAGGATGATGCCTTCCCCAAGGAGTGGCTACTGAATACTAAGAAGCCATACACGGCTGCAATAAGTAGGCATTATACTCGAACTGGGGAATGCTACTTAACTGACTTCATGGGAAAGCGCCTCAGCCGCAATGATCTTCAAAAGATGCTTGATGATTACTATGATGAGCGAGGCTGGGACAAGGACACTGGCATACCTACGCCAGAGAAGTTGGTTGAGCTTGGGCTGGAAGAGTTCGTTACAAAAGAGTAGTAAGTCGTTTTTCAGGGCAAATCATGAATTGGCTTAGTTCAGATGTACATGGAGTGCGGCCTTACTTAGCTGGATACGAAGATTCTAGTGCGGTACTGGCAATATTGGAAAGATAGAAGGAGTTGCTAGATTCTATGTCCAAGATTGCCTTAATTATATAGCTTAATTATGTCTTGACAGGAAGGTATATTAAGAATTGATACAAGGAGGAAGAAAGTGAAGATAATAACAGTGAATCCTGACAAATGTACTGGCTGTAGATTGTGTGAGTTAATGTGTTCACTGAAGAATGTTGGGGAGTTCAATCCTTCTAGAAGCAGAATCCATGTCATTGGTTTTGAAGAATTGTTCTCTCTTCCCGTGATGTGCTTCCACTGTGAGAAGCCGTATTGTGCCGAGGTATGCCCCGCCAATGCAATTACAAGGGAAGGAGCAACAGGAATGGTGAGGGTCTCGAAAGAAAAGTGTACCGGCTGTAAGATATGTACTCTGGCGTGCCCTTTCGGAAATATATTATTTTCTAGTGAGGAGAGGGTGGCTGTGAAGTGTGAGCTCTGTAATGGTGAGCCAGAGTGTGTTTCATTCTGTGTAACTGGGGCTTTGGAGTTTAGAGAAGCAGATATTGCCATGATTTACAAGAAAAGAGCCTTATCAGAAAAGCTTAAAGCAATTTATGAAGGGATAAAATAAGCAAGATGGGAAAGAGAAGGCAGGTTATTATAGGTAACAGTGCCGCTGGTTTAAGTGCTATAAAGGCTATCCGTGAGCTTGACCATTTCTGTCCAATCACTTTGATCTCCGCAGAGAACTGCAATGCCTATTCCCCAGTTTTACTGACTTACTACCTCAAGGGTAGAATATCGAAGGAAGATCTATTCATCATTGATAGTGAGTTCTATAAGATGAATAATGTAAAGGTGATATTTGGGAGAAAGGCAATAGGGGTGAATCCCTTAACGCGGATGGTTCATCTGGAGGGTGGTGAAGGGGTTGAGTATGATAATCTTCTTATCGCTACTGGTGCATCTCCAATGAGATTGGACGGTTCAAGTGATAGGCTCGACAATGTTTTTACATTTAGAACAATTGATGATACAGAAAGGATATTGGAGTGTGCCAAGACGTCCAAAGAGATAGTTGTTATCGGAGCTGGATTGATAGGCTTGCAGACCGCCGATGCTCTGTCCAGAAAATGGGCAAAGTTTACCATTATAGAGTTGTCTGGGCAGGTACTCCCCGACACTGCTGATACCGTCTGTGCTAATATTGTTCAGAAAGAAATTGAGTCACAGGGGGTATTAGTTCTTCTTGGAGAGAAGGCCGAGGAGATAAAGAAGGTGAGGAATAAAGTCATTGTAATTTTAGATTCGGGTAAAGAAGTAATAGCAGATATGGTTATTGTTGGGATAGGAGTGAAGCCGAATACCCAATTAGTGAAGCACTGGGGTATCAAAGTCAACAGAGGGATATTGGTAAACAAGCTGATGCAAACAAATGTCAGTAATATTTTTGCTGCAGGAGACGTTTCTGAAGGGGAAAATTTGATGACAGGCAGAAAGGAGGTTTTGGCCAATTGGAGTAACGCCTGCAGACAGGGCAGGATAGCAGGGTTAAATATGGCAGGTTATGAGCAGAGATATGACGGAGGGCTCAGGGAGCTCATAACCACTGTATTCGGACTAACCATTGCTATCATCGGTTTGTCAAAATCTTCGAAAGGTGGCGGGATGGAGGAATTGTGCTTTTCCGATCCAGTGAAGAAGAGCTATAGGAAGATCTTACTCTCCGACGACAGGATAGTGGGGATGGTTTTATTGAACAAGACAGATGATGTTGGGATATTAGGAAACATTATTAGAAATAGGAAAGACATTTCGCCTTGGAGACAGGAGATAGTGCGAACTCCGTTAGACATGAGGAAGATATTACTTTCAGTAACCAGATATTGAAGTTGTGAATTTTGTCTTTCCAAGAGGAGGGTTAAATACAATGTACGGATGGATGGGAACAATCTTGAGAGTAGATTTAACTTCAGGGAAGATAGAGAAGGAAACACTGAGCGAGGAGCTGAGATATAATTATATAGGTGGTAGGGGTATTAATGTCAGAATACTCTACAGTGAGACAAAGTCGGGGATAGATGGTCTCGATCCAGCGAACGTATTAATATTTGGGACTGGACCTCTGACAGGAACTAGCTTAGCATCAGGGAGACTCAATATTACAGGTATATGTCCGGAAACCAACATGCTGGGGGATTCTAATGGAGGGTCTCATTTTTCTCCTGAGCTAAAGTTTGCTGGGTATGACCACATAGTGTTTACGGGGAAAGCAGATAAGCCTGTGTACCTGTGGATTAACAATGATGAGGTTGAGCTTAGGGATGCGGAGCATCTATGGGGCAAGTTGACTGATGAAACACAAAGGATAATTAAGGAAGAGCTAGGGGAGCCCAGTATTCAGGTAGCCTGTATTGGGCCTGCAGGTGAGAAGTTGGTGAGACTTGCGTCCATAGCAGTAGGAACAGATGGGGTTTGTGCTAGGTGTGGGTTAGGTGCGGTGATGGGTTCTAAGAATCTGAAGGCAGTGGCAGTGAGGGGAACCAAAGGTGTCAAAGTAGCCCGGCCAGATGCTTTTAGAGCTTTGGTTTTGGATTTAAAGCAGAAGACAATGCAACATCCGACATATGCTGAATTTTCAAAATATGGAATGCCTTACGTGTTACGTATTAGGCACGAAAGAGGAGATATAGCTATCGGGAATGCTCAGCAAACAGGATTCTGGGATGAGGGTTATTCTGAGATAGGTCCTGAGGCGATATTTGATAAATATATTCTAAAAAAGAAATCATGCTTTGGTTGCATTAACCATTGCCGCAGCTGGTTTGAGATTAAAGAAGGACCATATGCTGGACTGAAAGGTGTGGGAATAGAATTTGCGACTCAGTTATCCTGGGGTGCAGTCCATGATAATTCTTACGCCCCGTCCATATATAAGTGTTTTATATTGTGTAATCAATATGGACTTGATCAGAGTCAATGTGGTCAGTTAATAGCTGCCGCCACCGAGTGGTATGAGAAAGGGATAATTACAAAAGAAGACACCCAGGGTGTTAAATTGGCATGGGGCAATTATGAGGCTATGATTGAAATGTGTCACAAGATTGCAAATAGAGAGGGAATTGGCGATCTGCTGGCAGAAGGTGGTGTGTATGCAGCCAAAAAACTAGGTAAAGAGGCGGAGAAGTGTATAAGTCATGTTAAAGGTATTTTAAGGACAACGGGTGATATAAGAGGTGCGATAGGTTATTCGTTTGGCTTAGGAGTTGCTACTAGAGCTGCTGATCATTTAAGAGGTGCCGAAAGCGGCCATCCATTTGGCCAATACGAAGGCGTAGTCAAGGCGGTCCGTAATAATCAAACTGTAACTACATTAGCAGATGCCTTAGAAATGTGCAAGTTTAGCACAACGTATAAGTTATCGGTATCATTAAAAGATATGACGGAGCTTTTCTCAGCGGCCACCGGGATAAAGGTGAGTGAAGAAGAGATGATGGAAGTAGCTGATAGAATTTGGAACCTTGAAAGAGCCCTTATAGTGAGGGAGGGTATAACTAGGAAAGACGATATTATTGTGGGTAGATACATGGATGAACCAATGCATGGGGGTCCGTTAAATGGGATGGCTTTAGATCGGAAAAAGTGGGATGAGATGCTAGACGAGTATTATGAGTTAAATGGCTGGGATAAGAAAACGGGTATTCCCACTAGAGACAAGCTTGAAGCATTGGGGTTGAAGGATGTTGCGAATGAATTAGCTGAGGTAGTTAAGCTACCGGGTTAGAATAGGAGAACATTTATGAGTAATCAGGCAAAAAAAATTATGGTATTGCATTCTATGAAGGCAGGGGGAGAACGCAAAGCGCAATTTTTTGCCGGAGTTGATGATGTTGAAGTTATAAGTCTCTCCGAAGGGGTCGAGGTAGTTGAGTGTCGGGCAGACCATGCTCTTTGCTCTCCTGATGCTATCAGAAAGGCTAAAGAAGGCGAAAAGAACGGCTTCAAGGCGATAGTATTTAGTTGTCACGGCGATCCAGACCTATACGCTATTAGAGAGGTAGTTAGAATTCCTGTTTTAGGAACAATGCAGGTAGCCATGCATTTTTGTGCTATGTTGGCAGGTCGTTTTTCCGTAATGGTTCCCTCGCTGAGAATAAAGAGAGATCAAGAAGATATTGTAATAAAATATGGATTACAATCTAAAGTGGCCTCTATTAGAATAGTTCCTTTTAATCGGCCCATAAGCGAAATCTCGCAATTTTCTATGCAAAAATCAATACCAGATGTGATATTTGAGCCTGCCTTAACCGAATGCATCAAAGCGATAAAAGAAGATGACGCATCGGCAATAACCTTCGGCTGCGGCTGTTTTACAGGTATGGCGGACGAGTTAAACAGGCGATTAAAAGACAGAGGATTTGAAATACTTGTAGTAAATCCTTTACCTCTTGCAGTAGAAATAGCCAGAGCTCTTATCAAGTTAGATTTAAGCCACAGCATTTCGGCTTACCCTCATGTTGAATTGTAACAAGCAAATAGTGCAAGGACGAAGGAACAAGGCTCAACTTTTCGTATCCCGCTAATGACTGGTTAGGAAAAGAGAGGAGGATAAAATGCAAGAAGAACAACGACGGCTAAGATTTGGACTGGCTGGAGTGGATTACGAACAACGCATTAACTTCAACCGTATGAGAGAGGAGAGGGCCTCTCGTGCTAGGGCTGAGCTCAAAAAACATGACATCGCAGCAGCGCTGCTGATGGTTCCTGCGGATGTCAGATATGCTGCTAGTCTCCGGTCAACAGCACATATAGCAGTCAGTGAGTTTGGTGTTCTATTCTTTTCCGAAGACCCCGATACTATTGCATATCAAATTGGGCCAACGTATCTCCAGCTCAAGTACCATTGCCCTTGGATAAAACCTGAGAATATGAGGTGTGGTTATCGGACTTGGGCGGGAGCAGCTGGTGCCGAAGCTGCTAGGGAAAAAGCGAGGAACTTTGCTAAGGATATAAAGCGGGATTTGACTGAAAGACACCTGGAAAAAGAAAAGATTGGCGTTGACCAATGTAGTGCGGCAATAAGAGCGGCTTTGGAAGAAGAAGGTCTTAATCTGGTTGATGCATCCCGTGCTCTAGTTGATGCTCGCAGGGTAAAAACAGAAGATGAAATCAACTGTATGCGAATGGCTGGGGCTATTGTTGATAGAGCTTGGTGGGAATTTTATACTGCCCTGAGACCTGGTATAGCAGCAAACGAGGTAGCGGCGAAGACGTTTGAGGCTTTATGGAAATATGGCGCCGAGAATGTTGGTATGGTCTCTATCAGGACTGGACCTGATACCGCCCCGATCTACTTAGGGACGTCTCCGAAGGATAGAATAATACAATATGGTGACTTGGTATATTCTGACATCTACCAGGTTCAGTATGCTGGTTACAATACCTGTTATTACCGTACCTTTAAGGTGGGATGCAAACCTACAGAAAGGGAGAAGGACTGGTTCAAAAAGACTCGCGACTGGTTATATGCAGCTCTGGAGGAGGTCAAACCCGGAGCTACTACCGCCGATTCAGCAAAGCGTTGGCCAGGGCCTGAGGCTTTTCAAGCCTATGGTGTCTCTACTGAGGAGGAAATAGTGGGTTGCAACGTAGCCCATGGTATAGGACTGGCACCCTATGAGGAACCAATAGTGAGCAGGACCGCCTCCCTTCAATATCCACAGGTCTATGAGAAGGGCATGACCATCGCCTTTGAAACTCATTTTGGCGAACCTTTCGTTGGTGGTTGTCGATTAGAAAACGTGATAGTAGTAACCGAGAACGGGTGGGAAAACCTTTATACGATGCCTGATGAAGAGATAATTGTACCTAAGCATAGTATGATTTAGGCCAATCTTCTCTAAATGCTTATTATTTCAAATTCCCATGTTCTTATGGAGAACTGTAAGTGACTGATATTGTAAAGAAACGGATCCCAGTGAGGGAGGGGTTATTTACAATTCCTTCAAATCCCGATATTGAACCACAATTGATTGCAGGTAAATGCTCACAATGTGGTGAGACTATCTTTCCTAAACCACCTCTATGCCCCAATTGCCAGAATGAGAACGTCAAGGAAGTTAAGTTATCCCGAAGCGGCAAGATATATAGTTTTACAGTAGTTATGCAGCAGCCTCGCCCTTACTATAAAGGCCCAGTTCCTTATGGGCTGGGGTTTGTAGAGCTACCGGGAGGGGTTAGAATAGAGACCCTGTTTACCGATTGTGACCTTGACTCTTTATATATAGGTATGGAGGTAGAATTGATTATCGAAAAGCTATATGAAGATGATCAAGGCCAGGAGTTAATAACTTACAAGTTCAGACCAGTTATATAGGTCCTGAAAAAAGAAGATTATTGAGGGATAAAGGTTATGAGAGAGGTTGTAGTAGCTGGAGTTGGAATGTGCTGGTTTGGTAGGTACGACGGAGAGAATGGACGTCCGTATAAGACATTTTATGAATTGGGTCGTGAAGCTGTAATTCAGGCTTGGAAAGATGCGGGTATAGAATGGAAGGATATACAAGCGGCATTCTGTGGGAGTTGTTACCAAGGCGTGGGCTCAGGGCATAAGATTTTAGCGGAGATAGGTCTGACTGGAATACCCATTATTAATGTAGAGAATGCCTGCTCTAGCTCATCATCGGCCTTCAGACTTGCTTACCAATCTATAGCCACTGAGCTATACGATGTGTGCCTCGTTATCGGAGTGGAGAAGGTCCCTGGAGGATTAATCGCAAGCACGGGGTGGCCCGAGTGGCAAATGAAAATGGGCTTTAACGTTCAGCCTGCGGCTTATGCCCTGGAAACAGTAAGATATATGGAGGAGTATGGGGCGACAGTAGAGCAATTTGCTAAAGTAACAGTTAAAAATCGTAAGAATGGTGTCCTTTTCCCTTACGGATATTTCCGTCAGGCAGTTACCCTGGATGAGGTTCTGAATTCTCGTATGGTTAGTAAACCACTTCGCCTCTTAATGTGTTGTCCAAACGCTGACGGTGCGGCAGCAGCTATTTTACTTAGCGAAAAGAAATTTAAGTCAAATCTTAAGAAGAAGATAACAGTAGCAGCGGCATGTTTGGTATCTTCAATATATGGGGTTGAGAGGGGGGGAGGTAGTGTTAACATCAAAAACCCGGATAGGACTGAAATTGCCGCAAAACAAGCTTATGAGGCATCAGGATACGGACCTGAGGATATAGATGTGTTTGAGTTGTATGACCCAATGGCACCAATCGAGTTGATTAGTATCGAGCGAGTGGGAATTTGTAAACCAGGCGAAGCCGGTCATCTACTTGAGGAAGGAGTGTTCGACATCAACGGAAAGTTTCCGGTAAACACGAGTGGTGGTCTCATGTCAAGAGGTCATCCGTTGGGGGCCACGGGTCTTGCCCAAATTGCAGAAATAGTCTGGCAATTGAGGGGGGAGGCAGGACCCAGACAGGTTAAAGGAGTTAGAATTGGAATGTGTCATACCATGGGTGCCGGACCAAATTGTGCCATTACAATTCTTAAAAACTAAGCAAATTGAAAGATTCAAAGGGGTTTATGAAGATTTGGAAGTCAAAGGGTTGGTGGAAAAACAATAAGAAGGGAGTAAAAAGGAGACATTAGAATTAATATGAACATAGCAGCCTTCTTCTCAAGGTATGGAAAGTATTATGGAGATAAACCAGCTATTGTTTTTGAAGGTAAGAGGATCAGTTTTGCCGAGACGGTTGAGAGAGTCAACAGATTGGCCAATGGGCTTCTAAATTTAGGGATAAAAAGGGATGATAGGGTGGCTTTATTAGCCAATAATTGCCCTCAATTTTTAGAAGTGTTTTTTACTCGCTATGTACTGGGAGTTACTGAGGTAACATTAAATACTAGGCTAAGTCCCGAGGACTGGGCGTATCAGATTAACGAAGTTGGTGCAAGCACTCTTATTATAACGGACGAATTTCTACCGGCCTTGGCTACCATACGCTCCGAGTTGAAAAGCATCAAAAATCTGGTCGCCATCTCTGGAGGTCAACCAGATGCAATAGACTACGAAACCTTAATTTCCTCGAGTACATCGAAGGAACCAGACATAGACATAGATGTTAGTGAAAAGAAAGTGCAGCGGATAATGTTCACCGGGGGTACCACAGGGATGCCTAAAGGGGTAGTATTATCGCGGAGCGCTGACTTTGCACAGATGAGGAACATTCTGGTGGATCTAGTGCCTGACCTAACCCCCAAAGATGTATTTCTTGGACTCCAGCCAATGTATCATGCGGTGCGTCCATTCTTCTTCCCTTGTTGGATAAGAGGCGCGACGCACGTAATCGTACCTAATTTTTATCCTGAAATAGCTTTTGAGGCTATCGAAAGGGAGAAGGTAACAGTTATCAAGACGGTGCCAACGGTATTAGCGCGCCTTACGGCTCATCCAGAGATACAAAAGCGCAATCCAAACAGTATCCGCACTATCATTTATGGTGGTTCACCTATCCCGGTAGAGAAATTAAAGGAGGCAATTAGAATCTTTGGCCCAGTCCTCATGCAAAACTACGGGCAAAGCGAGTCCGCCATGACTGTATGCTATCTAAAAAAAGAGGATCATTTACTAGATGGAGATCCGAAACAAACCGCACGCCTTGCCTCTATTGGACGTCCTTATTCGTGGGTAGAGATTAAGTTGGTTGATGACAATGGCAAAGAAGTATCCACCGGACAGCCAGGTGAGCTTATCGTTCGAGGCGACCATAACATGTCTGGGTACCTTAACAATCCAGAAGAGACTGCTAAGACCCTCAGAGATGGCTGGGTATATACGAGAGATATAGCCGTTATGGATGAGGATGGATATGTTTTTCTCGTGGACAGGAAGTCGGACATGATCATTAGTGGCGGCGAAAACGTTTACCCGAGTGAGGTGGAACATGTCTTATACCAACACGGTGCAATTATGGAAGCATGTGTATTCGGCATACCTGATGAGAAATGGGGAGAAATGGTTACGGCAGCGGTAGCTCTTAAGCCCGGAACAACGGTTACCGAGGAGGAGTTGATTGATTTCTGCAAACAGCGTCTCACCAAATACAAGACACCGAAAAAAATAACTTTTCATGATAGTCTGCCCAAAAGTGCTATCGGGAAGATCCTAAGAAGAGAGTTGCGTGCTCCCTACTGGAAAGGTCAAGGTAGAAGAGCAATCCATTAATTTAGCCAAGGCCATACGAAGTGACTAGCATTTGACAGAGAAGGAATAAGAGCTTATGAGTGCTTTAAAAGAAGAGTTTCTTAACAGATTCAAAATTAAACTCATTAAATGGAAGGAGGAGATTCTCAAAGGGAGGGTGGCTAACGGAGAGATAAAGCCAGAATTCTGGACCAGACATGGTCAGAAAGAGAAGACCAAAGTTGAGTTCAAGTCAGGCAGTGGAGAATTTCTTATAAAGGAAATTTTCACCCCTTTGGATATTGCCGAGATAGACCCGATTGACCAGATAGGACTACCTGGAGACTTTCCGTATGCGAGGGGTCGCGACCCTCTCGGTCCGCAAGCAGTAAATCTGCCTTTGAAGTTTTACTCTGGATATGGGTCAAGCGAGGAGGCAAAAGAGCGTTACCAGCGGTTATACCAGGCAGGAGGAAGATTTATTGTCCTAGCACTCGATTTACCTACTCAGATTGGTTACGACTCTGACTCTCCAATTGCAGCCGGAGAAGTAGGTAAGGTAGGAATAGCTTTGGATACTCTGGCTGATATGGACCAGCTTTTCGAAGGGTTACCATTAGATAGAATAAGTACTGGGACAGTAGGCAATTCTATCGGACCTTGGGCTTTAGCTATGTTTTACCTGACGGGGCAAAAAGCTGGAGTTGATCCATCAAAGATGAAAGTAAACCTTCAAAACGATCCATTCAAAGAATACACAGGGCGAGGTACATTTATTTTCCCACCCAGGGTTGCCCTAGACCTGGCATCCGATACGGTAGCTTATGTCTGCAAATACCTTTCCCACCATTGGGAGCCACAATATCATTGTACGACTACACTGAGATGGGGAGGTTGTAATGTTACCCAGGAGGTTGGTTTTGGTGTCGCTAATTTAATTGCATACATCGAAGCCGCCCAGAAGAAAGGTGTAGATCCGGAACAATTGATACCTCGGACAAACCTGCATATGACCGCAGATATGGATCTTTTTGAAGAGGTGGCTAAGTTCAGAGCAGTGCGCCGGTTATGGGCTAAAATTGCAAAACGTAGATTTGGTACTGGTGACCCTCGAGTGACTTCCTTGAGGCTTACTGTATACACCGGCGCTAACCGACTTACAGCGCAGCAACCGTTAAATAATATTATTCGTGTCACTATTCAAGTACTCGCTGCTATGCTAGGTAGTGTTGAGACAATCTCGATACCAGCATATGATGAGGCTCATGCCTTGCCTACCGCGGAGTCAACGAGACTAGCGAGTCTCACCCCCCATATCCTGAATGACGAATGTATGGTAGGGAACACAACTGACCCTCTGGGCGGATCCTATTATGTAGAATGGCTGACTAGCAAGATAGAAGAAGGGGCAAACGAATGGTACAACGAGGTTGAGGCAAGAGGTGGAGCCCTGGCGGCTGTAGAAAGTGGCTATTATCTGAGGCAAATGGCGGATGGTCTCTATAAATACTACAAAGAAGTCGAAAGCGGTGAGAGAAAGCTTATTGGTGTAAACAAGTTTACCATTGCTAAGGAGGAGCCAATACAGTTATTTAAAAGTGACCTCGAAGGAGAAAGAAAACAAATTGAAAGACTGAAGAAGGTAAAGCAAGAGCGGGATAATGACAATGTACAGAAATGCTTAAATGAATTGAAAAAAGTAGCCCAGAATAAGGCTGATGGGAAAGGCGATAACATTGTATCTGCAATGATAGAAGCAGTACGTTCCTACGCTTCAATAGGTGAGATTTTTGGAGTCCTGCGCCAAGTTTTTGGAGAATATAGACCCCCAATGATTATCTAGGAGGTTCTTAAATGAGAAAGATAAGAGTTCTTATAGCTAAACCCGGGCTTGATGGCCATGAATCAGGAGCGAGGCTTATCGCTAGAGCTCTACGAGATGCAGGCATGGAGGTTATTTACTTAGGGGTCCGGCAAACCCCAAAGGTAATAGTAGATTCTGCATTGCAAGAAGATGTAGATGTCATTGGACTTAGTATCCTCTCAGGAATTCACAAAGAGGCAGCACTTTCGGTAATGCAATTGCTCAAAGAAAGCGGCGCTGCGCATATATCGCTCATAGTTGGTGGTATCGTACCGAAAGAAGATGTAGCGGAGCTAAATAGGATTGGAGTGAAAGGTGTCTTTGGTCCAGGGACAAATACCCGTGAGGTAGTGAAGTTTATCAAAGAACTCCATAACAATGAGCCAAAGTAGGGCATTAGCCATTTGTGTTGTTAGAGGGATAAGAAGGGCGAAGGATGAAATAATGTGGGTTTTTACAATAATTTTTATGAAATTGTGATCATGATAATCTTTGGGGTTTTAAGTTGTATTATGAAAAAACTAGTGTAGTGAATCTAACACTTCTTTACATTTGGCATATTTCCCCAAAATCCGTTCGACAGGAGCACTCCATACAAAGACCTTGGGATTTTGGTTGTAATTATCAAGATAGACTCGAATCGCTTTGATGAGGTCATGCACACTTCGAAAGCTACCACGACGAATGCGTTTATCCGCCTACGCAGAAGACCACGGGCTTTGCCCGTGGATGAATGCGTAAGCCTCGACTGAATCATTCATGTGCCGAAGTATTGATGCTCCGGCGGATTTCGCCGCTGGCGGATAACCCTCCGAAGCCTTGGCGTAGGAGGGTATTTCATGGAGGTACTACGGGCTTTGCCCGTAAGGCTCCATAAGTAATCTCACGAAACCAGCACTCAATCAAGTTCAACCAAGAACTGGAAGTCGGGGTAAAATGCGGATGAAACCGTGGATGTCGCCGGAGCCAGGATTTTACCCGAGGATGTTTGTAGGTGCCATAGGTATCTATGATCAGATGCAAGTCCAGCCCGGCTGAAGTTTCGGCATCGATCTTCTTGAGGAAACGGATAAACTCCTGATGTCGATGCCTTGGCATACAGTCACCGATCATTTTGCCGTCGAGCATATGGAGGGCTACATACCACCGTTAGCCCTGGAAACAAAACCCGAACGGTCAATCAGGGCCTTCATTTCGGGAGTGACATCAATAAAATAGACCGGCGAACCCAAGATAATCCCATCTGCCCCGATCATCTTTTCGATACACTCGTTAGCTACGTCGTTTTTCACAGAGCACTGCTGATCCTTATTCTTAAAACACTTGTAGCAGGCGGTGCAGCCGCGAATTTCCTTTCCCGATAATTGCACCAGTTCAGTTTCAATCCCCTCTTTTTCAAGCTCACGGAACAAACGATTGATGAGGATAGTTGTATTACCGTCCTTACGGGGGCTACCGTTAAATGCAACAACCTTCATTTTTTCTCCTCCTTATTAATTTCTTTGCTGATATTCCTGGCTTATCTCAGAAATAATTTATTTAAATGAGAAAGTCAACCCTTCGACTCCCCGACCTGAAGATCGGGGCTTGCTCAGGGTCAATATAAATTGTGAGGATAGGAGACATCAGACGTGTATCTTATCCGCCTTCGCAGAAGACCACGGCTTTTAGCCGAGGATGAATGCGAAAAGGAGACCCCTCCAAAGCCTTGTGCGTAGGAGGGTAAGCTTCGGCGGATTCCGCCGAAGAGATGGAGGTACCACGGGCTTGGCCCGTGGGGCTCCATTGATTTACAGTTGAAATGTAGCATGTGGAGCTAAAATTCAAAACCCACGACCTCAGGAAGTAAGAGTTAGAAAAGGGGGCTACCTCTTTCACCTACAAAGGTGCAGTTTCGTCAAGACTAAGCAGTCAAGGATTATTGATTGAAAGTAAGTGTAACGTGATCGGATTCAGCGGCGAGTGGAGCGAGTCCGCTGCAACGATGGGTTCAAGTAAGCCGCTACGCGGCAGATAACTGCTTTTGTAGCTCTTCCTAAGAACTCTTTTCAGAAGTCCTTTCGATAGGCCTTATACCGTTCTGTCAAGTATGATACCTCCAAACCCCTCCTCAT
>Ga0315279_10002226_pt1 | contig 29902 bp, 20 predicted proteins | sample YL17G06_20_MG_FD_203694 | JGI IMG/M metagenome (GOLD analysis project Ga0315279, IMG submission 203694) | Sediment microbial communities from Yellowstone Lake, YNP, Wyoming, USA - YL17G06_20 | ecosystem: Environmental > Aquatic > Freshwater > Lake > Sediment | place: USA: Wyoming | collected...
CAATTCCGCGTTTTGCTCTTCCAACTGCTTTATATATGCGTCTTTGTCCATATAATCGTTATCGGACAAAGACAAAAGTTTACTAAAGTGTACTTCAATTACTCGAAAATGGGTGAACGCTTACAAAGTTTAGTTTATTGCGCATCTGGACACAAAATCAAGACTTCCTTTGTTATAGTACCTCAGCAAAAGCAGGTCATAAGCCTGCCTCAAAAATTTCGTGATACCCACCATTTACTTTCCAGGAAATAATTCAAACCCTAAATTATCATCGATGAGAATCCTGTTCTTCACTCATTATTTTCCACCGGAATGTAATGCCCCTGCTTGGCGCGTCCTTGAAATGTGCAAACGCTGGGTAAAGGCCGGTCACAACGTGCACGTCATAACCTGCGCACCTAACGTCCCAAACGGCATCGTATATGATGGCTACAAGAACCGTCTTATCCAGAGAGAAGTTATCAATGGCATTAAAACTACACGAGTCTGGACATATATAGCCGCTAATAGCGGAACGAATAAGAGAATAATCAATTATTTATCATACCTGTTCTCTGCGAGCATCGCTGCTTTGTTCGACACCAAACCGGACGTCGTAATTGCCACGTCACCGCAGTTTTTTTGCGGCTGGGCAGGGGTAATCTTCAGCCGGCTGCGACGGGTTCCTTTGATTCTCGAAATCCGTGATATTTGGCCCGACTCCATCATAGCCGTAGAAGCTATGCGCAATAAGCGCATCCTGCACTTTATCCGGTGGTTAGAGAAAAAAATCTACGCCGCAGCCCACCACATAGTAACGGTCGGCGAAAGTTATAAACAGAAACTCTATGAAAAAGGGGTGCGGGTGAAGGACGTTTCCGTGGTCCCCAATGGTGTTGACCCTAAAGTTTTCCACCCACAACAGTCAGATGATGACATCAGACAACGTTATCACCTCGACCGACAGTTTATCTGTTCTTACGTGGGGACTATAGGCATGGCATGTGGTCTTGACATTGTCCTTCGGGCTGCAAAAAGGTTAATAAACAAAAACCCAGACCGTATAAAGTTCCTGCTGGTAGGCGATGGGGCGATAAAAAACGAACTGGAAAAACGGGCAGCTTTCGAAAAGCTGCACAACGTGATTTTCACCGGAAAACAGGATAAGCAGATGGTCCCTCGATTCCTGTCAATTTCAGATGCTTGTTTGGTTCATCTCAAGAAAGCAGACTTGTTCAAAACGGTTCTGCCTTCGAAAATCTTTGAAGCAGCGGCAATGGCAAGACCCATCATTCTCGGTGTGGAGGGTTTCGCCGCAGACCTTCTGAAACAAGCAAACGCAGGAATATCCATTGAACCCGAAAATGACGAACAACTGGTTGCGGCTGTGGAAATGCTTTACCGTAACCCCAATCTCCGCCATTCGCTTGGACAGGCTGGCCGCAAATATGTAGCGAACTGTTATAACTACGATAACCTCGCAAAGGACTACCTGACTATAATTAGCAATGTGTGCAATTCTTGATACTCGATGCTGGATACTCGATACTAGATGCTGGATACTCGATACTCGTCGAACATCGAGAAACGAGCATCGAGAAACGAGATGAGGCGAAGCTACTCGTGCCGCAGTGCCACAATCGGGTCCACCTTCGCAGCGTTTATGGCCGGGTATAACCCGAAGATTATGCCAATAGTCATACTAATAAACAGCGGCAGTAGAACTCCTGACAGCGTAATGACCGTCATCATCCCTGAGAAAATTGTTATCAGAAAAGGTATCAGAACCCCCACGCCTAATCCGATGATGCCTCCGGTGGTTGACAAGACCACCGTCTCAATAAGAAACTGAAAAACTATTTGCCTTCTCTTGGCCCCGATTGCCCGCCGAATGCCGATTTCACGAGTTCGTTCCGTAACGGATGCCAGCATTATATTCATAATGCCGATTCCGCCCACCAGCAGGCTGATGCCGGCAATAGACCCCAGAACAATATTGAACGTCCGCTTGGTAGCCTCGGCCTGCTTTAATAGTGCTAAAGGAACGCTTACTATGTAATCTTTCTTCTTGTGAAACCTCTCCAGCATCCTTTCTATGCCCGCTGCGACTGCCTCAACGTTTTCCGTCTCATCCGCCTGCACAATAATCTGGTGCAGTTCTACCTGCTCTCGCTCAAACGTCCCTGAAGTTATTTTCGTAAATATATCGCCAAAGTACTGGCGTGCCACATTAATTGGGATATAGACATCGATTTCCTGGTCCGGTATTTGAATATTTCCGGCCTGCCCGCTTTCGCTTTTGACGATGCCGATAATCTCAAACTCATCTCCCCCGATGCGAATCGTCTGGCCTATAACGCTCTCGGTAGCTAAGATTTTTCGAGCGCCGAATTCGGTCAATACCGCCACGGGAGCGCGTTTTTGCTGGTCGGACTGCAAAATAGCACGTCCGGCGATGATGTCCCTTGGTACAAGCTCAAACCATTGAGGAGTCGTCCCAACTACCCGCAATTCTATCGACCTTTCGCGTAGTCGCGATTCCTTTCGCATCAGCTTCACCGGAGCAGTTTGCTTGATATTGGTGAAACTTTCGGATATCCTCTGATGGTCCTCGTATGTCAATCCGTAGATGCTCATGTGCGAATGTGTGGTGGCAATCTGCTCTTCCTCGGTGCTCTTAATCGCTGAAACAATGATATTCGTGCTGCCGAGTTTTCGTATCTGAGAAAGGGCCTCTTTGCTGGCCCCCTCCCCAACTGACAGCATAGCCACAACGCTTCCCACTCCAAACACAACACCTAACATCGTCAGAAATGAGCGCAGTTTGTGCAGCAGCAGATTCCTAATGCCCAGCATTATATTCCTTGTTATTTTAGTTTGCTGCATTCTTGCCTTCCTCAATTCTATCAATCTTCCCGTCTATCATGTGCATCCGGTGCCGGGCGTAGGCGGCAATATCCTGCTCGTGCGTTACCATAATGATTGTTTTGCCCTGCTCGTTTAATTTGCTTAAAACATCCATAATTTGCACACCCGTTGCCGAATCGAGATTGCCCGTCGGCTCGTCCGCGAAAATAATCTGCGGGTCGTTGGCCAATGCTCTGGCAATAGCAACTCTTTGCATCTGCCCCCCCGACAGTTCATTAGGCCGATGATGCAGTCTGTCTCCAAGTCCTACTTCATCCGCAAGCTCTTTCGCTCGCTGGCTGCTTCGGATGGACTCCCACCCTAAATAGTAGAGAGGCAGCTCAATGTTACTCTGCACCGTCAACTGAGGAATCAGATTGAAGCTCTGAAATATAAATCCTAAGTGCCGTAGCCTCAGCTCACTGAGCAAATCATCGCTAAGTTGACTGACATCCCTGCCTTCAAAATAGTAAGAGCCAGAAGTCAAACGGTCCAGGCACCCCAGGATATTCATCATCGTGCTCTTACCTGAGCCGCTCGGCCCCATAATGGCATAGAAATCACCCTTCCTGAATGTCAAGTTGATGCTGGCCAGCGCCTTGACCTCCTCTGTTCCCACCTGATAGACCTTGCATGCGTTCTCAAGCCTGACGATTTCATTATCGTTGCCTGTCGGAGCCTGTTCACGCATCTATTGATTCCTTTCCTGTTGTTCCGACCTGGGGCCTCTTCCCTGTCCGCTGCTCCCCTCGCCCCGCGAACGTTGCTGCCGTATCTTTTCACGCTCCTCCGGCGTCAGGCTTTGGAATCGCTCTTTCATTTTTTCCATTTCCTTCTGCTGTTCTTCAGGTGTCATACTCTCGAATCGCCGTTTCATTTGTTCCATCTGCTGCTGTGAGGGCATTCCGGTGCCTTCGCCGGCGGCAGTTCGTTGTCGTCCGGCTTCATCACTGCCAGCTCCCATCACCCGCTCTCGTCCTCCCTCTAGCGAACCTGCAGTGACATCTATAGGCATACCGCTCCCGGTTCCATTGATGGCCTTGAGCTTCTCATTTATCTTCTCCATCGTGGTATCGTTGGCATCTGACGACCCAGCCCCCGGCATTTGTGAGAAGGCCTCTACAGTCGAGGCCTTGAGTGGAGGCGTCAATGAGACGACCTCGCCCTCATTAAGCCCGCTGGTAATTTTGACCATCCTGTTATTGTCCAGGCCTATCTCGACAGTTCGCTCCTCGAGTTTACCATCCTTGATGACATAGACGGTGTGTTTTCCTCCAACCCGCAAGACCGCAAAAACGGGAACATAGACCACGTCCTGATACTGTTCGACGATTATATCAGCCTTACAGCTCATACCACTTCGCAGCGCAGGGTCATTGCCCTCCAGATGTATCTCTGTGGTATATACCTTTAGGTCAGGGTTCATCCACATACTCTGAGGATTTGGCAATGGGGATATCCGGCCGACCGTGCCAACGAATTTCTTACCCGGCAGCGCATCAACCGTTACAATCGCAGGAAGCCCGGTCTTAACCTTCTCAAGGCTCGACTCATGCACATCCACCTCCGCCATCGCCGACGCAGTTGTTGGAAGGTATATCAGGTCCTGTCGTTCGAAAACTTCGACACCTTCATCCAACGGCTGTCTGTTTTCACGTCCAAATCCTCCGCCTCGAACACTTGTAGCGTAGATTACCATTCCGTCCACCGGCGCTTTTCGCTCTGCTTTGGTAAGCTGGTCCACAATCTTGGCGAGCTTGCCTTTCTGGCGCTCGTATTCCTGCTCTGTAGCTTTCAGCGTCGCCTCCGCCTGAACTATATTGGCCCTGGCCTTTGCCTGCGTTCTTTCCAGAGCCATCTGGGCCTGTTTGTCATTGCTGTCAAACTGCGCAAGTTGTCGTTTATGGGTGAATTTCTCCAGCAGCTCAAGGTCGTTCCTCGACACTTCGAGCTTCACATTTGAACGTGTCACCGCCAACTGGTCCGCCTGCAGCTCCGTTAGCGAGATGTACTTTTCCTTAAACAGTTGGTCGGACCACTTCAATGTCTCATCGGCTCGTGTCTTTTCCTCATTGGCTACTGTGATTGCGTTCTGCGCCGTTACCAGCTCGTTTCGATATTGTCCGTTGGGGTCGTTATACCTTTTCAAATCCTGCTGGGCAAAATCGAGCGTTAGCGTGGCCAGGTCAATGTCACTTTGGGCCTGATTTTTGACGATGTCGAGGGTCTCTTTGGCGTTGATATACGCTGCCTCTGCGTTCATAACTTTTATTTCCTGGTCGATTTTGGTATCCTGCAGCGTGCTCGCATCCAGTTTGACAAGGAGATCATCCTTTTTCACGCGCGTGCCTTCAGGAATGAGGTAGATGATAGATGTTCTGCCCTCCATTTCGTTTTTGATGGTTTCCTGCTGACTGGCTTTTATGGTGCCGGCCTCGGGAACGCTGATGGTCAACGGGCCACGCTTAGCCGCGAATGTAGCCATCTCTGTAAGAGGTGTTTCACCCCCGCGAACCACCTTTAGCCAGACCACAATTACCCCGATTGCCACGATAACAAAAACCCCTATCACCTTGAAAAACTTGCTTCTGTCAATACCAACTATCTTGTTATTGCTGTTAGCTGCCATAATTGATTTCCTCTGGCGAAAATTCTTGCCATAAACCCTTTTCGTTCACTTTCAGAAGTCCCATATCCCGCTGCAACTCAAGCTCCGCTACTCGGTAATTCACGACCGCTGCGGTAAGTTGGTTCTGCGCCGAGAGCAGCGAGTCCTGGGCCTCCAGCAAATTACGTATCTCTACTCTTCCTGCCTCAAGAAAAAGAGTGCTGCTTCGAACTCGTTTCTCTGCAACTACAACCGACTGTGCCTGAATCTTCAGGCTTTCCCGTGACTCCAGCAGCGTCCGCAATTCATTACGAATAAACAGCTTGATTTGGTCTTCAAACGTCTGGACACTCCTCGTAGCCTGCTCCAGGTCCATAAGACTTTTCCGATAGGCATTCCGCTCGGCTGTCCTCTCGATAGGCAAATCCAGCGACAATAGTGCTGCATATTGCCCTCCCTTAAAGTGAATACTACCGTCGTCGTCATTATCTGAGAAGTTCGCTGACCCTCCGAGGTTCAGCTCCGCTCCCAGAGCATCGGCCTTTACCACGACCTGTCTCTGCGCATCATAGACCGCACCGACTGTTGCCTGCAAATCCAGCCGGTTCTCCAGGGCCAGTTTCACTGCCACTGGCTCGTTCATTTCAAACGGCCCAGCGTCTTCATGGCTGGCAGGCACCAGCTCCACAGGAGTGTCTGCAGGAGGGGCCGTCCCGGACGCTTCACCTCGCAGAGCGAACCTGATCTGCTCAAGTATCTTTGTGGCACGGCCTCGCAACTGCTCCAAATCGTTCGGGTCAAGCTCAATTCTGGCATCGGTCGGCAGACCAATAGTATTTTTGAATGAATCCAGTTGTCTCTTTAGCAGCTCCTGAGCGGATATCCAGCTATTACGCGCACTTAGTTCTCGCTGCACCGCCTGGTCCACCTCGATTTCGCGTATTCGACCGGCATCTCCCCGCCTCCGCGACCAGCGGGCCGATGCGACTGCACTGCGGTAGTTCTTCTCCGCATTTACCACCGTGTCCATCTGACGTAGAACCGAGAAGTATTCCCGCGCAATACCGACGGCAAATGTTTGCTTGTAGCGCTCGAAATTCCAAATCTGGTAAATCACTTCTCGCTCGGCCCGGGTCAGAGGTTCTGTCACAATATGCCGCCCCGAACCTCTCAACAATGGCACCGATACCGATGCGTCGGCAGTAAGACCCAGGCGCGATGAACCACCTTGAGTCAGCAAATTCGCCAGGTCTATCGCCAGCGCCGTACTCAGGTCAACTCCGTTCTTCAAACTTCGACTGACTCCCGCACTTGCGCTGTTTTCAACATTGGTAACAGTGTCATCTCCGGTGGTATTAACGTTGAGATTGCTGCTTGCCTGCGCATTGAATATATTTCGGAAGTTGTTGCGCTGTAAATCAAGGTCCAATGCAGCCCGAAAGATGTCTTCTTTACGTGACTGGTAGTCAGAGCTATTGTGTGCCCCAATCTGGAGGACATCTATCAGAGAAAGCTTCAGGGGCTTATTCGGCTCGACCGGTATATTGGCATCGGCAGAACTTGACGCCGGCGGATAATCCTTTTCCGGCCAGTGCGGAATCGGCTTTAGCTTATCCGTGCCTAAGGAAGCCTCGCTCGAATAGAGCAGGTTCTGTTCGTCTAAAAGCCGACGACGCAGAATATCGCTTGGACGTTCCAGGTTGAAAGGCTCGGTTCTCCCTAGTGCCTCTTTTTGCTTTTGCGTAACGATTTTTGAGGCCACCTTATCGGCCTTGGCCCTATAATGTTCGGGGCTGCATCCGCTGATAATGCCAAAAAACACCACTGCGCACAGCCCCCAGAATAGCAGCGCCATCGCTCCAGTCTTGCAAAATATAAAATTTTTTGCCATCACAACTACCTTTAGCACATTGCAAATTGCTACGGGCTTTACCTTAAATAGCCCTCCGCCCAAATTCTATACCATTATATAACAAAAGCTTATCAATTGAAAGCCCAAATCATCCTACCCTTACCCACTAAACGCTATACGCCTACTTTTGCCTTATGCACTTACAATACACCTTCACCACTGAAAAATAGACGCTTTCGCCCCAAAAATTATTGCCTGAAATCCGCAAAATACCCATTGCAAAGCCGTTTCCCTGTTGACCGACCATATTACGAGCTATGAACTCTTCGGGAAATTCTATTGCAAAATAGCCTCGCCAAGTGTAAACTTAAAAATGATTTTGCTATGGCGGCGTAGCCAAGTGGACCAAGGCGACGGTTTGCAAAACCGTTATTCGTGGGTTCGACTCCCACCGCCGCCTGTCATCTTTTGAGGTGCCAAGTGGTAACATCCGATTATTTTCATCGCCTAACATTCCGGATTCTAAAGACTTGCTGCTTGTGTTAGTCTTTTCTCTGCCGTCCGGTTTGCTGTCAATCAAAGATGACTGGTCAAATTCAGAGTAAGCATTTTTTGTAAGTTTTTTGTAAGCTGGTTTGTAAGCGCTTTTTTCGCCCACGGCCAATACGGGTAATCTGGATGTCGCAGCTTTCTACATATAGTTACTCTTTGATTTGTTTGCTTCGATATTGAATATAGGCTCCACGCATCGCCACATACGGATCCACGGCCGCCGACTTGAAGGCTTCGTACTCTCCGATGTGAAACGAGCCCTCGTTAGTGGCACTCGCTGCGGATATGCCGATAGAAGCCTCCGCAGGTTCGACGTACCGAACCGGATTCAAAAACTGGTCGCCCGCCATGCCCACAGAATCCCGCAAGGTCGATGGGCCAAGTAGCGGCCACACGACATAGAATCCGTCGCCAAAACCATATACAGCCAGCGTTTGACCCAGGTCCTCCTCTGCAGGTTCCAGTTCCCATTTATCTAACGCTGGGTCAGCAAATCCGAGGACTCCCACGGTCGTGTTGACCACAAACCGGTTTAGCTCCGTGCCAGCCGAATCTCCTTTTCTCTGGAGCAGGCAATTGACAAGACGGGTCGGCGTGGTGAGATTATGGAAGAAATTGCATACTCCGACTCGAACGGGTTCTGGTATAACCGCCTTGTACCCTTGGGCGCAAGGTTTTAGAACCCAGAAATAGAGTCCGTCATTCACATTGAACATCATACGATTCCACCCTTTCAGCGGGTCCGCTACCTTAACCACCTGCTGGGCAAGTTCTTCATCCAGCAATTCAAATTCGTCATCAACACGTGGCACGCCGAGCTCGTTTGAATCCGGCGAATCAAACGTGGATGATGCCGTCCTCTCAGATACCGCGCAGCCCGCTGTTATCAACGCCAGAATGACAATGGCCAAAGCCAGTGGTTTCAGGTCATTTCTGTTGATGACTGTTTCTGTTCTTCTTAATGTCATTTGAACATCCTCATTTCGAACTCTCAAATCTCTTTGCCAAATGGTTTCAACCGAATCGGCATTACCGGCAGGAAAGTAAGGGCAGCAAAAGGGTGTGGATTGCGCTGGGTTGAGGTCGCACAACCCGCCCCTAAGACAAGCCAAACCATAATCGGGAAGCAGGGTCTCATTGGCTATCCTCTTCGTGGTCTTGCTTGGCCTTGGAATCTTTTTTGCCATAGGGCTTGGCCAGGACCAGCAATTGCGGCAGCAGGGTCAAAGAGGCCAACAAAGCCACGGTGATCGCCAACACGGTCAACAGGCCAAAGTAGATCGTGGGAATGAAACTCGACAGGCTCAGGATGGAAAATCCGATGACCAGTGTCACCGTGGTGTAGTAGATGGCATGGCCGATGCTGTCGTGCGATCGGTACAGTGCCGTCTGGTAGTTCCCGTCGGTCTCGACTTCGTGCTTGAACCGGTGGATATAGTGGATCGTGTCGTCGTCTGCCAGACCCACGCCGATAGCGGCGATGGTAATGGTCATCATGTCTAGGGGGATGTTCAGCCAACCCATCACGCCCAGGACGCAACTTATGGCCAGCAGGTTTGGGAAGATCGCGATGACCGCGATCCGCAGGGATCGGAACAATACCACGAATGTCCCCATCAGGCACAATGTGGCAAAACCCATGGTCACGATCTGGGAGGTGTACAGGCTCTGGAGCATGTTGTTGTACAGGACCAACATACCGGCTAAGTGCACCTGCTCGGGCTTGAACCCGAGCGTGCCTGTCAGGTCCGCCCGAATCTTCTTTAGCAGCTCGTTCCTTTTCAATGATGGGTCTGAGTCCCGGATACGCACCGTAAGCCGGACCTGGTTGTGCTCAACCGACACGTAGGGCGTGACCAGCATCTGTTTGAGTCTATCAGGTATCTGATTGAACAGCAATGCCAATTCCACATTATCCAGAACCTTGCCCCCATTGGCCCGCTCGATCATCCGGACCAAGGTAACTACCGATAGGACCTTGCCGTTCTCAGGCAGGCCGTCAAGGTAGTCATGCACAGCTGCGATCCGGGCCATTTTCTCCGGCGTGAACCAGTATTTGTAATTTGTATTTTTCGCCGTGGTGTCGAACTCCTCAAACTGATCGAACACGGCCTCGTCGGTGTGGGTCGCATCATTGGACAGGGCCGCCTCGGACGGCGACGTCTGCCCAAAATCGATGACCACGTCCAGGGGCGTAGTCCCGCCGAGCTGCTGGTCCAAGACTTTCATCCCCTGATGGATCTCGGTGGTCGATTTGAAGTAGTTGATGAAACAGTTCTCCACATGGAGCTTGCGTATCCCTGCAGCATTGACGAACAACAACACCGCACTGGCCACGATGATCAAGGGGCCGTGGGCCACTGTGAATCGGCCCAGCATCGGGGTTAGCAACCACTTTGACTTGCCCCTCGACCAAGGCCTGTCCCTGGGTAGAAGCACCAGCAGGGCTGGCAAGATCAGGAACGGCACAACAATGGAAATGGCCACACCTACGACCATGATGTAGCCGAAGTTGATTACCGGTCGGATATTGCAGAACATCAGGGATGCAAATCCGGCCATGGTGGTCAGGCCCGAATACACGCACGGCCGCAGCATGGCCAGAATAGTGGTGAGGACCAATTTGCGCTGATTGGCCTCCGGTTGCTCGGCAGCCAACTCACGGTACCGCACCATCAGGTGGATAGTCATGGCCAATGTGATAATAAGTTGCAGGGAGATAAAGTTGGAGCTGATGACGGTGACTTCCCAACCGGACCAACCCAAGAAACCCATGGTACAAGTTACGGAGACCAAACAGGTCAACGTCGGCAGGAGGACCAAGTAAGTCCTGCGAAAGATGACCGCGATGGTGAGCACCAGCAGCAGGAACACCGCAGTCCCGAAAACTCGCAGGTCGCTCTTGATGAAGCTGATCATGTCGTCGGCGATCATGCTCACCCCGCCCAGAAATAGGGTGCCGTCCTGGCGATACCGGTCCATAATCGAGCGGATGGCCATGATGTCGTAGTGGCGTTGTCGCCGGATATTGTCGCGGTACTGGGCGAATTGTCGGACCACATCCTTGGTCTCGACCTGCTCAGCAGCCGTCAGCATCCCTGCCGCCTTTTTCTCATGCAGGGCATTTCGTTGTTGCAGGAGGTCTTTATAACGCTGGTCACGGGGGAAGGTTATCAGGATCGCCGTGGCCTTCAGGTCGGGGCTGACCATCATATCCTGGTACAGGGGACTTTCCTTTATTTCCTTTCTTGCCAAGGACTTGTCCACATCCGGTGACTCCAGGGTGCGGGTCGTGGAGCCAACTTCCTTTAAGGAGATTGGCGGGCTCTCCAGCAGGGGCACATCCAGGACCGTCAGCACAGACTCGACGTTTCCCACCCGCTTCAGGTCGCCTCGAAGCCGCGCCAGTGAAGCCAACGTCCTGTCTGAGAAGAGACCCTCATTAGGCTTGAACGCCAGGACCAGGTAGTCACTGTCTCCGTATCGGGAGTCAATCAGACGAGCGTACTTGAGGTCCTGGTCGTTCTCAAGAACCAGCGTCTCCGCAGAAGCGTCCAGTCTGAAACGTTTGGCCTCAAATCCGAAAAAAACAAGCGCTGCCAAAATGCAGACAATCACTATCTTGGGATATTCCAGAACCACCCGGTCGAAAAAAGATTGTGCCAGTGAGCGATATTTTGTCATAATACCGGTCCGTCCGATTCAACAAATTATGCGTCATGGAGTTGGTGGTTTTTTCAACTCTGAAAGAAGGTCTTCAATCGTGCCTCTGCTAAGAATGTCATCGAATTGAGACCGGTATGTCAAGAGAATACTGACTCCCTGTACTTCCACATCATAGATTTTCCAGCATTCATTCTTATTGCTCTTAAATTGTTCATCTATCTTGTGAAGCTTGTATAGTATTGCTACCTCTTTGTCGTTGGATATCAGCAACATAGGGATGTGGATGGTGTTCTTGTTTTGCATAGCGGGCTTGAACAAAACTTTTTCATCCTTGTAAAGATTGATTTTCTCCAGATAAAAGCTCTTGAGACGTTCGGCGAACAGCTCCGTAAATTTCTTGCATTGAGGAGCCGTCAATTTCGGCCAGTATGTTCTGCCCAATACCAGTTTTGCCATCAGCTCGGAATCAAAAATGGGGCTTATGATTTTGTCGATTATCTTCTTTTTAAGACTCTGATCCAGCTCTTTGTTCTGAATGACCGTGATAACGGCATCCCACTTGGCCAGCAACAGCTCATTAGGGTCATTCGGATCCTTAATAATAGCATCCCACCTGCTCCACCACAGTTCGTTTGGGTCGTTCACATCCTTCGCACAAGAATCCAATTTGCCCTCAGACTGATCGTTTGCGTCCTTCGGATATTTTTCATCCGCACCGACGTCATGCCCAAACACCGATAGAACCAGAACCACACACCAAAGACCTGTTATGCCGGTCACAACCTTTTGTTTAACTGATATTTCCATAAGCACACCTCAATAACAATGATTATTATTCCGACTGTCATTAATTATTAACAAATTCATCTTAAAACGCAAACACTTTCTTTACCTGCGCTCAGTTTTTACCCCGACAATCCGGCAATCACCGGCAAAATCACTCCTACTCGATAGTAGCCGGAGGATTGCTCGATACTCATACACAACACGATTTACTCCGCGAACCTCACTGATAATCCTGCTCGATATAAGTCCCTGTAAAGGTCGGAGTAAAATCGCGGCGGGTATAGGGGCGGAGGTAAACTGTGACACTTCCGGATAATTTCTCTGTGAAGATGTGTTCTTTTTCGCTGCTGCGTGGGCAGCAAGCAGAACTGTGATTTTCAGCAGAAAGGGCAGACGTGCGGTCTTCCTCTTGGCATAAATATCACCTCACGGTGCCTGTGAGAAGCCCTTATATATAAAGGTATCGATTTTTAAATTAAGCTGGTGACACGCTTATCATTTGTTGGCTCGTCCCTATTGCGTAAATCTTCTTGGCTACGAGAACGTGGCTTCATCCCTGTTTGATTTTGTCCTCAAGTGGGGCAATAGGATATATAAAACGGTTGCATTTTTTATGTTTTTAGTAAATCATTGATAAAGAAAGACTTATAGAACAAGAATTTTTATAAAATTGGCAGATAACGGGCTTCGCGGTTGTAGGGCAGTTGTAGCTACACCAAGCCAAAAAATCTGAGAAACACGGAATACAAAATATGCCTAAACACGAGAACTATATTACGTCTACTCGACTCAATGAACACTGCAATGGCAGGCGTTAGGCATAACACCGGTTATATCATTGGGATGATCCGTAACAACGTACTGGAGAAACTGGCCCAACCATGGATGGATACATCGGCCGAGCAGTTTGGCCGGACCGGTCAAAAGCAGCGACTCTTGACCCACCACGACGGACTATGGCACTGGAATCACTCAGAGATTTCTGAAGGATCCGCTTTTCGGGATGGATTGCTGTATTCAGGGGGCGCAGCTTTGGTGAGAGAATCCATGCCTGTCAATCCTAATCTATGTATCCGGTAGCATCCCGAACTGTCGTGTATACTGAGCGTTCTCGTGGATTTGGTCGTGATACCGAGGATACATACCAACAATCACGCCATCGGTCGGTTTAAGATGCTCAAAGGCAAACTTGAATGCCTCCATGACGGATTGCTTGTCATAACACCTTCGACCCGCCGCCAGGATCTTGAAGCCCAAGCAAGGCTGGTCAACTTGTTGAATCACTTTGGTCATGGTAATTGGATCGGAGGCAAAGAATGGGCTGCCGATTTGAACCGTGACCACGGGCGGCATTCTCTCCAGTTCCTCCGGTGTCCTGGTGATGTAGTAGAAGCACGCCATGAACAAATCGACCTGCCACCCTTCATCGGCGATACGCTTGATGCATTCGGGATTGTGGGCTGAGACCCCAGCTAAGACGCCAGCATCGTGAACGCGTTTCACGAAATCGTGGACCTCTTGGCTCCTGCCTTTCCGGAACAGTCTGTCGGTGACACCGCCGTGATGGACGATAGCGATGGGCTGAGTATCCTGGACCACCTGTTTGATTGAAGCGCCCTGTGGCTCGCCGGAATGGAGGCAGATGAACTTCATCTTGGACCCTCTCTCTCGTAGTTTTCGAAATACACCGGCCATCTGCTCAGGGCTGCCGAACTGATGAGTGTTAATTCCCGCGCATTCACACTTCCACAGGAACTCGGTTGTCTGCTCAGGAGTGAAATACTCTCTCATATGCTGGTCCAGGACGGGACCCATGTACGAGTATCCACTGATTGGATTCGAGCCCGCAATCAGTCTGGTGATATGGTGGTCACCGAGCCGAATCGTTGACAAGGGGATGGCAGGTGAATCAGTGACTGCTGGAGGAGTCTCCTTTCCCTGAGATGTCTTGCCGATAGCTAGTGCCGACCCGGCTACGGCCAGCGAAAGCTGCGAGAGAAACTCCCTACGTCCAGTTATGTTTGTGTCGCTTCTATTTGGACTCATGACAGCCTCCTGAAACCTTAAATACAAAACTATGTTGCACAAGCGAATGCTGTATCACTCGCACACATGGAACAATTCTACCAGAGGCAAGACATCGCAGCAATCGCTAAGAGCAGTTTCGACGCGATTACTATTGGCAAACACTTACGAATACTGGCCAAGAATCAGGCCAGTGCCGAGAAAAGATTCAAACTGAGCGTGGTGTAATAACTGGTATTCAATTACTTCTTATTCAATCAAGCCGGTGAATAATCCTACGGGTCCGACGTTAGGCACTTCCCGTGTTCTTCGCGGCGGCAGCTGGCTCGACATCGCCATCATCTGCCGTGTTGCCCGCCGCCACTACTACGACCCGTAATACCGGAGCTTCGGCATCTTCGGATTTCGTCTTTCCCTGGACTCAAATTAAACCTTTGTTCGTAATAGTCCTTTTGTAGTTTTTGGCTAAAATTGTTACATACACCTCAAAACTACGTAGTTTCCACAACAGAAAATTTGGGATCAAATCTGTATAATAGTTCTGAAAATTCGTGAGTTTATTGTCTTACGAACAAAAGGAAAAGAAACTTGACTTTTTGACGAGGAAGATGATTGAGTTCTGCAAAGGAAAAAACTTTAATTTTTGGTGATTTTGGAGGCAGTAACTGTGAAAAACTCCTCAAAACTGTTGCATTTCAGACAAGATTTTTGTATTATTATGTTACTGAATGTCTTGATTGCATAGCAAGGCGTTTAATATGGGAATGTCAGATAAATCAGGCGTAGCCAAATGAGCATCAAAGCAGAGCGTTTTCGCATCTGGGTAATGGTGGTGGTATCAGCCTTTTGCGCCTCTTCTCAAGGCGAGTCACTGAAAATCGGAATTGGTGAGAGTGCTACAAAGCTGAATATAGCGGCCAAAGTAGATATACTAAGAGCAGGGAGCTATAAAGCAGATTTTGTTGCCGACGAAGTGCAGTGGCTGAGTCAGCCGGGTGAGCCGCAGATTCCCTGGAAAGTACTGACTGTGCTTCTGCCCCCTGGATGCGAATTTGGCCACCGTCGGTTGCAGTACGGACGCCCGCTATAAGATTCAGGATGGTGAATGGGGAGTTGAACCGGCGCCTCCGCCAGCAACGTACGATGAGGAACGGGCCGAGGTGGTTGTGCTTTGGCCGGCACGAAAGAGAATCGTGGGCGGTTACGACTTCGATATCTACGAAACGGATGCTTTTTGGCCTTCAGATCGAGCAAGGATATTGACGGCAGGCCGTCTTCGGGAGTGGCGCTTAGCCGAGGTTACATTGCCTTTAGTACGTTATAATCCAGTTACGCGTAAGCTGCTCAAGCTTATCTCTGCTGACATAGCAGTAACCTATACACGTGGAGAAACACCAATTCCTGCTGCTGTTACAAGTCTGTGGGGAAAGAGCCGGGTCGAAAAGATGGCGGTCAACTTCCAAGAGGTATCTCAGGAATATGGGATTTTTGATAAGGCGGCTAATATAGGTAGTATACAGAAGCCCAAAGAGACAGGTCAATACCTGCCTGCAGAACCGAACCAGTCCGCCAAGGGGTATGTCATCCTGACCACATCGGCTATACAAAATGCCTCTACCGAACTGTCCAACTTCATTTTGCACAAACAGAATCTGGGCTTTACAGTCAAGGTGGTCACCGAATCAGGCACAGTTGATAGTACCCATTACGTCGGTGGTTCTACGTGTGATGAGCGAGCTGGCAATATCCGCAACTGGCTGCAAACCCACTATGAGTCAGACCAGATTCTATATGTATTGTTAATCGGCAACCCGCATCCCAGGTCTTTTGATACAAGCACTTCCGTGCCGATGAAGAAGTGTCTCTCTCCTAACCCCAGTGACCCCAATGACACTAACTACTGCCCCACCGACTACTTCTTCGCCGAGCTTACAGCAAACTGGGACAAGGATGAAGATGGTGTCTTTGGCGAAAAGGGAGCAAATGCCGCCAATGGAGACGAGGTGGAGAAATACTTTGAGGTCTATGTGGGTCGTATTCCCTACTATGGCACTATCAGCGACTTGGACCATATTCTGCAGAAGACGATGAATTACGAAAACTCCACCGATATTCAATGGCGGCGCAACGTGTTGCTTCCCATGGTGCCGCAGGGGGGGGCGACACTATCGTGTGAACTCGGTGAGCAGATAAAGAGCGATCATCTTGAGCCGGAAGCGATTCCCTCTGTCAGGATATATATTGATGACTATGGTTTTATACCACCGCCGGAACACTTGTGGGAGTTTCGCTATCCGGCAACGGAATGGCGGCAGGGAGAATACGGTCTTGTCGTTGGCAAGTCTGCGATTTTCCACGACACTGAAATATTGGTGCCATTTTCCGTTCTTCTTTCGTTTATAGCTTCTTATGAACATGGCAGTAGTTTTGCATCGGAAAAACAGCTTTGCAACAGGGTAGGTCTTCACCATGCAGGGTTTGAGACCGTTTTGTGCGATAATGAAGCGATACGCGGGAATAAATTTTAAAAAATCACAGTTTCATCACCTAACTGCGAAAGTTGGGCTAACTACCTTTTTCCATCGGTCAGTTCGGGGCTTAAACTTGAAAGACGTTGTCCACATTGCAATCGCCACAATGGTAATATCCACAGTGGGGTTCATCACAGGCCTGTCAGCAACCTGAAGGTATCAAGTGTTCCAAAGCGACGAATGAAGTGCCCTTTTTGCAACACAACCTGGACTATTCGGCCTGATGGCATAGGTGAAGGCAGACGGAGAAGCGATATGGTCATTAGTTTTGGCGTGCTGCTGTATATGTTATACGGATTATTGTTAATTCGTTCATAGTGCTCAACCGGCACAACAGACCCAGATATTACTCTGCGCATTAAGGTGATTCCGCTTATCCCATAAATACATGAATGAACTAATCAAAAAGCGTATTATCTGCAGATTTCTCTGGCTGCTTTTAGAAGGCGATGACATTCTCCAGCAGCGTAGATAGTGGAGGTTTTTTCCCTTTTCTATCACACTTTTGACTCGAGCCATTCTTAACGCCGCAGAATCCTAACATCAACGCGTATAACGACAAGATAATAGACCTCAAGACTATACGGTTCTGGCGGATACGTGGCTTGAGGAGATACTGTGGCCGCAGTAAGCATAGCTATAAGCTAACCCCGTTAGAAATCTTATTTCTAACGGGGCTAACATCAGATGGATAATGCATCATTTCGGGGCCTATCCCGATAAGTTCGGGATAGGCCCCGGTTGTTTGTATATGGATGGATGATTATACAGTAAGACAAAACTACAAAGAGTTCTTAGAACAAGCTCAATTCGCTGGACAAAGGACATCTTGTCTTATATTATGGTCACAAACCTGTTTTGTGTTATTAAGTCCTACGGTTGTCAGGACTATATAAGTTTTTGCAGACAAACATCAAAAAGGGGCAGGTAATGAATAAGCAAACAAGAAGAGAATTTCTAAAAGATGCCGGTTTTGCAGCAATCTCAGGCGGCTTGTTATCGAGACTTTCAGGTTGTGTTACTACCAGCCAGATAAAAAGCGAAAGAAAACCTCCGAACATAATATTTATTATGACCGATGACCATGCCTCGCACGCTCTAAGCTGCTACGGCAGCAAAATCAATAAAACACCAAACCTTGATAGAATTGCCAAAGAGGGCATGCGTTTTACCAACTGCTTTTGCACTAATTCCATCTGTGCACCCAGCCGGGCCGTAATTCTGACCGGTAAATATAGTCATCTCAACGGCGTCATCGACAATGCGGTAGAGTTTGACGGCAGCCAGCAAACCTTTCCCAAACTGCTGCAAAAGGCTGGTTATGAAACTGCTATTATCGGCAAATGGCACCTCAAAACAGACCCGACAGGTTTTGACTACTGGAATATCCTGCCCGGGCAGGGCATTTATCATAATCCTGTGTTGATAGAAATGGGGCAGCGAAAAAAATACACTGGCTATGTTACCGACATAATTACCGGCCTGTGCCTTAAATGGCTCAAAGAACGCTCAGGTGATAAACCATTCTGTCTGATGTATCACCATAAAGCCCCGCACCGGGAGTGGGAACCGGATGATAAGCATGCAAAGATGTATGAGGATATCGACATACCCCTCCCCGAGACATTCAATGATGATTACAAGACGCGCTGTGCCGCTGCCCGTCAGCAAGAAATGACGATTGAGCACCACCTTAACGAAAAGGACCTGAAAATGAAGCCGCCGGAAGGGCTGACAGGCCAGGAGCTAAAGAAGTGGAAGTATCAGCGATACATAAAAGATTACCTGCGATGTGTTGCTTCTGTCGATGACAACGTTGGACGGCTACTGGATTACCTCGATTCTTCAGGCCTGGCCGAGAATACCATTATATTTTATACCTCCGACCAGGGCTTTTATCTGGGCGACCACGGCTGGTTCGATAAACGCTTTATGTATGAAGAGTCACTGCGTATGCCGCTACTGGTAAGATACCCAAAGAAAATCAAGGCAGGCTCGATAAATAATGACATCGTCCTTAACCTGGATTTTGCACCAACATTTTTGGACCTGGCTGGCGTCGCTGTGCCGGGTGATATGCAGGGCCACTCACTACGCCCGATACTACATCGTAACACTCCAAAGAATTGGCGGGACTCAATGTATTACCACTATTATGAGTATCCTGCAGTTCATAGTGTTAAACGGCATTATGGCGTGCGAACTAAACGCTACAAATTGATACACTTCTATTATGACATTGACGCCTGGGAGTTGTATGACCTTGAAAAGGACCCGAATGAATTGAATAACCTCTACGATAACTCCGCATACGCCGACATAGTCAAACAACTAAAGACTGAATTAGAGCGATTACGCAAGGAATTCAAAGACACTACAAAAGCTCCCGTGTGAAAAAATACGATATTGCTCTGTTACTTGTGAACTGCAAATACGGATGAGAATAGCCGAAAAAGATGATGACATATTGTTCTCAATTATTAACGAGGAAGATATTTTGCCCGAGATGGATAGGGCCATTCGCGAAACATTAGTAGTGTGTTTCCCAGCCGACCGTGAATACTACCAACAAAGAAGCTGGTGGCATTGCACACCTCTATATAGAGCTCTTGGCAGGAGTAAAAAGGGGGAGATTGTGGCGCATACTGCAATGGTGGACCGTTCTGTAATAGTGGGAGCTACCTTACTTAAGGTTCGCGTTGCCGGGGTGCAGAGTTTTTGTGTTTTGCCGGCCTATCGTGGCAGAGGATTGTCAGATAAGATGATGTCCATTGCGATGCAAGAAGCACAGAGACGGGGCTTCGATACAGGTCTTTTATTTTGCCAACGTCACCTCGAAACGGTGTATGGACGTATGGGCTGGATTCAGCGCCATACCGCTGTCTATATGCTCGACAGCGAAAAAAACAAAACATTGATACCGGCTAAGAACATTAGTATGTTCTATCCACTAAGGATTAAGCAATTGCCGCCGGGTGATATTGACCTTGCCGGCACTGACTGGTAACCCCGTTAGATAACTCTAACAAATACAAACATCCGGCAGACCAGATAGATAGCTTATCTGTTCTGCTAAACCAAAATGAAAGTGCATCTAACGGGGTAAATTCGTTTTTTCTTGCCAGCCGTAGAAAGCAAGTATCATGGCCAGTGTTCTCAAGGTGAAGACGCTGTAGGCGCTTCCAATGAACTCTGCTGGCAAACCTGCAAACCCCCGCCGTGGCAGGTATAGAAAATTCTGCCATTTGATACGACTGCACCAATGCACTCACTCGGATCCAGGCGCGGTCCCGTAGATAGAAGTTTGATGCTACTTATTTCAGACAGGTCATATATATCCATATTAGAACCGAGCAGATACGGCTCTGATAGAGTGAAGCGGGTGCATTTATAGCCATCAGTCAGAATGGTCAGAATTTTGCCCGTGTTTTTGTCTAATAAGAAACCATTTTGATATTGAGAATGAACAAAAAGAAATCTTGGTCCTATTGTTACTACGTGAATAGCTTCGCGGACCGGGTCGGACTTCCAGATTAGCGAACCATTGTTTGCATCTATGCACCATACGAGACTATTACCTCCTTCAAGCTTGTTATAACCACCGAGGTATAGGCGTTGGTTTTCTCCGCAAATTGTGCAACCGCCATGAACAAAATACTGAGTCGTCAGCCAGACAACCTGGCCGGTCTGGGGCGAAATTGCCGCCGTCAGTCCCTTTGCACTGGGAAGGTCTCTTTTACTCGTTGCCGAATAGCCGAAAAAGCACGAGTAATAAAGCGTATCATCCAATAGACATAGGCCGGCATCGTCACCGCCGGCGCCGAACTCAGAAAAGTCCATTGTCCAGACTTCTTTTCCGGTTTCCAAATCGTATGCCTGCAATAAAGGTTTGTGACTTCTTGGGAAACGGGGGATGTTCTGGTGCTCAAAAAGCCACTCTATAGTTTCATCCTTTTCTTTTGGGGCATAAGGGCCATACTTGCCGGTGCTAAACGCATAAATTGCCAGATTTTTGTATATCACAGGCGGTAATTGTCTATTCCAGCTCGGCGAACCGGAGAAAGGTGTCTCCCACAACAAATTGCCGGTCGCTGCATCAAGACAACGGAGTCGGCATTTCTCAAGCCCGGCCTGGGGAATTAACAGACGCCCCTTATAGTAAAGAGGCGAGGTATAAGAGATATGCACACCTGGAAAATATCGCCGCCACAACAAACGTCCGGTTTCCTGCTCTACGGCAAAAATCTGTCCCTCCGCCGTATGAGTGTATATTCGCCCTTCGCCGAAAGTAGAGAAGTGCTTTGTTGTTCCATCGAAACGGCGAATCCAACTGATTTTATAAGGAGGCGGTATTTTCTGGTAATCTGTATTAGTGTTGGCCCAGTTAGCGAAGCTGGTGAAGCGGTCGTATTTCGGGTCGGCAAGTTTGCCTGTCAGTGGGCTTCTAATTTTCCAGAGCTGGAGGTCTTCTGTGGGTAATGCTGCCTTACCATCGGGGCCTAAAGCATACAAGTAACCATCTTCGCAGCCGAAGTAAATCCGTCCATCACACACAGCCACAGGCGCTGAGATGGCTTTGCCGAAGGCGGTCTTAAACGACCATACCTCGCCATTGCCGGACAAAGGGACAACATAGAGACTTCCATCCAGGCCCCCATAAACACCTTTATCACGAAGCAAGATTGGCGATGAGATAGATGGATAACCGCCGAGATATTCCGGCTGTTCTCTGCCCGGAGTGTGTCTGCAAAAACTGAAACCTTCTTCTGGACGGCATCTATATACATCCTGGCCGCGCAGACTGACAGAACAGAAGCTAATTAATCCGCCACGCGTATCGGTTTTAGTTCCAGGGACAGAATCGCTGTTCACTTTGCCATCGGCGAGCCGCAATATGTCCACTCTGCCGCCGTTGTCCAAAAGGGTCCATTGCCGATAGACAAATCCGTTTTCTCCGATGCTCAGGCCAAGAGTAGTATTGCGAGGCTTATATTCTGTTTTGACCTGTGCATGGTCGCCCATATCTTCGAGCCAGACAACTGACCCGCCGGCGGGAATCACTACCATTTTGTCGTCCGCTGCTATGTCCCTTGAACAACAAAATTGCTCAGACGGCGTTACACGTGCTCCTTTATGCTTGAGCCAATCCTGGCCGCTCCAGCGATTTTGTGTGAATCCCATTATTTCTTTGACAAAGTCCCAGGTCCAGCAAACGGCGCCGTCGGGTTTGAGTGCATATACTTGTGAGCCGAGTGTGGGAAAATACACTCGATTGTTGGTTACGACCGGTGCGCTGAAGATTGGTTCGCCACAGGGGATTTCCTTAACTATTGCTCCGGTGTCCTTGTTAAGCACATAATAAGAACCTGCCATAGTGCCGAAGTGCAGGTAATCCCCAACAATGGCCGGCGATGATACATTGTTACAGTTGGCTTTTCCGCCAGGGGTATCGAACTTCCATATAAAGCGTAATGTTTTTGAATCTACGCAAAAGGCTACACCTGAGCCGTCAACGACATACACACGTCCATCTAATACTACCGGCGATGTAAAGACAGCATCGGTTAGAGGGACTGCACCAATCAGCCCAAGAGGCGTAGGGACATCCCTATCGGGCACATTGCCTGAATGTCTGCAATCGTATTTGAACTGCAGCCAGCTTTCATCCGCATACGCACAAACGGTCCCGATAAGTAAATAAGCTGCCAAAAGGATAAATTTTGTATGACGTGCTTTCATAATCTTCGGTTCTCCAATCAAGTAATTGTTTTGTCCTTAGCGTCAATGGCTGAACAGGCACTATACAGCATTGCCGTTTTGCTGCGTGTGCATGATTATATTGACAACGGTGATAAAGCACAAGCTACTATTCTACTGCCGAACAAACGCTTTAGGCACAGGCGTTTTCCAAAGAAAATCGAGCCACGATTTTATCGGGGTTGCGTATCGCAACGGACTGAGATATAATAAAACCTTAAGATGAGAACTGCGATAATTATTCTTGGAATCCTCATTACTTGTGAGGCGATGGCAGGCGAGCAACAGGATTCAATCGTAATCGAAAACGCGTATGTGCGATACACTATCTCGCCTGATGCAAGAAATCTCGGATTCATTGATAAAAAGACGGGAACCGATTACCTGAAACGCGACACACAATCCTTATGCGCACTGGTGCGGCGCGACGGCAAGGAATATCCCGCGACTTTTGCCTCGTTTGCAGACGGACGCATCGTCATCCGGTTCGATGAGGCTGGTGCGGAGGCAGTCCTTCGTGTGGAGCCGCGGAACTCATACATCCGCATCACGGTGGACTCGGTGACGGATGAGAAAGTTGATTCGCTTGTGTTTCTAAATATCCCCCTGACTTTGAAAGGTCGGCCTGAGGAATCCTTCGGAGCGTGCGCATTCTCTCTCAACCTCATCACTCGGGTTGACCAGCTACCCGCACTTCAGACAGAGCTGCGGGCATCGTGTTATAAAAAGTTTGGTATTGCTGGGGCAAAGGCCGCAATCGTCGGGATGCCGATGGAGAAAATTATCCCGGCCTTAAAGGAGGTGCTCACCGAGGCAGATGAGATGCCGCACTGCACGGTCGCCGGGCCTTGGGCACGCGATGTCCCCTTCAATCACGGCTCGTATCTTTTCAACTTCGGCGCACTCACCGAATCGACCGTCGATGATTGGATAGGTATGGCGAGAAATCTGGGAGTTACCCAAATCGACAATCATGGCGGCAGCGCAGCATTCTTCCGCTTTGGTGATTTTGTCTTAAACAGCGAGAAATGGCCTGAGGGATGGGAGAGCTACAGGCGGATTGTGAAACGCCTCCACGATGCCGGAATAGGTTCTATTTTTCACACATACGGATTCTTTATTGACAAACAGTCGAAGTATGTGACGCCAGTGCCGGACAGGCGGCTTGATGCATTTCGGACGTTCTCCCTCAGCGATGCAATTGACACCAACGCCGCCGAAATTCGGGTGAACGAGTCCACGAAGGACATAAGCACGGTTACCGGATTCTTTGAGCATAATAGCATCGTGCTGCATATTGACGATGAACTCGTGACCTTCGGCGGGGTGACCAAGGAGCCGCCGTGGCGATTTACGGGAGTCAAGCGGGGAGCGTTCGGCACGAAAGCAGCCGCCCACGAGAAGGGTGCGAAAGCTCGCCACCTCAAGGAATGCTTCGGACTCTTTGTGCCGGACGCAGAGTCCTCGCTATTTGAGGAGATTGCAAAGAACCACGCTGACATTGTGAACGCGTGCGATTTCGACGGCATATATCTTGACGCAATCGATGGCAGTTCTATCCTCAGAGGGCCGGACGAATGCTGGTATTGGGCAGATAAATTTGTGTTCGATATTCAAAAACATCTGAAGAAGCCTGTGGGGATGGAAATGAGCGCTATGTGGCACCATTTCTGGCAGTTCCGCACGCGCTGGCAGGCGTGGGATTATCCACAGCGGGGACATAAGCGCTTTATTGACATCCACGCCGATTCAGTGAACGGAGGGCTGCTTTTGCCTCTTCATTTTGGATGGTGGAATTTTCAGGCGTTCAATCCGCCTCAGGTTGAGCCGACTTATCCTGATGTTATCGAATATCTCGGCGCAAAGCTCATCGGATGGGACGCCGGCATTTCCCTCACCGGTGCTATCGACCAGAAGAGCCTCAATGCTGTGCCACTATTTCGCCGGGCGGTGGATATCCTCCGCACGTGCGAGGAACTCCGGCGAGCCGGGTCCTTCGATGAGACAACAAAAGCGAAGCTGCGCGAGCCGGGAAAAGAATTTTCACTTTTCTATAACAGTGCCGGAAAGTGGCGGTTTCGTCCCGCTCATTACGACCCGCATACCGCCATCGCTTCGGAGCCAGAAAGCCTCTCGTGGAAAACAGTAAATTCCTTCCAAGAGCAGCCAGTGAAACTTCGCATCGAGGCACTTATGTCCACAGGGTCATACGAAGATTCGGGGAATGTCATCCTCGCAGACCTTTCAGAACCCAATTCGTTTACTGGAACGCCTCGTGCAGCGGAAGGGGTCACCGTGAAACTTACTTCTGCATCTACATCCAGTGGACAGGAATCGGCGGGCGTTCTTACTGCAACGAATAACGGCAAAGTCCCTCGAAACGCAGCGTGGGCGAGACTTGACAGGAAGTTCGAGCCCTGGCTGAATCTGAAGAGCCATCAGGCGCTCGGCGTGTGGGTAGAAGGTGATGGGCTGGGAGAAATCATCGCTATCCGGCTTGAAAGCCCCCATCACATCTCATTCGGTGCGGTTGCGGACCGTTACATCACGGCGGACTTTATCGGCAGACGCTACTTCACACTCGTTGAGACCGAATCCGTCCGCTGGAGCGATTATGTCTGGAATGATGGCAAGTGGCTATACAACGTGTATCGCGAGACGATTGACTTCGGTGCTGTCGAATCGGTTAGCATCTGGTACAACAACCTCCCCCAGGACAAGGAAGTAAGGTGTCTGGTCGGCAAAGTAAAAGCCCTTCCGATGGTCCCCTGCATAGTGAAAAATCCTGCAATCACCGTTAATGGAAAGGCCATATCATTCCCCGTGGAAATTCAATCGGGAGGCTACCTGGAATTCAATGGAAGTGACGACAGTGCCCTTTATGGGCAGAATGGCCAGACACTTGCGAAGGTAAGTCCCGGTGGTGCGGCCCCTCTGCTTCTGAAGGGGGAGAACGATGTGCATTTTTCCTGTGGGCAAGTAGATGGACCGACCCCTCGAGTGAAAGTCATAGTCATCTCGCACGGTGACAGCCTTTAATTGATTATTTATTACTTTCAATTGATTCCATCAGACGGCGATGGGTCTGCGGTATTATGAGACAACTACGGTGTATGCCACTACCGCCGTTACCAGAATACAGACAAACTCAACTCCGAAAGGTGTCGTTGTTTCTTTTGATAATATGAGCCTCTATTCAATAGCTTACTGCACTTTCCAAAGAATAGATTATCAGGCGGCCAGTTTCAATAGCTTATAAAAATGCCATGCGATTTTTCGATTTTTTCGGCTATGGCCAAAAGTTTCAAAAAATGTTCTCTTCAAAACCTCCTGACGAAGACGACTGCGCTTGTCAGCATGCGATGGACGGCGGAATTGGTCGTCCCAGGGACTGTCGCTGCGGTCACAGACAGCCGATGCATTCTGCCATAGGACCATTACAACTACAAAAACTGTATCAACAAAATAAGCATCATCTACAATATCCATCGCAGCGATTTTACCAAAGCCAAACCTTACCGCTAAATCAGACAATATTGTAAACAAAGTATCGGCATCCACCTTCATCACTCTAACTGCACCGCCGCTGTCGGTAGAGGCGACAAAAAGCCGTGGCAAGGGCGAGCCGCTGCAACGATATGCATCCAATGCGGTTATCTCGCCAAAGCCTCCACGTGTAGCCAGAAGGCTGCCCTGCCAGTCACGAAACTCCAGCGTCCCGTCGTCGTAGCCGACAACTATCATCTTCTTGCATGTAACCGGATTGGTGATGAGTGTACCGGCAGTTAGTTCTTTAGTCTTCACCCACATCCGTATCTGGTAAGTTCCGCTATCAGGCTGATTTCAAGGATTTTCTTGCTTAAGGGACCACCATTCGTGGCTGTCCCTAATTTCCAACCTAATTTCCAGCAAAAAACCTGATAACCTCTATCTTTCTTTACAGGATTTACTCCTGAGCCTCCTTTTCAAATAGTTCATCGTCATACCTGTTCCTGTTCGAATCCCACCACTTCTTTGCTTCTTCGTAGCTATTGAACTCCTGGGAGATCAGCACATTTATGGTCGAACTGACATCCTCTCGAAATTCATCATCAGAATCTTTCAGCCCTAAGATTAATATATCAATAGCGTCACGATTGCCTAAATTTAGCAGAGCAGACACTACCTCCTCTTTCACGTCGTTATAAGGTGAGCTAATGCCCGCTTGAAGCACATCAAGCATGGTGCTTCCCTCCTGCTCTTCTGCCGCTGTCATCGCAGCCGTTCTGACGCTTTCACTCTTATCACCTATAGCCTGGACAAGTAATTTGCTTACCTTGGGATCTTTTACAGAGGCGAGGGATTCAACCGCCACCTCCCGTATTTGCTCGTCTGCATCTTTTAAGGCTCGTGAAACGACCGCAAGCTTCTCGGGTGATTCACAATCAACCAACAATTCTATCGCAGCAAGACGCACTTCGGGGTCTTTATCATTGAAAGCTTTATCAACAATCGTAACCAGAGAGCCAGGGTATTGTTCTGACAGCTCTGTTAGGAACTCGATTTTCTGGTCGGCATCAGTTAGTGAATCAAACTTCATAAACGCTCTATCAATTATCTTCTGGTTGCCGTCTTCAGTCTTCGTAAACACTCTATCAATTATCTTCTGGTCGCCGTCTTCAGTCTCTTTTTTTCTAACTGCCGATGTGTGTGCTCTTTTTGCAGTGATGTCCTGGGCAATATCTTCTTCACCTTTTCTTAGCCCCTCATCCTGTTTTACCGATTCTTTCTGAGATTCCTCCTTATGCTTATCATCTTTTGCCGAGCAGCCAATAAGAGTAAAAACTAACAACAGGAAAAAACAAAGAAGGGCGGATTTTTGTTTAGTTCCAAATGTAATAATTGAATCCATACTCCATCTCCTTAGAAAGGGTAACTTATGAAAAGCTGGAGACCCCTTCCATTAAAGCCGACAGAACTCTTCGGCGCCTATTTGAGCTATAATTCAATTCTCCTTATCCGGGCTTTTGTCCAAAAATAGTTCATACCCTTGCTTAAAACCAATGCTACATATCCTTTATTGTATCCTCCAAGCTACAACTCCACCTCCACACTTTCATTGAAACTGCAAAACGCTATACCAAAATTCACTGTGCCAGACTTTGACTGTATAGCTGCTTTCTTTATAGCAATCGTAAAGGAACACTTAACAAAGTCAAATTTGGCACTGACAATACCACCTTCAACTACTTTAACGTTTTTGCACGTGAACGTATTTTTCTTAAACTTGAAGCTGCCTTCTGGAATGGTAAATGTCTGAGTGCCCCAGGTGATGGTAACTACTTCTACAGTTAAATTACATGTGTTCTTAAGTGTTATGGTACCCATAACTGAGAGTGAATCAGTCGAAGGTTTCTTACCCGATGTGAGTTTGGGGTTCTTGTCAACCCTCAGTGTATCCTTAACTTCCCTCATCAACTGTATGGGAATCAGTCTTATGGGGCCATTAACTACGTCTTCGTCCACCTCACCCACTCCAACGTAATTGCCAACCATAATCTCAATGGTCAGCGGACAGCCGAGACCCGATAGGTCAACGTTCTTAGCCATAAAAGTAAATTTCCCGGTTTTCGTATCGTACTTGAACAACCTTTTGGATGTGTTTTCGGTCCTGGCATAGTTGTACTTGTCATTCTTGAATGCCTTGTCGTTGATGGGGAAGGTCAGGATTAGTGGGTTGACCATGTCGTTAGAGTCGATAATTACCTGGACATAGTTTGCATCATTGAAGTCATCTACGGCGGCGCTCATCTGACCCAAAATAAGAATCATATCGCTATTGTCGGTTTTACCAGCTTTGACCAGACATTTCTTAGCAAGAAAAGAAGACGTGGCTACCCCAATGCCACCGTATGGGGGTCCACTTCCTTCGCCTGCATACCACATTTTGTATGTACTGTCATCTTTAAGAACAGCCGGATCAGTTACGACTTCATCATCCCAAGAGCCTGATTCCCCTTTTGTCAAAACGGGCAAAGCATATTTTTCCCAAACAATTCCGTCCCAAGACATAGCGTACTGGATCCCTGTTTCACTGGCGTACCACATTCTATAAATCCCGCCTTTTTTGATAACGATTGGTTCACTCCCATTTTCAATAACAGGCGTTGGATATTTCTCCCAGGTGATTCCATCAGAAGAATTGGCGTATCCGATGCTGCTGTCAGGATGGTTGCTACCAAAACCCATATACCACATTTTTAAGACGTCGCCGTCCTTTATTACAGTTGCGTCGTCCACATACTGATCGTCCCAACACCCTAGTAGTCCGGGTCCCAAAACAGGATTTTCTGAATATTTTGTCCAACTGATTCCATCGTCAGAAAAAGCATAACCAATACCAGTAACACCCTCTTCAGTGCCTAAAGGTGCAGGGAAACTTACTCCTGTGTACCACAACATATATATACCATCGTCTTTAATAACAGTTGGATCATCCACTCCTCCATCCTCCCATGTCCCAGGAACTCCAGCATCTAAAACAGGATTGAGAGCAAATTTTGTCCAGTTAAATCCATCGGTAGAAGTAGCATAGCCAATACGTGACAAGTCTTCAGGAAGACCCGCAACATATGTTTGGCCACTGTACCACATCTTATAGACTCCAGCATCCATAATAACGATTGGGCAGCGTATTTCTTCATCTTCCCAAGATGGATGTTCTCCCGCTTGAAGTATCGGATTTCCTGAGTATTTCAACCAATCTATCTGAGCAAAGGATATACTTGGAATCACACCAATCAGGAGAAATAAACCGATACCTAAATAAGATTTTTTCGGATTCATGTTGGCTCCTTTCTCTTTTTCATTATTTTTCAACAAAATGCTTTGATTTCTTAAAATCTTTAAATTCAAAAAACACACTTTTTTGACATCATCCACACCACCTCCTCAAAACCTTATGGCCCAAATCCTTCTGGTGATATATAATGGCGAGGAAACTCGAAATGACACTACAGAATCTCCTCATCTGCGTTCCATCAAGCTGAAATACTATACGGAAGGGACGGAAAAGTCAAGATAAATTTCTCGATTTGTTGGGAATTTTTTAAAGTTTTGCAATGATTTTCCACGGCGCATTTTAACCTGAAGCGCAACGCTGCAGGTTAAAAGCAGCCCCCCTTCGGGGGGCTGGAGTTTTTCGCATTTACTACCAGGATAGATAAAGTAAGAATGAGGCGACATTGCTGCCGCCCCTAT
>Ga0315279_10002227_pt1 | contig 29900 bp, 31 predicted proteins | sample YL17G06_20_MG_FD_203694 | JGI IMG/M metagenome (GOLD analysis project Ga0315279, IMG submission 203694) | Sediment microbial communities from Yellowstone Lake, YNP, Wyoming, USA - YL17G06_20 | ecosystem: Environmental > Aquatic > Freshwater > Lake > Sediment | place: USA: Wyoming | collected...
TGATTCCGCTGCCGGCGGTTTAGACGGCTTGGAGAAACAAAAATAGGAAGAAACAGAAAGAGATAAAGTCATATAAGATTATTTGTTCTTTTAAACGGTTCTAAAACTTGTTTATCGGACAGCCTCCGCACCCAGCCGCCAGCCGCAGACGAGCCGAACACGCTTAAAAATTAGCAAGAAGTGAGCGGCCAAGCGAACGCCAAAGGAGCCCTGCCCCAAGGCAGGGCGACTGGTGCACGGGAGATGTGGGAGCCGCCCAAGCGGCGGTGCCTATTGATATAGATTAAATTTTATTTAGGTTCTGCTGGATACAGGTTCTAACCTTATCCAGTAAGGACCATTTTTTATTATTGCTTCTCCGATACTCTGTAGTTCAAATTGAAGTGAAGTATCGTAATAAATTAAACGGCCTACCCCATAATAACCCTTCTTCAAAGTAGGTTTACCTTTAGTTCTCATGTCTGGTTTCTTTCTTAAAAATTTTGTTTTAGGGATTTTCGTTATTTTTGACCAGAAATCCCTTAGCTTTTTATAATCTTGATCGTAACGGTAATTTATGTCAAATCGTAATTTACTTTCTTCGATACGATAGTATTTTCTTAAAGAAGCAAGAAAGAAAGCTATTACATTTGGATCAGAATTAACAAAGATTAATCCTCTCGTAGAAGGATATTTTGCTCCTTCACATAAATATAAGACCCCACAGACAAGTTTTCCTATCTCTAAATTCCGTAAAGGCAACTTTTCAAAATGTTTTACCTTTTCTCTTATGCCCTCTTTCCACTTCTCAACTGTTTCCCGGTTGATTTTTACAGCTAAAGGCCTGCCTATTTTTCCCGAAGCTATTATTTTTTGCCTAATTCTTTCTTTTTGTTTTTCAGTAAGAATAATATCCTTAACCCATCCAGAAATAGTATTTTTGGGGACTTGAATTTTTCGGTTGATTTCTCCCAAAGACCAGCCCTTGCTGCGTAAATTACGCACATTTTGCTTTATTTCTGCCGGATATTGCCTCATTTGTCCACCTCCCAATATAATAGACGCGAGAAAACGGATTCTCTAACAAATATTTTTATAAAGGTATTCAATTGCCTTTTTTGAGTATTTTGGTATAATAAAGATGCCAAAGGTTATATTCCTAATTATAGTAGTAAAGTTAGGTAAGTCAAGGAGAATTATGATCGGGGACAATATAAAAAAACTTCGCAAGAAGAGAGGTCTTACACAGGATAATCTCGCTAGAAAAGCCGATATACCATATGCTACTCTCATAAAAATTGAATCCAATGTGGTTAAGAAGCCATCTGTCCAGAATGTGGCAAAAATTGCTGAGGCGCTGGAAGTAAAAATCGAGGATTTGCTAAAATAAGAAGGTTATAAATTCGTGATTTCTTATCGGAATATTGAACTGCAGAGATTAGATAGCCAAAAAACTGGCAAGGTAAAGTATCTCATTAACGGAAGCGAGTATTTTGCGGAAGAGGCTGCTATACTCTACTATGAGAGTCTGGGATATAAGGCCATATGGACAGAAGATGTATATTGGTGGGCACTTATGTCTTTGTTGTTTTGGGATGTTATTTTTGTAAAAGTAAGAGGAGCGGTTAGTGTTATTAGTAATGGGGTTCAAGTTGAAATTGATGTGAACGACGCAAGATTTGAACAACTATTTCTTCAAACAATCCAGATGAATGGTATGCCGATGGATTTCTTTACTTCTGAATTTTATGCAAGGCGGCAAAATCTAATAAAGAATAAAATTCAAGAAATTTTGCACAGCGATATCGAGCAAAAATTAAACGAATCTTATAGAAATAACTACGGCAAAAAATGCCGTCCGATTGATGCCTGGAATAAGTATAAAATTGACGAATTGCTAATTCCGATAAAAAGAATAGATAAGGAAAAAATAATAAAGATATTAGAAAGACTAATATCGAATTTTAATGACAATCGAACCGGTTTGCCAGATTTAATCGTTTATAATGATAATGATTTCTTTTTCTCGGAAGTAAAAAGCGAGAAGGATAAAATATCGGAAAAACAAAATGATTGGCATAGTTTCTTGTCAGAAACTTTAGGGATTAAAGTCGAGATATGTCTTATAAACCGCACTGAAGCTCAAGTCGAACAAGTTGAAATAGCTCAATTGCCTAATACTCGCGAGATTATAGTTTCATTTGGTTCCTCTTCATCAGGTAAGCGCGAGGAGGCAATAAAGTTTATCAAGGAACAACCGTCATATTTTACGAAAGGGGAAGGAAAAGAACAAATATACGGTGCAAAATTCAAAACAAATGAAATTGATAAACTTTATACTATTCTAGATTTAACAAGTGGGTGGAAAACTCAGAAGATTGAAATAGATGGTGAGATTGTTAAATCAACAGATTTAAGAAACTCCTTGTGGTGTTTCAGGGAAAAAAATAGGTTAAATGTCTCCTCAGACTACTGCAAAAAACGAGAATACGATAACAAGACTAATAAATTTGGATGTAGGAGTATCTTTTTTAATGAGTTTGAAAATGATCAGTGGCAAGATTATGGTTATGTTGATACCGCTAATGGCGAATGGGTTTTTGATCGTAAGAAAATTGAGGAAAGAATTGAGCAAGAAGCGAATAGACTGAAATATTGTCCTCTTTTTGATGTTGATAAAGGACGAGAGCAAATAAAAAAGATACCAGAAAAGATTAATCCTCAGATTGACAAAGATTGGGCATTTATTGCGAATGATTTTGAAAAATGGTTTTGGCATGATAAACAGTGGGTCAGTACCTATGGAAAAACAAACTTTCCCGGATTTGCAGTAATGGTTGGCGTACAGAAAATACCAAAGAAAGAAATAAATGAAGCAGTTCATTATTCTAAAAATGATGATTCAATAACAATATCTTATAAAACGCCCGCCAGAGCAAATAGGCACAAGTCAGGTTGTTTTGTTGCTACGGCGGTTTATGGTGATAGCGAAGCATATCAAGTGCAAGTTTTACAGCGTTTCAGGGATAATTATCTTGAAAAACAACCCTTAGGAAGTGTCTTTGTTAATTTTTATTATAAAGTAAGTCCTGCTATAGCAACATACATTAAGAAGCATAAGGTATTGCGCTATTTTGTTGAGAAATTATTGAACATTTTTGTGCATCTATTAGTATAAGAAAAATGGGACCGCTTCAAGAAAAATGGGACCGCTTCTAATTTTTGAAAAATAGAAACGTCCCGAATTTCTTGACATAATTTTAACTAATATGCTTTTAGGAGCACAGGTTTCAACCGAAGGAAAAATTTACGAAGCTCTTGAGCGCGCGCATAGCTTGGGCTGTAATACCATGCAGATATTCTCGCGCAATCCTCAGAGGTGGCGCGCTGACTTTTTAGAGCCCAAGGATATAGAGGAGTTTAATCAAAGGCGCCAGATATATAAAATAAGGCCTATTTTTATCCACATACCTTATTTAATCAATCTTGCCTCGCCGAACCCCAGGCTTTATGAGGCCTCTATCGAGGCCTATATCGAGGATATCTTAGAGGCAGCTACCTTAAAAGCGGATTATATAGTTACGCATATGGGTAGCCACAAGGAAACCTCTGAGGAAGCAGGGATAGAAAGGTTAGTTGAGGCCTTAAACAGAATTTTAGATAAGACAAAGAGCGCGCCTGTAGGCATATTGTTAGAAAATACTGCTGGCTCTGGTTCCTGGCTGGGTTATAACTTCAGCCATCAAAAGCAGATAATCCAGGGCTTAAAACAGAAAGAGCGGGTAAGCCTCTGCCTGGATACAGCACATGCCTACTTAGCTGGATATGATATTTCTACTAAGGCAGGTCTTCAAGCAATGCTGGATGAGCTCGATAAATTGTTAGGATTGAATCTCATTAAACTCATTCATCTAAATGACGCCAAGGGCAAATTAGGCTCGCGTCACGATAGGCACGAGCACATTGGAAAAGGTAATATCGGGTTAGCAGGCATAAAACGAATTATTAACCATCCGAAATTAAGAAATCTACCCTTTATTTTAGAGACACCTAAGGATACCGATGAAGACGATATAATGAATTTAAGGACTGTAAGAAAATTAAGACAGAATTAAGGAGTATTTATGGCTTATAAAATATTAGTGGTGGATGATGAAAGAGAGGTTGTGGAGACTCTGAAGAATAGGCTCTTAAGAGAAGGTTATGCAGTAACAGTTGCCTTTGATGGCCAAGAGGCATTAGACAAGGTAAAAGAAGATAATCCTGATGTTATCCTCTTAGACCTTATCTTACCAAAGCTCAATGGCTTTGAGGTGCTCAAAGAAATCAGGGAAAAATATACAGATAAGTGGAGGCCGGTGATTATTATCAGTGCCCAAGCAGAGTTAGACTCAGTAAGGAAGGGTTATACCCTGGAGGCAGATCATTATCTAACCAAGCCCTGCACTATGGAGAATATCTTACGCGGAATAAGGATTATGCTTTCCCTGATTCCGTTACGAAAAGATACATAATGATGAGCTATCCCTTTAAAGAAATAGAAGAAAAGTGGCAGGCCAGCTGGCTAAAAGAAAAAATCTTTTCTGCCACAGCCGATATTAAGAAAAAGAAGTATTATCTTCTGGAGATGTTTCCCTATCCATCCGGGAAAATCCATATGGGCCATGTGCGAAATTATACCATTGCCGATGTAGCAGCGCGTTTTAAGATGATGCAGGGTTACAATGTATTACACCCAATGGGCTTTGATGCCTTTGGCCAGCCAGCGGAAAATGCCGCCATCAAAAACAAAACTAAACCGGATATCTGGACGCATAAATGCATTAATTGGATGAGGCTTGAGTTAAAGAAAATGGGTTTCTCCTATGATTGGGAGAGGGAGATTTCTACCTGTGATAGCGATTATTATAAGTGGAACCAATGGATATTCTTGAAGATGTTTGAAAAGGGCTTAGCATATAAAAAGGCATCTTCTGTCAATTGGTGTTCCTCCTGCCAGACTACTTTAGCCAATGAGGAGGTTGTTGATGGCGCCTGTTGGAGGTGCTCAACGAAAGTAGAGCAAAAAGAATTAGAGCAGTGGTTTTTAAAGATTACCGAATACAAGGAGCGCCTTTTAGAAGACCTAAAGAAACTTGAGCATTGGCCTGAGAGAGTTTTAAGCATGCAGACCAACTGGATAGGCAAAAGCCAGGGGGTAGTGATTTATTTTCGGCTCAAAGACAGCGATAAGATAATCCCGGTTTTTACTACCAGAGTGGATACGATTTTTGGCGCCACCTACATTGTCTTGGCTCCGGAGCATCCCTTAACCAAAGAAGTTATTAAAGGCAGGGCTCAGGAAAAAGAGGTTTTAAGATTTATTGATAAGGTAAGTAGAGAGAGTAAGGTTGTGCGTGAAACTACGGAGGTTAAAAAGGAAGGAGTATTCACTGGTGCCTTTGCCGTAAATCCGGTAAATAACGAAGAGGTGCCGATCTGGGTGGCAGACTATGTATTAATGGAATATGGCACAGGCGCAATTATGAGCGTGCCTGCGCATGACCAGAGAGATTTCCTCTTTGCTAAAGAACATAAATTGTCGCTGAGGATTGTAATACAGAAGACAGAAGACAGAAGACAGAAGACAGAAGAGATAGCCGAAGCGTATGAGGGAGAGGGTATACAGATTAATTCCGGACAGTTCGATGGCTTACCAAGCCAAGAGGCCAAGCTCAAGATTGCCGAATGGATGCAAAATTCCGGCATTGGCAAAATTGAAACTCATTGGCGCTTGCGCGACTGGTTAATTTCCCGTCAGCGCTATTGGGGAACACCCATTCCGATTATTTATTGCACAAAATGCGGCACTGTCGGCGTGCCTTACGAGGATTTGCCGGTAGAATTACCAAAGGATGCGCCTTTTACAGGAGAGGGCGGGAGTCCTTTAAATAAAGTTAAGGGATTTGTTAATGTTAGCTGCCCTAAATGTAAAGGTAGAGCCCGTCGGGAGACCGATACCATGACTACGTTCTTTGATTCATCATGGTATTTTTTAAGATTCTGTTCACCCAAATTTAAGGAAGCGCCTTTTGCTCAAGAAGAAGCCGGATACTGGATGCCGGTTGACCAATATATCGGTGGCATTGAGCATGCAATTTTACATTTATTATATTCACGCTTTTTTAGCAAATTTTTCCAGGACTTAGGGATGGTAAATTTTGCCGAGCCGTTTAAACGCCTGCTTACTCAGGGGATGGTCTTAAAAAACGGAGAGGTGATGTCTAAATCGCGGGGAAACATCGTTGACCCTGACTCTATCATTAAAAAATACGGCTCAGACACTTTAAGATTATTTATCCTCTTTGCCGCGCCCCCTGAAACAGAGTTAGAGTGGGAAGACCGAGGAATAGAAGGCGCGTTTAAATTTTTAAACCGTGTATGGCGCATTGTAGAAAGTCAGAAGACAGAAGACAGAAAACAGAAGACAGAAGAACCGCGCCTAAAGGAATTAAGAAAGAAGATGCATCGGACTATTAAAAAGGTTACTGAGGATATCGAGAATTTTAAGTTTAATACTGCCATTGCCAGCTTAATGGAGCTAACTAATGCCATCTATCAGTTAGGAGTAGATAAGGAGGTTTTCTCCAATCTCATAATTTTACTTAGCCCCTTTGTGCCGCATTTTTCTGAAGAATTCTGGCAGCGCTTAGGAAATAAAGAAAGTATTTTAAAAGCAGGATGGCCGAAATATAACGCTGAGTTTTTAATTGAGGCAAATATTACAATAGTTATCCAGGTAAACGGAAAGCTGCGCTCCAAAATAGAAGTCCCTGCCGGTATTTCTGAAGATAAGCTCAAAGAGCTCGTCCTTGCCGATGAGAAATTAAAACCCTGGATTCAAAATAAGCCCATCAAAAACTTTATCGTCGTTCCCCAAAAGCTCGTCAATATCGTAGTCTAGTCAAAAAATCCTAGTTAGATTCTATCCCTTCTTACGTCTATTAAAGCAGGAGGCGAGGATTTTATGTTTAATCTTACGCAGCAGGAGCGCCAGGTCATTTTATTTTTAATCATTGTGGCCTTGGTAGGTGCAGGAATAAATTTTTTAAGCAAAAAATATGCCCCAGTTAAAGTCCTCGGTAGCTTTACCGAAGACATCGGTAAGATTGATCTGAATAAAGCGGATAGAGATTTGTTGATGAGCATTCCCGGGCTCGGAGAAAAATTAACTCAACGTATCATCAAATACAGAGAACAGCAGGCAGGTTTTAAAGAGATAGAAGAGCTAAAGAGTATAAAAGGTATTACTGATTATAAATACGAGAGGATAAAAAACTATTTAATTTTAAAATAATGAAGAGACCATTAGTGAGCTTATGTATTGCTTTCTGTTTAGGTATAATAACTGCGGCATACCTCAAAATCCCATTTCTTATTTTTTACTTAGTTACCCCTCTATTCTTAATATTTAGTATTGTTTTCATAAAACAAAGTACAAAATTCAGTATTTTTCTTCTATGTGCCGTTTTTTCTTTAGGCGCTACATTGTTAAGAAATTCTCAAATCCTGCCCAATTGCCATATCGCTAAATTGGTTCCCTATAAAAGTGAATCCTCTTTTCTAATAGGAGTTATTGATAATGATCCTGCTTATCAAGACAAAAGCGTCTCCTTTATTCTAAAGGCGGAGAAATTAAAAATAAACGAGACTTGGGCAAAGAGCTGCGGCAGGGTTTTAATCAAGGTTCTTGGAAAGAATGAGTTTTCCTATGGAGATAGGTTATTCTTAGAAGGCAAGTTGTATCGGCCATTTTCTTTCTCTAAAAGCGGATTTAATTATAAAGTTTACTTAAAGCATCAAAATATCTACCTTATTCTTAGTATAAAAAAAGACAGTAGCATGGTTAAACAATTAGACAAAAATGTCGGCAATCCCTTAAAGTCCTTTGCCTTCCAGATGAGACACAAAATGAAAGATGCAATTGTTAAGAATTTATCCTGTTTCTCGGCAGGAATATTGAATGCTATTATTTTAGGGGAGAGACAAAATTTACCTCCTTATGTAAGAGATACCCTGGTTTACTCAGGCACTGTTCACATAATTGCCATCTCGGGTTTGCATTTGGGCATAGTGGCTTTTATAATCTTATTAATCTTAAAGATAATAAGGATTCCCAGGAAACCGCGGTATATTCTTACAATATTACTGTTGATTATTTACTGCATTCTAACTGGTGCAAATACTCCAGTAATACGCGCGACAATTATGGCGGCTATGTTACTCTTTAGCTATTTTCTTGAGCGGGAGGTTAATATTTACAATTCCCTGTCACTCGCTGCCTTAATAATAGTGGTGATTAATCCTTGGCAGCTCTTTGAAGTTAGTTTTCAGCTTTCATTTTTAAGCGTGGTCTCCATTGTCTGGCTCTCACCTAAGATTAAATCTCTATTTCCTGCAAGGTTAGATAAAATACCATGGTTGCGCTTTCTAATCTCAATTTTTTCTGTATCATTCTCTGCCTGGCTTGGACTCCTGCCTCTAATCGCCTATTACTTTAGAGTTCTCTCACCCATTACCATATTGGCAAATATGATTATTGTTCCTTATATGACTGTTATTGTAGCCTCGGGTTTTAGTCTGGCGCTGGTCGGTATATTAATTCCTTCCTTAACCTCTATATTCGCAGCAAGCAATGAGTTATTTATTTTAATATTATTCAAAATTAATTCCTCACTAATCGCTATTCCCGGCGCATATTTTAAATTACCCAGCATATCTTTTATGTATGTTTTGCTTTATTACATTTTACTTATTTCAATTTTTAATTTCTCTAAAATTCCTTTTAGAATAAATTGCTTAAAGTAATATTTCAGCTTTAATCTTGGCACAAATTTGGCACAAAAAAGTTTAGCCGCTGGGATAATTTTAAAATTTATCTCAGCGGTTTTTTTATTTGTAATGGGGTTAAGTATGATATAATTAATCTGTTTATTATAAAAGGTTGAAGACGACGTTTCTACATTGTTACCCGCATAGGTTATCTTAAGCTCCAATTTAGATGTTTCCCAAAAAATACCCTTTTACAAAATCAACAACGTTAATAGCTTTTTTCATGGTGCTCACCGCAAGTTTCACTAGGCAGCTTATGGAATTTACGACTGCATGTATCGGTAAAGGCGGCTTCGGAATCCTTATTGGCATTATTTTGATAGGTATAGCAACGCTATTTGTTATTCTTGAAGCAAAACGTTTAGTTAATCCGTTAAGGATTTGGGTAATGCTTGCGCTACTAGTTTCTGTTTTCTTTTATTTGTGGAAAATAAAACTCCCTCAGGTGCGCATGCATATTTTAATGTATGCTGTAGTGGGTTGGCTGGCTAGCCGCGACGCGATAGAGTCTGGCAGGACATGGAAAACAATTATTCTGGCTTGGCTTTTTGCCGCCAGCGCAGGAATTTTAGAAGAATTATTCCAAAAAATATTACCCTACAGAGTTTTTGAAATTGCCGATATTATTTTTAATCTCAAAGGGGCAACTCTCGGGGTAATTCTTTATTTAATCAGGCCGGCAAATGTTGCCCCAGGCGCAGCACCTTCCAGTTAGTTACTCTCCCTTCCCTTAGAGCAATAGACCTTTTTCCACCGCGTAGGTGGAACGCGGTTCATCCTCACACCCACACATTCTTAATTAGATTGACAAAGCCAAAGGCGTATGTTAAATTAAGACTTTATGAGACGGTTAATTATAATCATATTAGCTATATTCTTTAGCTTATCTCTAGCGCAAGTCTATCCTTACTGGATCTGGACACCTAAGACCGGGAAATGGATAAACCCCAAGAGCGTAATTAAACCGAACCCAAAAGAACAATTTGAGTTCGCGAAGAGCTTTTATGATGGGAAAAAATACGAAGATGCAAAACGTGAGTTCAAAAAGCTACTTAAGGCATACCCTAAATCCTTTGAGGCCTCAGAGAGTCAATATTACCTTGGGCTAATAGAAGAAGCGCAGGGTAATTTATACGAGGCATATCAAGCCTTTCAAAAGATTATTGATAAATACCCTTTTTCAGAGAGGATTCAAGAAATTATTGAGCGTGAATACAAAATTGGCGAGGCCTTTATGTCAGGTGTAAAACGTAAGTCATTAGGAATAGCCTTGCCTGTCGAAAACCCGTCTATAGAGATATTTACCAAGGTTATAGAGAATTCTACTTACGGTCCACTGGCGCCAAAGGCCCAATATAAATTAGGTTTGGTTTTAAAAGGTCTGATGAGATACTACGAGGCAGAAGAGGCATTTAATAAAATCATTTCTAATTATCCTAACAGCGAATGGGTGGAGCCAGCCAGGTTTCAGATTGCTGCCTGCCGCCAGGCCGTATCAAGAGGTTCGGATTACGACCAGGGCGCAACCCAGGAAGCAAAACAGCAGTTTGAGGCATTTGTGAAGGAGCATCCCGAAACAGCCCTTTCTCGCGATGCACAAAAGAATATCAATCAGCTAAAAGAGAAAGAGGCAGAGGCAAGCTTCAATATCGGCCGTTTCTACGAAAAACAAAAGGCGAATGAATCGGCAAAGATTTACTACAATGATACAATTAATAACTATGCTGATAGCATCTGGGCAGCAAAGGCGTTAGAGAGATTACAAATAATGGAGAAGAAGAAATGATATTGCAAAAGAATACAAATAATAAGTTTCAGGCTTCAGGCTTCAGGCTTCAGGCCCCGGATTTAAAGCCATTATTTTTTATTATATTGCTTGCAGCCTGCAGCCTGCAGCTTGCAGCTTGTGGTTATACTACGCGCTCTATGATCTCGGATAAATTTAGAACAATATATATAACACCCTTTGCCAATAAAATAGATATTACTAAGGAAACCGATGTAGGGAGTAAATACAGAATCTACAGGGCTTCATTAGAGACAGATGTTACCAAAGCTGTTACAAATAAATATCTTTTTGACGGCAATCTAAAACCCACAAGACAAGAATCAGCGGATTTAGTCTTAAAAGGAGAGCTTGTGGAGTTTCGCAAAGACCCCCTGAGATATGACATTAACGATGAGGTATTAGAATACCGCATTAATGTGGTAGTTAATATTAGCCTGACGGATACAAAAGAGAATAAATTAGTCTGGCAGGAAAATAGCTTTACAGGCCAGAGCACCTATCTTACTACAGGTACCGAAGGGACAGCTATAACCGACGCCATATCCGATTTGGCCCGCAGGATTGTTGAACGGACAGTTGAGCAGTGGTAGCCTTATGGTCTATTTATTCATTGGCGAAGACACTTTTTCTAAAGCTCTAAAACTAAAGGCAATAAAGAGTGAGTTTCTTAAAGCAGAGACAGCCCAGTTTAATTTCGATATACTCTACGCCAAAGAGTTAACTTTAAAAGACCTGCAGGAGAAACTGATTTACCTACCAGTTAAAAGCCCCAAGAGGATTTTGGTCATAAAAGAAGCGCAAGCGCTAAAAGAAGAGAGCAAGGAATTTATTATTAAATACACAGAAGCACCCTACAAACAGCTCATTCTTATTTTAGATATAGACAGACAGGATAATAAGGATGAATTTGTAAACCGCCTATATAAACACGCCAGGATTATTCGTTTTAGAGAAACAAAGCCACCAGATACCTTTACCTTAAGCCGTCAAATAGAACTCAGGAAGCCGGATTACGCTCTTCGTCTGTTAAATCAGCTGCTCAAGGATGGAGAAAGGCCAGAGCGGATTTTGGGGGGCCTGCGCTATTCTTTTGAAAGAAACACCCCAGGGTCATTAGAGTTGAAAAGAAGATTAAGGCTTTTGCTTAATTGTGATATTGCTATAAAGACCGGAAAACTTAAAGCTGTTTTTGCGTTAGAGAGGCTGGTAATACAGTTATGCAGTCAGAGCCCGCCAAGGAAATTAAACTAGGGGCGAGAAAGCCTCTTCATTAACCGGGACTTTTTTCTGCTGGCTGTCTTAGGATGGAGGATTCTTTTTTTTGCTGCCTTATCGAGTTGAGAAAAAACCTCGCCTAGTAGCTTTTTGGCTTCATTAATATTCTTTGCGGATAATAACGTCTGAAATTTTTTTATCGTTTTCTTAAGCCCTTGCTTTATCCTTAAATTTCGCAGGTGCTTTTTTTTATCTGCACGTTTCTTTTTTAAAGAAGTTTTGCGTCTAGGCATGTGAGCCTCCTTTTTGTTGCTATATTAGTATCATAATTCGCCAGTTATGTCAACAGACAAAACCAGATACCCTCCTATGCCTTCTGGGCTGAAGCCAAATCAGTCTAACCGAAATGTGGCAAAATCTGCCAGTGTAATCGCTTTTGCCACCCTCTGTTCCCGTCTATTGGGGTTTGCCCGCGATATAGTCATCGCCAGATTATTCGGCGTCTATACTTACGCCCAGGCCTTTGTGGTCGCCTTTAAAATCCCCAATTTGTTCCGCGATTTGGTTGGGGAAGGCGCAGCCAATGCCGCCTTTGTTCCGGTGTTTAGCGAATATAAAGTTAAACACTCTGAAAGAGAATTCTGGGATCTGGCAAACGTGGTCTTAAACCTATTGTTAGTTATTCTAATGAGCATTACCATTTTAGGAATGGTTTTTTCTCCTTTAATTGTGCGACTGATCGCTCCGGGTTTTATTTCTGACCCGCATAAATTAGAGATAACTATCAGATTAAACCAGATTATTTTTCCCTACATCTTATTGGTGGCCCTGGCTGCCTATGCCGCCAGTATCCTGAATACTTTAAAGCATTTCAGCGTGCCGGCATTTGCGCCCTGCCTTTTGAATATCTCCATAATTGTATTTGCGATAATTTTCGGCGAGGGCATAAAAGGTTTATCCCTGGGAGTTCTCATCGGAGGGCTTCTCCAACTTGCAATCCAGATTCCCGTGCTTTATAAAAAAGGGTTCCATCTGGAATTATTCCGCAAGTTTAAGCACCCGGGAGCAAATACAATCGGTAAGTTAATGCTGCCCCGGCTATTTAGCTCTTCGATTTATCAGCTAAATAATTTTGTGGATTCCATATTCGGGTCTTTGGGTTTTATTGTAGGCGAAGGAGGAGTAGCGGTTTTATATTTTTCCTATCGGTTGATTCAGTTTCCTATCGGCATATTCAGCAATGCGCTTTCCCAGGCCATACTACCCACATTATCCACCCAGGCCTTGGAAGAAACTCATGATAACTTAAAAAATACGCTTTCTTTTGGCTTGCGCGCTACATTTTTAGTGATGCTGCCGGCATCAGTAGCTTTTATGGTCCTGGCGCACCCGATAATCACCACTATTTTCCAGGGCGGAAGGTTCGATGTTTATTCCGCAGAGCAGACTGCCAGGGCTTTGCTATTTTACAGCATCGGTTTATTTGCCTATGGGGCGGTTAAGATTTTACAATCCTGTTTTTTTGCGCTCAAAGATACCTTGACCCCGGCTAAAGTTTCAGCTATTGCCTTAGTCGTAAATATAATTTTAAACACTATTCTCATGTTTCCCCTAAAATTAGCCGGCCTGGCTTTAGCCACTTCAATTTCCGGCATTAATACTTTTATCATTCTTTTCTGGATACTTAGGAAAAAACTGCATTCCTTTGGCATAAGAATAATTGTTTCTTCCTTTGCGCGGATTTTTTTGGCAAGCTGCAGCATGGGGGTAGTCTGTTATTTTGCTTCCCGCAATTTTACCATTGCCGGAAACAGTATTTCATCCCGGCTGATTAATTTGGGCTTACCCATTATTTTAGGCTTAATCAGCTACATATTTTTCTGCTTTGTATTCAGGGTTAAAGAAATGCACGAACTCTGGCAATGGCTGAGTAAGAAAGGGACTGTCCCCGAGTTGTCTATTAAGTCTCGAGGGGACTGTCCCTAAGGTTTGATATTTTGCTGCGGGCTTTGCTCGCGCGCTGTCCGCCACAGAACTTTGGCGGACTAATGCGCGCTCCCAAACCCCTCAGCAAAATTTAACAATGCTGCTCACTCACAGCCAAGCCACCCGCAAAAAGAGCAAACATAATAATACAGGGAGGTATAATGGAAGAGAAGACTTCACTAGGCATAAAAATATTTGGGATTTGGTATTTAATTCAAGGTGTAATTATGTTTATTGATAGAATTATTGTATCGATACGTAGGCCGAATTCTTTATTTATAGTTGTTATATTTCTTGGTTTATTATTATTTTGTATAGGGATAGGTCTGTTAAAATTAAAAGAGTGGTCACGAAAAGCTAGTATTTATTTAAATATTTGGTATTTGGTTTTCTTGTATCTTTATATTTTAGTTTCTGTTCTGCATTTTGGGGTTAAACCATACTATAAAGGTATTATAATAAGATTATTATTATTAGTTTTTGTCAATATTTACTTTATATTGCCGATTTATTTCTTCAGTCGTCCAATAACAAAGAGGCAGTTTAAATAATGTTTGATCATCAGAAATGAACCTGTCGGTTTTCTCGCTCAAAGTCGATTTTGCCCCTTCGGGGCACGCCAAAGGTCTTTCGCATTTTCGGCGGCTGCGGAACTCGCGCCTCGGTCTCTACCTCGGCGCTCAAACATCCTCGCCGTCCCAGTATTGTCGGCTTCGCCTCCACTGGGCTTCCCGAAAATGCTCAAGCTGCTTTGGCTAAAATCTCCATTCGCTGCGAAAACCGACAGGTTCATTTAAATAAAATCCTTCCTTGAAGATTTTTCTTGAAATCTTTACCCAGGTGTGTTATAGTTAACATATGTTAACCTGTTAAAATAGTTAACAAACTAATATAACTAGAATAAGGAGAATATGTTATGAATAAAAACGAATACCTTTCCATTGCTGAAGTGGCTAAGATTTTAGGTATAAGCCGGATAGCTGTTTATAAGAAGGTAAAGAAAGGAAAAATCAAGGCGATAAAGATCGGTAAGGCCTTTGCTATTCCCAGAGAGTACGTTAAACGGAATTTCGTAGATATTACCGGCAGTCCTTTGGGAGAAGAAGAAAAAAATGATATCGATAAATCCGTAGAAAGGACGATTAAGGAATATGGAGAAGTTCTCAAGCGCCTGGGGAGAGAATAATGGAAGTAATTACCGTCGCTCAGATAGAACACATTGCTTTTAGAATTGCACAAGAAAGGTTTTCTTTTGGCGAGCCCATCCCGGGTTTTGCAACGAGGTTTCCTAATATTTTGGAAAGCTGCCTGTCAGTTCCTTTCCAGTCTTTTGGTAAGAAGGATTTGTATCCTACTTTTGTTGCCAAGGCAGGCATATTATTTTATTTGATGATTAAAAACCATCCCTTCCAAAACGGCAATAAAAGGATAGCGGTTACCACTTTATTTTATGTTCTTTATAGGAACAAAAAGTGGATTAAGGTGGATACACAAACGCTTTATAATTTTGCGGTCTGGGTAGCGGAAAGCCCCAGTAATGCCAAAGAAGAAGTGGTGCGTTACATCGAAAAATTTATTAAGAAATACATGGTTGACCGGTATGATTAATCTTAAAGAAAAAATCAACAACTTGCCTGATACACCTGGCGTCTATATCTTCAAAGATAACTCTGGTAAAATTATTTATATCGGCAAGGCGAAGTCATTGAAGAAGCGCGTAATTAGCTATCTGGGAAGAGACCTTTCCAGTAAGACCGTTGCGCTGATGTCTTGCGTGAGCGATATTGAGTATAGGCTTACTCCTACTGAAAGCCTGGCGCTTTTGCTGGAAGCCAGCCTGGTGCATCAACATCAGCCAAAGTATAATGTCTCGTTGCGTGATGATAAGAGCTTTCCCTTTGTGAAGATTACCAATGAAGAATTCCCCAGAGTCTATATTACACGTAAGAAGGAAGCAGATGGCAGTCGTTATCTGGGTCCTTATACCAGCGCGAAATTGTTAAGAGAGGTCTTAAAGATTATCCGACGTACTTTTCCCTATCGCTCCTGCAAGTCGCTTCCTAAAAAGGCCTGCATTTATTACCGGCTAAAACTTTCCCCTGCACCCTGCATTGGGAAAATCAATAAAGAGGAATATGCTAAGACCATCGAGGATATCTGTTTAATCTTAGAGGGTAAAACCGATACCCTGATTAAAGAATTATCCCTAGACCTGATTTTAAGAGCTAAAGAGCAAAGATTCGAAGAGGCAGCTAAAATCAGGGACCAGATTAATGCCCTAAGCGCAATTAGTCAGAGCAGTGCTGGCTGCGCAAGTTGCGATGAACTGGAGGATTTGAAAAACCTGTTAAAATTAGATAAATTGCCCGAGCGGATTGAGGCCTTTGATATATCTAATATATCTGGCAAAGACGCTACAGGTTCAATGGTAAGTTTCTATAGAGGGTTGGCAGACAAGAATAATTACCGGCGTTTTCGCATTAAGACAGTCGAGACAATTGACGATTATAAAATGCTGAGCGAAGTAATAAAGAGGCGTTATTCTCGGCTCATTGAGGGAAAATTACCTCTGCCGGATTTAATCCTGATTGACGGCGGCAGGTCCCATCTTTTAACCAGCCACAGACAGCTTAAGAAATTAGGGGTAGAGATACCCTTGGTGGGCATTGCCAAGGAACAGGAGAACATATATATTAGTGGCAGGGTTAGTCCCATCAGGCTTAAATCAGATACACCAGCCTTAAATCTAATTCGTAGAATTAGAGATGAGGCGCATAGGTTCGCAGTAGCGTATCACCATGTGTTGAGAAGGAAGAAGATAATCGGTAGATGACCCCATTTGCCAAGAAAGTTTATAAGGTAGTTTTAAGCATCCCCCTGGGTGAGGTGCGCACTTATAAATGGGTAGCCAGAAAAGCTGGTTCGCCTGGCGCATATCGCGCAGTAGGCACGATATTAAAAAATAATCCCTCTCCTTTAATAATTCCCTGCCATCGCGTGGTAAAGAGTAATCATAAATTAGGCGGCTATGTCTTTGGTGTTAAACAGAAGAAATTACTTTTGGATTTAGAAAAGAGGTTTTCGCTGTGTCTATTGCACAAAGGGTAAGGGCTTTTTTATTTTATTTAAGCCTGAGTATCTTTTTAATTGGCCTGCCTTTTATTTTATCTTTTGCGCTCGGCTACAAATTTGACCCCCGCACATTTAAATTCACTAAAACCGGCCTGATGGTTTTAAAAACCCAGCCTCAAGGAGCAAGTATTTACTTAGACGGAAAGTTATTCAATGAAAAAACACCTACCAGCATCAATGAGTTGCTACCAGCCAGATATAATGTAAGACTTGAATTAGAAAGACATTATCCTTGGGTTGACAGCGTGAATGTGGAGAGGGGCAAGATAACGCGTCTGGATAAAATTATTCTTTTTCCTTTGCGGTCAAATATTAAACACCTGAATAAATATAAGATTTCTTCTTTTTGGGTAGACGAGGAGAGAGAAAGAATTTATTACATTAATCAGGAGGAGAATATTATCTATAGGTCGGACTTAGAGGGGCAAAGTTTTAAGGAGATAGGCATACTTCCTAAAGTTAGTTCATTGCCTAAAAAATATAAGATTTCTCCAGATAAAGAAAGATTACTGATTTTTAATCAGCACCAGATAGCAGCGGCATATTTAGAGCCGCGAAATACAACGGCCTCTACGCAGGCTCCCTTTGTATTAAATTATTCAGACCGTAAAGTATGCGATGTCTTCTGGCATTCTGATAGTTACCATCTTATTGTAATTACCAACAAAAATATAGAGGTATTAGAGGCAAAACCTCATACAGAGCCAGTTAATCTGGTAAATTTAAATAAAAAAAATATCGTTGCTTTTTATGACGATGCTAAAGATACGCTTTATTTTATGGATAGTCAAAAGGCCGCGGATGGGAAATTTTATGATAATGTATATGAACTGGAACTTAGCTCCAAATCTTATTCCTTTCAAGAGTTAATAAAATCTCAAGACCAATGAATAAAGGCCAAATTATAAAAAGATATTTAGAGATTATCCCGGGGACTATTTCCTGGGGCGTAATTATTTTTCTAATTTTGCTGGCTATTTTTAAACCCATAATCTCGGCAATCTTAATCATTGTTTTTGATTTCTACTGGATTATCCGTACGACTTATCTTACCACGCTACTAGTTATGGCCCATCGTAAACTTTATAAGCAGAAGGATAGGGAGTGGTTAAGCGAATGCCAAAGATTAACTAATCAGGATTGGCAAAAAGTTTACCACTTGGTTATCTTTCCGGTATATAAAGAGGGTCTAGAGGTCCTTAGGCCTTCTTTAGAGGCATTAAGACAAAGCCATTATCCAAAAGAAAAAATGGTTGTGGTGGTGGCATTTGAGGAACGTAACCTAAAGGCTAAGGAAAATGCTAAGGTTTTAGAGACAGAGTTCCAAACAGCCTTCTTCGGGTATCTCTCCACCTTTCATCCGGATAGACTTACTGGTGAGGCTCGCACAAAAGGCGCTAATGCCACCTGGGCAGCAAAAAAAGCAAAAGAGTTTTTAAAGACTAAATGCATTGCCTATGAAGATGTTATTGTCTCTTGTTTTGACGCAGATACCTGTGTAGACAAAGAGTATTTCGGATGCCTCACCTACCATTTTCTCACCTCAAGCAAGCCCTATCAGGCTAGTTACCAGCCTATCCCGGTTTATAATAATAATATCTGGCAGGCTCCTGCCTTTGCCAGGCTGGTTGAGATAAGCGCATCCTTTTGCCAGATGATCGAGAGTATGCGCCTGGAAAAATTTGTAACATTCTCCAGCCACAGTATGAGTTTTAAGACTTTAGTGGATATAGGTTATTGGCCTGTGGATATGGTCTCTGATGATTCGGTAATTTACTGGAAGGCTTTTCTTTTTTATAAGGGAGACTATCGCGTTATACCTTTATATATCACAGTCTCAATGGATGTGGCTTACTCCAGCAATCTCTTTAAGACGATTGTGCTGCAATATAAACAGAAGAGGAGATGGGCCTGGGGTGTTGAGAACTTCCCTTTTCTGGTAAGTAGGTTCTTAGGCAATAATAAAGATATATCTTTATTAATAAAAATAAGGAGGACCTTTCATCTTTTAGAAAGCCATATCACCTGGGCGGTTTGGGCGATTATTCTTATTTTTATCGGGCCGTTACCGATTTTATTAGGGGGAGCATTTTTCAACCAAATGTCTATAGGTTATAATCTGCCTAAGATAACCGGCCTGCTCCTTAATTTTACCTTGGTTACAAGCGTAAGCTGGATAATCTTAAGCAGGACAACTTTACCTCCTCGGCCAAAAGGCACAAGTTGGATGAAAAATGTGGCAATGATTATAGAGTGGGTTATTGTCCCCTTTATAATATTAATCTTAGGCTCTACCCCGGCCTTGGATGCACAGACAAGGCTGATGCTAGGCAAATATATGGAATTTAATCCTACTGAAAAAATAAAGAAAGTGGTATAATAAATTCGCAGACGTGGTTGCATCGAAGATGCAACCACTACAACTTACGTCGTCCCCCTTCGGGGGACTTCCGTAAGTTGTCTGCTCATTTAAGGAGGTAAGATGGACATAAAAAAATATTTAAAATTAATGATTGATAAAGACGCTTCTGATATGTTCTATCGCGCAGGGGCGAATGTGCGTATGCGTCTTGATGGCGAAGTTATTCCTGTGGGCGAAGAAATTGTAAGTTTGGATGAGGTTAACGATGCGGTAAAAGAATTAACTTTAAATGAATTAAAGGACTTTTTTCAAAGGGATCTGGATGTAGATTTTGGGATATATCTACCGGAATTCGAGCACCGCTTTCGTGTAAGCATCTTTATGCAACGTAATTGGCCGGCAGTGGTCATTAGAAATATTCGCTCTAATATTCAGACCTTCGAGGAACTGAATTTGCCTGCCCAGATATTAAAGGAATTATCCCTAGAGACACGGGGGTTGGTTCTCTTAACCGGGACTATGGGCAGTGGTAAATCCACAGCCATCGCCAGCATGATTGAGTATATTAATAATAACAGCAAAAGACATATTTTGACGATAGAAGAACCAATTGAATTTACCTTTAAAGACAAAGAATCCATCATTAATCAAAGAGAACTGGGCATTGATGTTTCATCATATGCTGTGGCACTACGCGCCCTTACATTACATAGCCCGGATGTTATCTTTATAAGCAACATCAGAGATTACGAAACGATGTTTGCTGCCATAACTGCCGCAGAAACAGGCGTATTAGTTTTAAGTACCCTGCATACTGTTAATGCCAGCCAGAGTGTTGAGAGAATTATTAATTTCTTCCCTCCTCATCAGCATCGGGAGATAAGGGACCAGTTATCCTCTGTGTTAAAAGGCGTAATTTCTTTAAGATTGATACCGCTGAAAACCGGTTCAGGCCGTATACCTGCTTACGAAACTATGTTGCTGACTCCTACCATAAGTCGCCTGATTAGAGAGGGAAAGGACCGGGAGATACAGCAATTCATCGAAGAGGGTGCAGTATATGGTATGCAGTCATTCAATCAATCCTTAATAAAATTAGTCAAGGATGGCAAGATAAGCCAAGAGGAAGCTGAGAGATTTGCGGATAATAAAGAGGACTTTGTTTTGGCTTTGAAAGGAATAAAGAAAACATAATATATTATGATTACACAGATTAAAAAGCATAGATTACACAGATTTACGCTGAAAGATTTTAATCTGCGTAATCTTGTTTAAAAATCTGTGTAATCAGGTATAATTTTTGATTATACCTGAAAATTATACCAGAGGAGGTTTTAATGTTACAAGATATAAAATCGAAACTTTCAGTATTATCAGCTCGTCTTGGACAACTCAGAGGTTATCTTTGACATAGATAACAAGAAGAAACTCATCGAGAATTTATCATTAGAGATGTCAGCCCCCCGATTCTGGCTTGACACAGAGAATTCTGCTAGGGCAGTAAAACAATTAAAGAGCCTAAAATCAGCTGTCCAGCCGTGGCAGAGAGTTTTTAAAAGATATCAGGATTTACAGGAACTCTGTGATATTCTAAAGACAAGCGATAAAGAACTATCCGCAGATCTGCTCAAGGATATTGATACCCTCTTAAATGAAGTTGAAAAATTAGAATTCAACACCCTCTTGAGTGATCGGTTCGATAAAAATAATGCTATTTTAAGCATCAATGCAGGTGCAGGCGGCACGGAGTCCTGTGATTGGGTAAGTATGCTTTTGCGTATGTATACGCGCTTCGCAGAAAGCCATAGATATAATACAAAAATTATAGACATACTTTTAGGGGAAGAGGCAGGGATAAAAAATGTTACAGTTTTAATTGAGGGAGAATACGCCTATGGATATCTCAAAGCAGAGCGCGGGGTGCACAGGCTGGTGCGGATATCGCCATTTGATGCGAACAAGCGTCGGCATACCTCTTTTACCTCTGTAGATGTCATCCCTGAGCTCGAAGAAGATGTAGATATAAAAGTCGAAGATAAGGATTTACGTATTGACGTGTATCGCTCTTCAGGCGCAGGGGGCCAGAGCGTAAATACCACTGATTCTGCAGTAAGGATTACGCATATCCCAACCGGGTTGAGCGCACAGTGTCAAAATGAACGCTCGCAATATCAAAATAAGCAAACCGCCTTAAAGATCTTAAAGGCACGTATCTATGAATTAGAAGGAAAGAAAAAAGAGCAGGAATTACTGGCGCAATACGGTCAAGATAAGAAGAAGATTGAATGGGGCAGCCAAATCCGTTCTTATGTTTTTCATCCTTACAATATGGTGAAAGACCACCGCACTGATTATGAAACCACAGATGTCTCCAAGGTTATGGATGGAGGCATTGATGAGTTTATTGAGGCATATCTTAAAAAAGTAACCAGAAACCAGAGCACAGAAACCAGATAAAATTCTGGTTACTGTAATCTGGTATCTGGTTTCTCCCGAGCGAAGCGAGGGGCAATGCTTAAATTTATTAAACAAAAAATTTTACAGAGTAAGCAGAATTCAATTAGGCGAAAGTTCCCTGATGTCAATATCGTTTTGCACCCTGATATGCCTGCCCCTTCGATGAATAAAATGGTGGAGGTAAGCCGCAGCGTTAATGAGGTAGCTAGCCTGGAGCCTAAGATTAGCAGTCTTTCAGATGCCCAGTTACGAGAAAAGACCGAAGAGTTCAGGGCCCGTATTTTAGAGAAGTCCAAGGAATTTACCCAAGAATTACAGGAATTAGAAGGGGCGATGGATTCAGTGGCTATCCCTGAGGAGAAAGAAAAGCTCAAAGAAAAATTAAAAGTTATGCGCAACAAAGTCTTTGCAGATATATTAGTCGAGGCATTTGCGGTAGTTAGAGAGGCATCGAGGCGGACCATCGGCCTGAGGCACTTTGATGTGCAGATAGCCGGCGGTATTGTGCTGCATGAAGGTAGAATAGCTGAGATGGCTACTGGTGAAGGTAAGACACTAGTGGCAACCTTACCCGCATACCTTAATGCCTTATTAGGTCGCAGTGTGCATATTGTAACGGTTAATGATTATCTGGCACGTAGGGATGCAGAGTGGATGGGTCCGATTTATGAATTTTTAGGATTGAGTGTTGGGGTTATACAGCACGAGATGTCAGACGAACAGAGAAAGGCGGCTTACGTCTGTGATATTACCTATGGCACGAATAATGAATTCGGGTTTGATTATCTGCGCGATAATATGAAATATAGTTTAGAGGATTTAACGCAGAGGCCTTTTTATTACGCCATTGTTGACGAGGTGGATTCCATATTGATTGATGAGGCGCGCACGCCTCTGATTATCTCCGGCCCAGCTGAGGAGTCCACAGAGAAATACTACGAGGCTAAAAAAATAGCGGATCAGTTAAAAGGAAGGCGTATTACTGAAAAAGATGAGATTGATGCTAAATATAGAGGCCAAGATTTATCTATAGGTTTTGATTATATCGCTGATGAAAAGGCCCAGACGATTGCATTGACGGATAGCGGCGAGACAAAGGCAACGCGCCTATGGGGCGTAGAGAGTCTGCATAATATAGAAACGATGGAATACCGGCACCACGCCATTCAAGCCCTGCGGGCAAAAGAATATTTTAAAGCCGATGTTGATTATGTGATAAAGGATGGCCAGGTTATTATTGTGGATGAATTTACCGGCAGGATGATGCCTGGCAGGCGCTGGTCAGACGGCCTGCATCAGGCGGTGGAAGCAAAGGAGGGTTTAAAGATAGAACGGGAGAATCAAACTTTGGCTACCGTAACCTTCCAGAATTATTTCCGTATGTATGAGAAATTGGCGGGCATGACCGGCACCGCCTTTACCGAAGCTGCCGAATTTAAAAGCATTTATCAATTGGACGTTGTGGTTCTTCCTACCAATAAGCCTTTAATACGGACAAATTATCCTGACCGTATTTATAAAACAGAGAAAGAAAAGTTTAATGCTGTAGTTGAAGAGATAGTTGAACTTTATAATGCAGGTAGGCCGGTTTTGGTGGGGACCATCTCCATAGATAAATCTGAAGCCCTTTCGGATATGCTTAAAAGACGAGGAATCCCTCATCAGGTACTTAATGCCAAATATCATGAGTTAGAAGCGCAGATTGTTGCTCAGGCTGGGAGATTCAAAGCAGGGACTATTGCTACCAATATGGCTGGTCGGGGAACAGATATTCTATTAGGGGGTAACCCTGAATTTATGGCAAAGAGTCTTATAAAGCAAGAACTAAAACCCCAAGAGCCCAATTACCAAGATGAATATAGAAAATTATTAGATAATTTCAAGATGCAGACTGCGACAGAACATAAGAAAGTTGTTGAGCTTGGTGGATTGCACGTATTAGGCACTGAGCGTCATGAAGCGCGGCGCATTGATAATCAGCTGCGCGGCCGTTCTGGCCGACAGGGAGACCCTGGTTCGTCGAGATTTTATGTATCACTGGGGGATGACCTGATGCGCTTATTTGGTTCTGACAGGCTCGTCGGGATTATGGATAAATTAGGTTTACAGGAAGGCCAGGTAATAGAGCATCCCTGGGTTACAGGGTCAATTGAGATAGCCCAGCGGCGTGTAGAACAGCACAACTTTGAGATTAGAAAGCAACTCCTGGAATACGATAATGTAATGAATAAACAAAGAGAAATAATCTATGGCCAGCGTAGGCAAACCTTAGAGGGCGCTTCTTTAGAAGAAAGTGTCTTAGAGATTGCCAAGGGGCTTGTTGAGAAAATTTCGCAACTTTATTTAAGCGATAATGCCACAAGCGACGGCCCTGATATAAATGGTTTGCTCAATGCAATAAAGCTAAAATTTGGCTTGGAGATAGATGCCTCAAAGAGATACCAAGGTTTAAATAAGGACAATATAAAAGAAGAGTTATGCGAGAAACTCGTTTTAGCCTATGAAGAGAAAGAGAAATCTGTAGGTGTAGATTTAATGCAGGGGCTTGTGCGTATGGTATTTTTACAGATTATAGATAGCAAATGGAAGGACCATTTATATGCAATGGATAGTTTAAAAGAAGGGATAGGTCTACGTGCCTATGGCCAGCGCGACCCATTAGTAGAATATAAACGTGAGGCATTTGATATGTTTGGTCAGATGATTGCCTCCATTGAAGAAGATGCAGTTGAGGCAATATTTAAATTACAACCGGCTAAACCAGAAAGGTTCAGAGGAGTTTTTAGTTCTGTGGCTCAAGAATTTTCTCATCCTGAAGTAGAAAAGTTTGAAAAACCTGAAGAGGAGACATCAGATGGAGGCGTGCCCGGAGTTTTACCTCCGAAGGTTACAATGAAACCCATCCAATCATCTCATCCCAAAGTCGGTCGAAACGACCCTTGTCCCTGCGGAAAGATAAATCCTAGAACTGGCAATCCATTGAAATATAAAAAATGTTGTTATCCAAAATATGGCTAGTGAGATTTTTGTAATTTGATGAGTTTTCTTCGAAGATTAGGTATATCTTTCCTGCTTTTTAAGGTAAGATATCTTCTAGTAATAGCTGCATGGCAATTAGGACAAAGCACCATTAAATTATTTATTTCATGTAGGCCACCCTTATTTTTAGGTAAAATATGATGGCTTTCAACAACTAATCCATATCCGCATAGTTCGCATTTATTTCCATATTTTTTTATAGCCTGCATACGAATCCATGCTTTATTTTTTTTTATTTCGCCATAAAGATATTTTTTAATTCCTAATCTTCTTCTACGGTATCTTACCAACCATTGAGTAGCCTGCTTAAATCCCATCTTTTTTAATTCTTTTACGATCTCCACATCAATTAACCTTTTGCAGTTTTCGCGGATAAAGTCATCCACTATAGGATGCGGTAATTTTTCTAATTTATGGAAATTTTTCTGGAGTCCCGGATGTCCATGGCGTTTAATTCGGGCCAGATGCATAGAGCAATAAATCTGTTTAGTGTTTTTATACCTCGTGAGTTTTTTACATCCTCTTATTGCGCATTTAGGCATTTTGTATATTATAGCAATTTATTTTCGATATGTCAACAACAATTCTTAGATTTCTAAAATATAAGGAATGCTGTTAATTGCCTTAGTAAAGGATAAACAATGCGATCGATAGGATTTTTTAATTAATCTTTGCTTGAAATCTTTATAATGGTAAAATAGTAACCGATGAAAAAGGATATCTTTCTTTCATTTCTTTCTAGCCTACTCTTAATTCTTTCTTTTCCTAATTTTAATCTCTGGATTTCTGCCTGGTTTGGCTTTGTGCCTTTATTTTTTGTTTTAGAGAATAGACCCAAGACAGAAGCATTTTTATTATCCTTTTTTACAGGAATTATCTTTTGGTCCGGGATTATCTATTGGTTGATACATGTAACTTTACCGGGGACAATTATACTTATTTTATATCTGGCTTTATATTTTGGTGTCTTTGGGCTGGCGGTTTCTCGCTACTCGCTACTCGCTACTCGCTACTCCGCACTCATTATTCCTTCGCTATGGGTTATTTTAGAGTATATCAGGGCACATCTTTTTACCGGTTTTCCCTGGGCACTTTTAGGATATTCACAGTATTTGAATCTGCCAATTATTCAGATAGCCGATCTTACTGGCGCCTGGGGCGTTTCATTTCTGGTAGTGATGGTTAATGCGGCTATTTATTCGGTTATCGGTTGTCGGTTATCGGTTATCGGTGCAAGACTGAAATATTTATTATTACCAATATTGTGTTTAATTGTTACTTTAATATATGGGTATTATAAAACATACCGAACACCGAACACTGAACACCGAATACCGATTAAGATCTCGGTAATTCAGGGCAATATCCCGCAGGAATTGAAATGGCAGCCTGAAGTAAGCAGGTATATTTCGGATAAATATAGTCGATTAACAGAGCAAGCAAGCAAAACAGCCCCGGATTTAATTATCTGGCCTGAGGCATCTAGTCCAGGATTGCTAGGAGCGAGTGATGCAGTTTTTAAAGATATTTTTTCTTTAGCCAAAAAAATAAAAACACCTCTGGTTATAGGAGCAGTAGTTAGGGATAGTGAAAGATATTTTAACAGCGCATTACTGGTTAATAGCTTCGGTGAGATTGTTGACCGCTATGATAAGTTGCACCTTGTTCCTTTCGGCGAGTACATACCTTTAAAGAAGGTTCTCCCTTTCCTAGAGACAATTGTACCTATCGGGGACATAACCCCGGGTAGAGAATATACAATATTTAAAATCCCAAATCCCAAATCCCAAATCCCAAATTCCAAAATTACAAATAATTTTGCTGTACTTATTTGTTTTGAAGATTTATTCCCTGAGCTTTCGCGGCAGTTTGTTTTAAAGGGCGCTCAATTCTTGGTTAACATAACTAATGATGCCTGGTATAAAAAGACAGGCGCTGCTGCTCAGCATTTTCAGGCTTCAGTATTTAGGGCAGTGGAGAACCGGGTATTTTTAGTACGCTCTGCTAATACTGGCGTATCGGGGTTTATTGATCCGAGTGGAAGAATTATATCGAAAGTTTCGGATAAATTTGCTAGAGACATATTTATAGACGGCATTGATACACGCAAGATAACTATATCAAAGAAACCTTTGACAGCTTACACCCGCTACGGCGATATCTTCATTGTTGTTTGTGTTTTATTTGTGTTATATGGTATAATACGCACTTCAAAACGCAAGCCGTGAAAAAGGTATTATTTTTTATATTAGTTGTCCTGCCAATTTATCTAGCCTTGAGCCTTTATTTTTTGGACAAGGATTATTTTCTTTGCCCTATAGAGTATAAAAAGGATATCGTTATCCGCAGCGACTTAAGAGGCAGTGGTGTATTTGCTGCTGAACGTAGCGGCAGAAGAATGCATCAGGGAGTAGATCTCTTTGCCGTGATTGACACACCGGTTCTGGCGACCCGTTCAGGTAGAGTAATTGCCGCGACAGAGAATAATGGCATGGGCAAATACGTCATTATACAGCATTCCAATAACATCACTACTGTATACGGGCACCTTTGTAAAATTTATGTGACGGCGAATGAATTTGTCCGGCAAGGTCAGATTATTGGATGCGTGGGCAAGACCGGCAATGCCAACTACCCTGGTATCCAGCCGCACCTGCATTTTGAGGTAAGAGAAAACGGCGTCCCGCAGGACCCAATAGAGTATTTACAATAAGCTATGTTCAATATTATTTTATTAGGGATTACTAGTCTATTAACCGACATCTCCAGCGAGATGATCTATCCGGTATTGCCAATCTTTTTAGTAAATACCTTGGGCGCAAGTCCAGCTATATTGGGTTTGATTGAGGGCACCGCCGAGAGCACCAGCAGTCTGCTTAAGGTATTTTCAGGATATTTCTCTGATAAGATAAAGAAAAGAAAACCTTTTACTATATTTGGATACGCAAGTTCTACTATAGGCAAATTCTTTATATATACAGCTAACAGTTGGGCATATCTTTTGGTTGGTCGGATAATTGACCGTTTTGGCAAAGGTATACGCACCGCTCCCAGGGATGCCCTTATTGCAGATAGTTCTCAGGAGGGAAAGCGCGGTCAGGCCTTTGGTTTACATAGAGCTATGGATACCCTTGGCGCAACCATAGGTGTATTTATTGCCTATTTTTTAATTGTCCGTTATAACGAAAACTTAAGGAGTATATTTTTATTTTCTCTTATACCCGCATTTTTAGGCGTATTCTTTTTATTTTTTGTTAGAGAAAGAGGTAGTAAACTACAGTCAGGTTCTCAAAAGTTAGAATTTTCCCCTGCCAAAGGCGCAGGATTCCGTATCGCGGGAAGGTGGCATAACTTGGATAAAAGGCTAAAATTGTTTCTTATTTTTACTTTTATCTTTACTTTAGGGAATTCTTCGAATCAATTCTTATTATTACGTGCAAAAAATCTGGGCAGCCCTGTTCCTAAAGTAATTCTTTTTTATTTGGTTTATAATATAGTCTATTGCCTCTCTGCCTATCCCGCAGCTCGCCTGTCTGATAAAATTGGGAGAAAAAGACTTTTAGTTGCGGGCTACTTTATTTATGGCTTGGTGTATCTAGGATTTGCGCTAAATTATTCCCCGAATATGTGCTGGCTTTTATTTGGGATTTATGGTTTGTATATCGGTTTTAGCGAAGGAGTGGAGAAGGCGCTGGTAGCAGATATTGCACCTTCCGATTTACGTGCCACAGCTATAGGACTACATGCCACACTTGTAGGGATTGGGTTACTGCCTGCTTCCTTATTTGCAGGCCTGCTTTGGAAGATTTTTGGAGCAGCGGCACCGTTTTACTTCGGGTCAATTTTGGGGATATTCGCGAGTGCAGGATTTTGGTTTGTATTAAAAGGAATCTAGTCTTTATCTCTTGGCTCCATGTGGACCACTACATCAGTTACCTCAGGGATATTTTTCTTAATTGCCTCTTCAATCGCGTAACTTACTTTGTGGGCTGTATCTATATGCATATCCGCATTTACCTGGACATGTAAGTCAACATGTATATCATCGGCCCTACCGCGCGTCCTTATCTTATGAACCGTTTTTACGCCCTTTATCCCTAATACAATATCTACTATTTTTTTAACATCTATTATAGCTGCCGTATCGCAGAGTATCGCAGAGCTCTGTTTTGCTATTACAAAACCCGCGTGGGCAATAAACAGAGAGATTAAGATTGTAACAATAGGGTCTATGATGAGGTAACCAAATCTTATTGAGATAAGCGCGATTATGACTGATAGGGAGGTAAGGATATCTGCTTTTGTGTGCATCGAGTCTAAGACGAGTATGTCACTTTTTAAAGCCGTCCCTTTCTTATATTCATAATTCATCACCCAAAAATTAACTCCCATTGTGATTAACATTACCACAAAACTTTTAACGTCAACCTGCACAGTAACGGGATTATATATACGCTTTATTCCCTCCTTAAAAAGATTGAAACAGACTAAAAACAGAAGCACAGCAATGCCTAATGAAAATAATGTTTCATATTTTTTATGACCGTAAGGGTGGTCTAAGTCTTGGGGCTGACAGGCAAAGTGTATTCCGATAAGTCCAATAATGTTTGAGGTGCCGTCTGATAAGGAATGGAAACCGTCAGCAGTCATACTGGCACAATGACTTAAGAAGCCGTAAAGGATTTTAGCTAAGGCTACAGCCCAATTTAAAACCAATACCAATATCAATATGCGCCTAATCTGTTTATAGTGTTCCTGAATTGTAGTATCCATGTTAGAACTAATTATATCTTGATTTATCCTACATTTCAAATTATTTATTATTGATACTCCGCGGCCAGCAAACCGCGCCCTTGAGGGCGCGGATAAAGATTGGCCGCTTGAGTATTCCGCCCCTAGGGAACCCCGGGCTTTGGCCCTGGAGGGGCTCCATTTGATTATTGTATTGTAATCCCAATATGATAATGTCCTATTTAGCCAATTTAGAAATGTCCTATTCTAAGGATGCTATAATGCTTAAATTAAAAGGAGGGCATTATGGCAGGAAAGGACATTATCAGTATGACTCAA
>Ga0315279_10002228_pt1 | contig 29899 bp, 25 predicted proteins | sample YL17G06_20_MG_FD_203694 | JGI IMG/M metagenome (GOLD analysis project Ga0315279, IMG submission 203694) | Sediment microbial communities from Yellowstone Lake, YNP, Wyoming, USA - YL17G06_20 | ecosystem: Environmental > Aquatic > Freshwater > Lake > Sediment | place: USA: Wyoming | collected...
GTGCGCGTCCGGATGGATTTGCCTCTGCACCCCGGCGGAAAAGGGCGGTAAATTTGTCAAAGAGGTATTCGCCGTCGGCTGTAAGCCATGTAACAAGTCTGGAGATGCCGGCGATTCTTCTGGTTGGGAAATTCACGGGGCGCACGTGTGAAAACCACTTTTTCGTCGGGGGGAGGATGCGGTCTGTGAAATATCCTGAAAACTCCGCCCACCAACGGTTAATGGTGTTGAGATAATTGATGGTTTCTTCATCCATTGTGGCGGTTTTTACCCCCCCAGGGGGGATGAGATTTGCCACATGAAGGAGAATTGCCTGAATGATTAAGGCGCGTTCCTCCTGGGATTTCCCTGAGGAATAATCCAAGAGTTCCGCAATTGGCGCCCTTTTTGAGAGAAGAAAGAAAAGCGTTTTGCCACCCTTGTAACCCATTGAGGTCATGAGCGCCTGGTAAAAGACCTGGTCATAAGTTTCGCCAGCAAGTTGTTTATTGAGTCGTTCCGCCTTTTCCTCCATCCGGCGGTCACCCGCCGTGTCAAGTAGGCGATGGAGAAAAGCGGGTTCCAGTTTGCGCATGGTGACACTGCATCGTCCCACCCCTGCATCATCCCTGTAATTGTAATCATCATCGGACAAAATCAGGCGGATTGTCTCAATGTCGGGATGTATAAAGGGTTCAAGGCAGATGCGCTCAAGAGGGGAAGAATTGAAGAGGCGGTCATATTCCTCCCTGTCATCGTCATAGAAAAAGGCATGCAGGATGCAGGTGTTGTATTCAAAATTCCGGTCATGCTTATGCCGTGCCCAATCTGATGCATGGACGTGAATTTCCACGTCCCCCTTCATGTGTGCATCTCCGATGCGGATTTCGGAGGAAAGGAAATCCGGACCGGTCTCCGTATTCCAGCGTCCCGCGTTGATGATTTCGATTTTTTTACCGGAGATGGTTTCAAGGGTGTCTGTTTTGAGATGCCCTTCCGACCAGATAATCTGGACAAGCCGCTCGGTAATGGGGGATTTCTGGATGAGGGATGAGACAGGTTCCCCTGCGCTCGCCCCGCAGAGGAGGTGCTGGAGAGCGTCGCGACAGTCCTCGTAAGTTTTCAGATTTTCAAGATTGAATATCATTTCCTGTAATCACATTTCCCAACAAAGACCAAAGTAATATGGCATCAGGTCTGGAGTCATTTTTCATCAAATGAGAATGTAGCCCGCTCCATGCCAGACAAAAACGTAAAGTTTTTTTGCCTATTTTGCTGTTGGTTCTTTTTCAACACGGTCAATGTCCCCCTTTTTAGAGCCCCCGGGAGAGAAATCAGCGGGCAGGAGCATATTAAACGCGGGTGTCTTATCTATTGTGGCGGTTGCGTGATTGACCTTTGCTTCCAGGACATGCCCGCCGAAGGACCTGTCATCGGACAGGAAGTGGAAATGATAGCCGGGAACATTCAGTCCATTCATAAAGTCGGGGCAATAGATGCCCACAAGTGTCCCCCGTACATCCTTTTTTTCAAAAATGACCTGTTTCTTTACCGCATCCACAAGGGGTGGATAGGGTTTTTGCGAGGTCACACTGCGCGTCTTGACATAGTTGAAATCGCCATCTATCCGGATTGCATAAAAGAAGTTTGTGTTTATTTTATCATTCAAGAACTTTTTGAGTTCCTCAAGAGAGAACCCGGTTACGGGAAATTTTTCATCGGGCTCAAAAAAAGTGACTGTGGAGAAGGGTGTTTTTGCAGAATCCGGGGTGGGGTAAATCTTTCCATCAACCCTTGCCTGATAAATCTTGCCGTCAAGGGCAATCATCTCACCGTCAAGGGAGTTAAAAGTTCCTATGCCAAAGTCCCCGTAATGTTTCAGATCCCCAAAGGTAAAGGAGCCGTCAAAATTGCCAGCCATGAGGGAGTTGATTGTGGAAATCTGGGTAAGGGTTTCGATATAGGGAGTGGTTTGTTGGTGCGCTAACTTTTCAACAGCATACAAAGAAAGGGTTTGGAAGAGAAAAAGGCACAAAATCCAACGTAAAGGTTTAGCTGAGTTCATAATTATCTTCTCTTTAACTTTTTTTCACTGAAAAAGCCATTTCACACAGGGGTGTGAATCGTCAATATTATTTCTTCTGTAGTGTCCGCATAAGTGCGGGACAGTGAGCGATAGTGTATTATGGTTGCTGTCAGGTGCGATTTGGTATTGAAAAGTCTTGAATATAGTATGATGAAAATCTCATAATTCTTAAATTGTGAGATATGAGGGGATGAGGAATGATATTTCGATGGGGTTTGTGAAAAAGATGGGGGTTGAAATATGGATTACAATGCCCTTGCCCGGGAATGCGGTCTGACGGAAGAGACACTCCGTTTTATTGAAACCCAGCTTCTCAAAAACAAAAATTTCACAAAAGAACGCATCAGGTCTATGATGGAGGCTTTTTTTGGCAAACTTGGCATTGATGAATATTATTTTCAGACGACACCCCATGAGGTCATTGCCCGCCATCTGGAATCGCTCCGCGCGGCAGAGGTCATCGCCCTTAATGCCCGCTCCCCGGAAGTTAATGTGGATATCCGGAGTGAAAAGAAGGATGAGACCTTTTATCTTGTGGATGATACCTTAGAGAAGACAACCGAGATTGAATTGCGCATCGACCGCCTTTTTGACAATTATCGTCTCCAGTCTTACCGCACGCTGGGGCGAGCCCTCGGCGCATCCTTCCTCAGAATGTATTTCATCAATCGCCCCACCTTTAGTGAAAAATCCGCTGACAGCTCTGATTTCACATCCAATGTGAACCTTGATTTCCTCAAGACCTCCTCAAAGGAGGCAATTGAGCGCTATGAGCAGGTTTACAACGCCTCCCGGAACCGTCTTACCCCCTATGTGGTAATATCACAGAAACATACCTCACATGAGACCCGCATCATGGTCTCCCTCCCGCCATATACGTCCGAGGATTTCCTCTCCAAGTTCTCAGGCGCCATGACCACATATGGGCTTTATACTACCAGAAAGTATGTTGAGCCAATGCGTGATGGCAGGCGCATCTTCTCCTTTTACCTGAAGGAGATTCAGGATAAGGACCTACTTGAGCATCTGAAGGAGGATATAAGCCTGATTTCTTTTGTTGGGAAAACCCCCATAGATGACCTTTTCATCAACAGGACATTCACCGCCAGTGAATATCTTTACGCCTTCTCTCTCTGCCAGTTCACCTATCAGTTCATCACGGCGTACACCGAAAAGATTGAAGAGCTGAAGAAAGGGCTGGCAATGCAACCCGAGCTCCACGGTATCCTGCGCTTTTTAAAACTCCGCCTCGTCAAGGATACTTACACACGGGATGGCATCTTCCGCGTTGTCCGCCTCTATCCCGATATCATCAAGAATCTTTACAGGGACTTTCAGCAGAAATTTGACCCCGAACACTGCAGAGGGAATTCACAACAACCTCTGGAAAACATCATTAAAATAATTGAACTCCATGTCTCCCGCGAAACCCACAAAACTATTGTGCAAGCCTTTCTCGACTTTAATCGCATGATTTTGAAAACGAATTTTTACAAAAAGGATAAAACAACCGCCTCCTTCCGCCTGTTACCTGACATCCTCGACCCTGCCAATTATCCTGACCGCCCGTTCGGTATCTTTTTTATTGTGGGTAAAGAATTTCTGGGTTTTCATGTGCGCTTCCGCGACATTGCACGAGGGGGAGTTCGCATTGTGCTCTCACAGACGGACAGGGAATATGACTCCAACCTCGAATTCATTTTTGACGAGAGTTACCGCCTTGCCCTCACCCAACAAGAAAAGAATAAGGATATACCGGAAGGTGGTGCCAAAGGCACAATTCTCCTCGGTCTTTCTTTCCAGAATCTCGCAGAGGTAGCCTTCAAAAAATATATCGATGGTCTCCTTGACCTTTTACTCCCCAGCCCGGAAATCATTGATTATTATGGGAAGGAGGAGATTATCTTCCTTGGACCGGATGAAGGCACGGCTGAATTCATGGACTGGGCATCCCAGTATGCAAAGGAGAACGGATACTGTTTCTGGAAATCCTTCACCACGGGAAAAAGCCTTGAGATTGGCGGCATACCGCATGACCTCTATGGCATGACTACCGCCGGTGTCCATGAATATGAAATAGAAATCCTGAAACAGCTCGGTTTGAACGAGAAGGATGTCACCAAGATGCAAACAGGCGGTCCTGATGGAGACCTGGGAAGCAATGAAATCCTTGTCTCCAAAAGCAAATATCTTGCTGTGGTGGATGCCAGTGGTGTTCTCTATGACTCAAATGGGATTAACCATGAGGAACTTGTCCGCCTTGCCGTGGCGCGTCTCCCCGTTAAATATTTTTCAAGGAGCATGGTCTCAAAAAAGGGATTCCTTGTGCTGGTGGATGACCGCTCTGTTAATCTCTTTGACGGAACTACTGTTGCCAACGGGACGGAATTCCGCAACCATTTCCATCTGACATCTTATGCACGGGCGGATATCTTTGTCCCCTGCGGAGGCAGACCACAGTCCATCCACATCCTGAACTGGAAACAGCTCCTCAATGAAAAGAACGAGCCGGCGTTCAGGGTGATTGTGGAGGGCGCCAATCTGTTTATAACGCAGGATGCACGTCTCGAACTGGAGAAAAAGGGATGCATCATAATCAAGGACGCCTCTGCCAACAAGGGCGGCGTTACATCCTCATCCCTTGAGGTTCTTGCCTTGCTTTCACTAACGAATGATGAGTATGACCGGTTGTTCATTGCGCGAGGTGGTCGAACGCCCGCATTCCGTAAAAGATATGTCGCCGAGATTTTTGAGCGCATACGCCACAACGCCCGCCGGGAGTTCAACATTCTCTGGCACGAAAATCGTGAGAAGGATGTTCCCCTGAGCATCCTTTCCGACCGCCTGAGCGAAAAAATAAACCGACTGAAGGACATCATCCATGACTCCTATCTTTTTGAGCGTCATCCGCTTCGCAAGGTTGTCATCAGTCGTCATGTCCCGAAGGTCCTTTTAAAAAGGGTGGGGATTGACACAATTCTCAAGCGTGTGCCCGAGGCTTATCAGCGTTCCATCTTCGCCACAACCCTTGCCAGCGATTTTGTTTACACCTATGGGCTGGAGGCATCAGAGGTGGAGTTTTCCAGATATGTGGATAATCTTGAGGAAGGTGTTCCGGCAGTCCGCCTCAGGCGGAAAGCGGGAAGAAAAGTCGTGTCGTAATTCATGAGTGGAAGGATTGATGTATGAAACTGGAAGTAAAGAATGCTCCAGAAAAGATTCCGGGGCGGGAATTCACTGTCTGCCTGCTCGAACCCGATGTCTTCTTTTTTATGCCCCTCCCTGAGCCTTATCAGAGATTTGCGGAAGAATACCGGCAGGACTTGAAAAAAGATAAGGAGAAGGAGAAAGAAAAGGAGAAGGAGGCTTTTGTCCTTCCCGTGGATGGCATTAAGAGGGGATATCTCTATTTTGCATCACCATCTTCGGTGGAGTATTTCCCCCGCACGGAGGCATTTAAGATTATCGCTTCTGAGGCGCTTCTCAAGGCGGAAAAACTGGGATGCGAAGTCCTCTCCTTCCTTGTGAACGCCCCGGGCGCCTGTGATATTGTCCCGCTCCTGACGGAGGGGATTGTGCTGGGTGATTATCGTTTTGACCGCTATATGACAAAGGATAAACAGAGAAAAAAACGGGTGGGGCAGGTCTTCTTTTACTGCCGCAGGGAAGACCGCGACAGATTATCACGGATTGTCAGGGAAACGCATGAGCTGGGAGAGATGGTCAATGGCGCACGCGAGATAACAAATGAGCCGGGCGGCGTTATGACTCCAGTGGCAATTGCTCGCGAGGCAAGGCTTCTTGAGCTCAAATATTCCCTCCAATGCCGCGTGATGGATGAGAAACGGCTGAAGAGGGAGGGATACAACGGTCTCCTCACTGTGGGTTGCGGCTCGCAGAATCCCCCGCGATTGATTGTCCTCTCATATATCCCCCGAAAAGCAAGAGGCAAAAAGCACCTGTGTGTGGTGGGTAAGGGAATCACATTTGACACGGGCGGTGTCTGCCTGAAACCCCAGAAAGACCTGTGGGAGATGAAGGCGGACATGGCAGGTGCCGCCTCCGCCATTTACACCGTTGCGGCGGCGGCGCAGAGGAAAATACCCATGAGAGTCACCGCCATTGTCCCCGCTGCCGAAAACATTCTCAGTCCGCGCGCCACACTCCCCGGCAACATATTCCGCGCCAAAAATGGCAAAACTGTGCAGGTGGAGAATACGGACGCCGAAGGGCGGCTCATCATGACTGACGCCTTTGCAATGGCAGAAACCCTGAAACCCACGCATATTGTTGACCTTGCCACACTCACAGGTTCCTGCATTGTTGCCCTGGGGACATCCATCTCGGGTCTTTTTGGAGATACCCCCGCATTTAACAGGATGTTTTTTGAAGCTGCCGAAGTATCGGGGGAAAATTTCTGTGAACTTCCGCTTCACAAAGAGTATCTGCGCTATCTGAAGTGCGATTATGCTGATATTAATAATTTCGCTACAGGGCGCGATGGCGGCGCCATCAGTGCGGCGCTCTTCTTATCGGAGTTCAAGCCTGCGGGCATTCCATGGATACATCTGGACATTGCGGGAACTGCGCTCACCAGAAACACGTGGAAATATTTCCGCCCCGGCGCCACAGGGGTGGGTATCCGCACACTCGTCCGCCTTGCCGCGCGCCTTTCGGGGGAATGAACCGTGAGGCTCCTGAAGGCATCGGAATATATCATCCCATCGGCATGTGAGGCGATTCGCCGTGCCATTTTTGAAAATGGCGGAGGTGAGGTCTTTTTCATCGGCAGAGTGGATGTCAGCCGCATGGTTGCAGATGTGGAACCCCATGCCTATGGTGGCAAAAACTCCGTGCCGGTCCTCATGCGCCTTGTGGAGTATGGAGACGTTGTCCTGCACAATCATCCCGACGGCTCCCTGGAACCTTCCGCAGCGGACATTGATGCGGCGGCAGCGCTCGGCGACCTCGGCGTGGGTTCATACATTATTGACAACGATTGCAAGAACGCCCACATCATCGTCCCCGCCTTTTGTGAGGAAGGAATAAAGCCCCTTCCGCTGAATGAGATTCTTGCATATTTTTCGCCATCCGGCGCGCTGGCGAAGAATCTTGAAGAATATGAGCATCGTCCTCAGCAGATGGCTATGGCTGAGGCAGTTGTCAGCGCTTTCAATGAGGACATGATTGCCATTATTGAGGCTGGCACCGGCACCGGAAAATCACTTGCCTATCTCATCCCCACCATCACATGGAGCCTGCAGAACAAGGAACGGGTGGTGGTCTCCACCAACACCATCAACCTCCAGGAACAGTTACTGAACAAGGACCTTCCCTTTCTGAGAGATAAGGCGGGACTTCAGTTCCGCTCAGAGCTGATGAAGGGGAGGCAGAATTATCTCTGCCTGCGCCGCGTTGATTATGTCAGGAGAGAGAGCCTATGGCTTGAATCTCCAAAAGAGAAAGAAATCTTTGAGGGGATTTTCGACTGGGCGGAGAAGACGGACGATGGAAGCCTCTCCGACCTGAATGTCCGCCCGCCGGAACAGGTCTGGGAGCGCCTCTGCTGTGAGCCGGAAACCTGCCTGCGCATCAGGTGCACCCATTATGAGGACTGCTTTTTTTACAAGGCGCGCCGCCGCGCGGCACGGGCGGACATCCTGATTGTCAATCACCATCTCCTCATGGCAGACCTTGCCCTTCGGCACACGACCGGCAATTACACCGAGTCGAGAGTCCTCCCGCCCTTCCAGCGCATCATCTTTGACGAGGCGCATCATGTGGAGGATGTGGCAACGAACTATTTCACCATTCGTGTGTCACGGCGGGGCATCATTTATTCTCTGGGGCGGCTGACAAGTCGCAGTCCTGACCGCAGGGAAAAAGGTCTTCTATATGTCCTCGCTAAAAAGCTGTTTGAGCTTCATGTGGAAAATCCCTCACGCCTGCCGGAAAAGATGGTGAGGGCTGTCCGGGAAGATTTGATTGAAAATGTGCACAACGTCTCAGCCCTTGTGGACATGGAGTTTGAAAAGGTCATGCAACGCTTCTTATCCTTCGCTGATGCGATTGGCGGTGGCGATGAGGAAGGTCTGCAGATGAGAATAACACCGCGGGAGCTGGAGACTGACTTCTGGCGCGAGGATGTGGCGGATTTTATCAGTCGTGTGTCATCCGCCCTTTCGCCCCTTGCCTCATCCCTGAAGGCGCTGTTGAAAGACCTTGAGGAATTGCCCGACAAATGGAAAAAGGAGATACTGGATTCCGCAATAGAAATCAGCGCCGCCCGTGAACGGCTTGAACTCACCGCCTTTAATCTGAATTTCTTTTTCAATACTGATGAGGGGCATTGCCGCTGGCTTGATTACAAACCGGGTAAGAGGGGACGCACCGATTCTCTCACATTCTGCATCGCCCCAATCGATGTGCGGGATAATATGCGCCAGGCGGTCTATAACGTTAACCGCACCATTGTCATGACTTCCGCCACCCTCACCGTGCAGAACAGTTTTGATTTCATGCTTGCCCTTCTGGGGTTGAATTATTCCGGTAAAGAGAAAGCGACTTCCGGTGAGGGCAAACACCGCCTCGCCCCACCTGAAGAACGCCTGCTGACCCTCAGTCTGGGCACTCCCTTTCAATTTGAAAGGCAGGCGTTTGTGGGTGTGTTGACAGATGTTCCCGAGCCCGGGGAGCCTGCCTTTGCGGATGCCCTTGAGTCGGCTATCATGAAGGCAGTGAATATTTCAAAGGGCGGGGCGCTGGTGCTTTTCACATCATACCGCCTCATGGATAAACTTTATGAGCGGCTCTCACCTCTCCTCCAGCAGATGGGATTAGCATGTATGTGTCAGGGGGAGGAGCCGCGGCACAAACTCCTTGTGCGGTTCAAGCGCATCAGGGATGCCGTCTTGTTTGCCACTTCCAGTTTCTGGGAGGGGATTGATGTGAAGGGGGAGGCGCTCAGGTGTCTCCTCCTGACCCGTCTGCCGTTCCGTGTCCCCACGGAGCCGCTTCTTCAGGCGCGCGCCGAGGCGCTGGAGAATGAGGGGCGCGACCCGTTCCTGGAGATGGACCTGCCGATGGCTGTCCTCAGGTTCAAGCAGGGCTTCGGGAGGCTTATTCGCAGCCGCACAGACCGCGGCGCAATCCTGATATTTGACCGACGTGTTGTCACGAAATCTTACGGTCAGGCATTTCTGCAATCGCTCCCAACCACCGCTATCCACCGCCTCCCCGCCGCGTCCCTCTTCGACAAAATGAAAGCCTTCTTCACCGGAAAATAATAGACACGGATTCACGCGGCGGGAAAAAAAGAAAGATATGAATAAAAATAAACCGTCTATGAATACAGATAGAAGCAAATAGATGAGAATATGAACAATAAAATAACCAGATTTGTCTTGTTCAATTTATTTCAAATCAATTCCCGCAATAATTTGTTATATTCAGAATGAGTTCCGATCCAAAACCAGATTAAGCCTTCGTCTATTTCCACCGCAAGAGCCCGATACTTGATACCAACTCTGGCTGACCAGTATTTGGCGACTTTTTTGAGATGTAAGGAGGGATGTTTGGGATTGGTTTTGAGAAATTCAAAATTCTTATCCGCTAATTCTTGGACGGATGATGGCAGTTTTTCATAGCAAGACCAAAAGGATGGATTGGCAAAGTGTTTCATAACTCTTTGCATTTACCGGCACGAAAGTCCGCGATGGCTTCATTGGCAAGTTTATCGAGTTTCCCCGAAAGGGCGTCCTTTTCAATCTGGTCATCCCACTTTTTTGCCTCAAACTCATCAAACCAATTTTTCAGGGAAAAAAGATCATCATCAGGCAGTTGAGAAATCGCTTTTTCAATTTCCCGAACCGTGGTCATTCGTTCTTCACCTCCTGGGTGTCTGACGCATGAATCAATTGTTAATATGACTCTCCGGAAGAATATCCGTCAAGCGTAAAGCATGGCTTATTGGAGTATGAGGGGCGCGACCCGTTCTTAGAGATGGACCTGCCGATGGCTGTCCTCAGGTTCAAACAGGGTTTCGGGAGGCTTATTCGCAGCCGCACAGACCGCGGCGCCATTCTGATATTTGACCGCCGCGTCGTCACAAAAAATTACGGTCAGACGTTCCTAAAATCCCTCCCGACCGCCGCCATCCAGCCCCTGTCTGTAAAAGACCTGTTCATAAAGATGAAATAATTTTTCATTAATTTTTGATGATTTTGGATTTTTAAATGACTATTTTCTTCATTAAGTAAATCATCTTGATTGTATTTTCTGTTTAATCTTCCAAAGAAAATACATATCTTGATCTCGTATAGATTCCTTAATATCACTTTTCGTCATTGCGTATTCTGTTAAATCAGCAAGGATTTTGGTGAGGCCAAGTGCTGTTGCAGCAGCCCTTAGTCCTTGTGGTAAGAAACCAAAATATAGACCTGCAGAAATGGCCGCTGTCCAAGCCAAAACTTTGCGAGTAGTCCCCTTTATGAGCATTCTACGCGACTTTTGTATACGCGCTTCGAGTTGACATAACTTTGGTCTAATTACATCACAATATAATGCTTTTGCATCAGATTCAGAGAAGGTTCCATAGTTCTTTTTGTATTCATTCACTGCATCTGCGAGAGATGCTTTGAACAAAATAAATGCATCTTCATCCTCATTACGTAATTTTAATATTTCTAAAGGGTTCAATTCTTTAGCAAATGGTACAAGACAAGTCAGATGCTTTTCAATGGCAAGATCTCTTTCGGCACAAACAGGATTTTGTGATAGATTCTTGAGTAATTCAATGTGAATAGGCATATCAGTAAGAAAGCCAGTCCCTAAACATTGAGCTAAGATCAATTCAAAGAAAATATTCTGGTAGTGCATATTTGCAATATTTTTGGCTAAACCAATACGATGTAATGCCCATCGGGAGAGATGTATCTTATCTCCTTTCTGAACTCTATCAAAAATACGAGGCATATTTTTAAGGGCATATGGAGGTTCTTCACGAATCAAACAAGTAGCACCGTGATATAATAAATCCTCAGGTCCTTCCGCGACGAGCGTATAAGGACCATTTCTAATGCGTTGTACAACGACCTCAATATTTTTTTCAATCTTCGAAGTTAATTCTCTCATAGCTTTTCTTAACGGTTTATCGTCTTTAAAGCCAAGACTATTCTTTGATAGGCAATTAAGGCAACAATGGGGTGGGGTAATGGGGGTTATTCGTCCAGCTTCAATAATTGGTTTTAGATATGCAATCACTTGTATATCCTCAAAAAATTCGCGGCGAATGATATTCTCATCAGGTGGCTTCTTAGGGTTATGATGTTCAATATAATCTGAAAAGAAGTTACGAATATAGATACGATCGCTATATAGAGCAGCATAGTGGGCAATCTGCTCAGCACGTTCAAGACGGCATTTGATACCCGCACAAGGCCATCTTGAACAACCCAAAGAGAGTGATGCAGATTGGGAGAACATCTTATTATCGCGAGGGAAATCCTTGGCTGACGTTGTTTCGCAAGATTGCTGGGCGAAATCCAAAATATTAGATAAGGAAGCTTGCCGAATAGCAGTCTCAACAGGCTTACCATGACGTAAATAACCTGCATTTTGCAACTGCTCAAATAGGATATGTTTCATAATTAATTATCCATTATATGAATCTTTTTATGTATGATATCATAAATCAGTAACTTTTCTTATTTAAATTTGTAAAATAATTAATAATTAAAGAGAGTGACTGTCAATATTATTTATCAATGAAGAAATAATTAAACCACAGATAGACATAGATGAATATAGGTAAAGGAAGGTCTAAGTTATTATCGGTGTTTATTTGTGTGAATCTGTGGTTAGGGCATCTTCTTTTCGGGCAGGATGATGGCGGCGGAGAGAATGCGTCCAGAAATATCCCCCGCACGGTAGGAATAAAAAAGGTCATTCCTGCATTTTGTGCAATAACCCGAGACGTGGATATTTTTCGCGAGGACTCCGCACGACTCCAGCTGCCTCGTATTCAGGATTTTCAGGTCGAGATGCCGTCCGTGAACGACTTCTGAAAAGTTGGGGAATCTCCGCAAGAACTCACCCGCAAGTTTCTCACTCACCTCATAGCAACATACGCCGATGGCAGGACCAATCCAGACTGTCACATCAGCGGGGTCGGTCCCATATGTTGTCAGGGATTGCAGGGCACGGACTGAAATTTCACCAAGCGCGCCCCGCCATCCTGAGTGAACAAGCATAATGCGTCTTTCCTTTGTATCCACCAGAAACACCGGCACACAGTCCGCTGTAAAGATGCAGGCGAGTATGTTTTCCGCATCAGTCCCCACGGCGTCTGTGTTGTTGTAAATGAATGATGATGAGGTATGAGGCTCGCAGGATGTGCGGCTGAGGAATGCCACATTATTTGTGTGCCTCTGGTGGGAGAAGAGCACCCCTGCGGGTGTGATGCCCCACGCATCCGCCAGCAATTTTATCTCGTCATTCTTTTTTCCCGGCGCGGGGTTGAAAAGCCGCGTGGTGCTTCCGTGCCTGAGCCAGGGAAGCCCCCTTAAAGCCTCGCACTGTATCAATAAATCGCTCAATGAATCAATCACTCAATGAATCAATGATATAGTTCGCCGCCAGTTGCCCGCAGGCGCCCTTGACGCCACGTCCCATGGAATAACGCACCGCCACAACAAATCCCTTCTCCGTCAGATAATCCCTGAATCGCTCAATTGTTTCCGGTGGGGAGGGTTTGAATGGGAGGCGCGTATCCTCGTTGAAGCACAAAAGATTTATCTTGCAGCGGACGGGCTGAAGCAAACTTACAAGGTTCTTCATGTCCAGCATGGAGTCATTAACACCTGCGAGAAGGATATACTCAAATGTGATGCGGCGGCGGTTGTCTAAGGGGAAATTCTGACATGCCTTGATTAATTCAGGCAGTGGATATTTTTTATTGATGGGCATGAGGCGGCTGCGAAGCGCATCATTTGCCGCCCCAAGAGATATGGCGAGGTTCACACCGGTCTTCGCCTCCGCCAGGGCGATGATACCCGGGACAACGCCGGCGGTGGAAACTGTGATTCGCCGTGTGGGGATGGCAATTCCCTGCGGCGCGGTGAGGAGATGCAGGGCTGGAATGAGCGCATTAATATTATCGAGCGGCTCACCCATGCCCATAAGGACAATGTTTGTCGGGGATTCCCCATTCAGAATCTCGCGCCGCGCGCACTGCACCTGGTCGATGATTTCTGCCGCGGTCAGGTTGCGGCGGAAATGAACGCGCCCCGTCAGGCAGAAGGTACATGCAAAACGGCAGCCGACCTGTGTGGAGATACACAGCGTCCAGCGGCGCCCTTTGGGCATCAGCACCCCTTCCACATGAAACCCATCCTGAAGGGAGAATAGAATCTTTTTTGAGCCGTCGGCATCGGTGAGAGTCTGGATGATTTGAACGCCGCCAACGCTGAAATTTTCCACAAGCCAGGCTCGCAGGGCGACGGGGATATTCTTCATCTCCTCAAAGTTCCGGCTATCATGGCAATAAAGCCATTGATAGACCTGTTTTGCGCGAAAACCCTCAAAGCCTGCCCGCTGGAGAATTGCCTCCAGTTCTACAAGGTTTTTTCCCCGCAGTTCCTCTTTTTCCTTTTTATTGCCCATCATTGCAGAGCCGCGCTTAACATGTGATGTGGAATAACCCGATGACCTTCCCTTTTGCGTTATTCCAGAAGTTGACCGCCTCGGGCGTCCGAACCGCTTTGACCTCGCAACCCTTCTCAATGAAAAAGGCTGCCGCCTCATCGGATAATCTTGCCACACCCTCATGCCCCGTCCCGAAGACCAGAAGCCCCGCCCCATCCTCGTAAACCGCCATGGCTTCTTCAAGAGAGATGATGTGGGATGTGCCAAGTGCCTGTTTGGATAACTTTTTCTTTCGCTTTTTCACCTTGCCGGAAAGACGAATCACCACATCATGGTCATAGGTCTCGCCATCTATTGTGATTGAACCAAATTCTGTAGAGTCAATCTGTGGTTTCATACAATCCCACCTCCAGACTTTGGTCTTATGAGTATTGCGAGAAAGAAAGGTCCTCCCAATATGGCGGTGATGACTCCCACCGGCAGTTCCGTCGGGGCGAGCAGTGTGCGCGCCACCGTGTCACATATCACCAGAAATGCCCCGCCCGCAAGACATGAAACCGGCAGGAGCAGGCGATGGTCGGCTCCAAGGAGCATTCTCAGGGCGTGCGGGATGATGAGTCCAACAAAACCTATTGGACCGGAGAATGCAATCGCCGTGCCGGCAATGAGCGATGATGAGATGTAAAGCCGCTTCATTACCACTGGCACCCGCAAGCCCAGCGATTGTGCCGACATCTCATCGAGCGACAGGAGATTCATATCCCTTGCGTGATAAAGCAAAACGGCAATTCCGGCAATCTGAAACGGTATTAATATCAGTATTGGCTCATAACGGTCAATATCAAGACTCCCCATCAGCCAGTGCATGATGAGGACAGTCTGGGTCGGGTCAACTAAGAATTGGATAAGGAGAATCATGGCGCTGAAGAAAAGATTCAGCGTGACGCCCGCCAGTATGAGTGTAACGTTCTGGAGTATGCCCTGACGTCGTCCCAGTTTGTAAACAAGCCAGAGGGTCAAAATGGCGCCTCCAAATGCCGCAAGTGGCTGAAGAAATGGAATCTTCAGACTGAGCCTTCCCGCATAGACAAGAATGATGACGGCGGCGAGAGAGCTCCCGCCGGAGATGCCAAGGGTGTATGGCGTGGCGAGGGGATTTTTGAGCATGGACTGGAATGTGACGCCCGCCGCCGCCAGCGCCGCCCCAACAATCGCCGCCATAAGACACCGCGGCAGGCGGACATGGAACAAAATTGCCGCATCGGGATTTTTGTCCCGTGCCAGAGATGTGTCCAACGCCCGCGCAAGTGACATCTTTTCGGGTCCAATCATGGGGCACAATAACAGGGTAACGATAAAAAGTATAATAAACAGCCCCACGATTCCCCAGAATTTTCTGATTGTTAATCCCTTTAACGGCATAGTGAAAAATTGTTTATTCCGTTTTCTGGTCAGGTTCAAATGAAATCAACGAGATTAATATAATATCAGCGACTCGGTTATCAAAAAAAGAGACGTCATCTAAACCGTGTATTCAGGATTTGCGAGAAATAACACGAGAAGTTGAAACTGCCGATGAACACCGATTAATGCCAATAACAAAATCCAACTGTGTTATTAACGTTTCCATCATTATTCAACTGCTAAGGTTCTATTGTCTTCAACTACTTTTTAGATGTATCAGTCTTCCCCTTTCTTGGGCGAGGAACAAAAGATCGGAGCCATGCATAAAAATCATTTCGACTTGGATTCAAATTCATTTTTGGAATTTTCCGAAGTAATGCACATCCCAAATCAGTTAAAGTATACTCATCCGACGCACCATATATCCGCTGCCAATAAGGAATCAGTGAACCGGATTGAAGGACGCCAAGTTCAATCAGCTTCCGCGCTATTTGCCTTAAATACTCCTCGCTGCATTCTTTGTTTGGCAAACCATAATGCCCTTTCCTGTCGGGATCGAATGGGTAAAGATCAAAACCTGTTTTCTTGTTATTTTTCACGTATTCTCTTACTGTGACAAGAAATTCTATCAACTCAGGATCCAAAGAATACATTATCTTCGTGAGCATTTTATCTTTGATAAGATCTATTTCCTTTTCCGCCCATTTAATTAATTTCTTAATTTTATTAATCGCCTTTGCGGGCTCGTCTGGGTTAAATGAATTCCAACGGATGTGGCTGATATTGAATGGGGCGGGGTCATCTTTTGAATTCTCACCCCTAATAATGATCACTTCCTCGGGTAATCTTGATGAGTGAGCGATCCCTATCTCATACATCACATTTGGGTTCGGGGATGTCAGACCGTTCATGTATAATTCATCTGATATATCAGCTAAAATTAATTTCGCTCCACCGATGTGATCCAGAATTTCTGGTGGGAATCGAATCTGATTTTATGGACTCCTTCAAACGAAAAGGCTTAAGTTTGCATGCTTTGATTGCAGGTCGAAAGATTTTTGACCACCTTTCATCAAACTTTTTCTCAAATGACATAGCTACAAATACTTCTGAGCTTCGTTCAAATGACCTAAACAGGTCTATGTAAAGCTTCGGATACATTGGTTCATATGAATCCTCCTTCAGCATCTAACTTCTGTTTATATTATTTCCAGATAATACTCCGATGGAAATACAATGTAATATACCTTTATTTATAGATATCATGCAAATACCAGCCGGCGGCCTTTGGGAACCGGGATGGGATCGTTGAATTCCTTGGCGGTCTCAATCCAAAGAGTAATTGCCTGACGCGCGTTCTTCAAGGCATCCTCGTGAGTCTTGCCATGAGCCATGCATCCGGGCAGTTCAGGAACATCCGCCACGAATGCCTGATCTTCATCGCTCCAGAAAATTATGATTTCGTAACGTTCCATGTTCATTTACCTCCCAGTCCGTATTTTGTAATGACAGAACGAACCTGGCGCACCTGATAGGGCTTTGCTTTGCTGCTATCTTTCTGAAGATTGATTTTCTCTTCAATACCTGCTTTCCGAAAAATATTATGGCTGCCTTTTGTGCGCATCTCAAAGCCAAGTGTCAGCAGCAAATGGCACAAGTCCGCAAATGAAATACTTGCATCCGCTGTTCCGCTCAGGATTTGTTGCAGAAGTTTCTGGTTCTTGCTCATAACCTAATTATAATCCAGCTCCCACTAAGTTCACCGCAGCAGACACGAAAACGCGGAGATTGAGACTCTGGGTCTCTGTGCCTCCGTGTGAGTTATGAAAATCATGGTTTAATCCAGTGACAGTTTTAATTCATTTATCAATGAAATTTCGCTTATTTACCGTATGGGATGTTTGGATGTCAAATAAATTGCATATCTGGTTAATATTTTCTTGTAGAGAATTCGGAAGGTTACAGGCGTGGATTTTACATCCATTAGCCTTCGCCAGAGGCTACGGCTTGTGATTTATTGATGGACAAATTAATCGTTGATTTATTTAAAATCACATTTATACATTTTACTACATTGATGGGTGGAATTAATATTCTTTGAGAGAGACCGAAGTCATGAAAAGAAATTATGGTCCCCAATGTCGCATGTTCCCTATATTTGTCAGAACGATTCTGGCCGCGATTTTCTTTTCGATTGTCGAAATCTGTCCGGCGGAACGCTGGACGCTCGTTGACTTTGGCACAAGCGACGCCAATTCGTCAAAACCTTACTCCGACTGGAATCAGATCATCCGGCATCCGTCCAATGTCCAGTATGTGGACCCGGACGGTGATCCTGTCCATCAGGGAATTACGGAGGTGGATGGTCTTGCTGAAGAAGCACCCTCTTATGCCGGCATCCGGGGAACCACGCCCATAACCTTCCGGCGCGGACATAAAATCATTGCGACTTTCTACAATCGCTCGGAAAATGAGGTTTACTTTTACGCGCGGATCAGCCTGACAGATCCCGATAGCCCCGATCCCGCCGACACCGCCCATGCTTGGTACACGCTTTACGGCGACATCGGCTATGGAATGCCGGGACAATCGCTCGTCGAGATGGAATATTACATTTCCGACGCCTTGATGGTGAACCATCCGAACAGCCCGCCATCCGTCGGCGACGCCTTCCTCGTCAATGTCAACAAGCGCTATCCCGACAGCAACATCGTCCTGACCCGCATCGAATTTTCGGACGAGGCGGATATCACGCCGCCCACCGCGCCCGGCAATCTTCAGGCAGTGCCCTACGACTCCACAACGAGCTGCGGGAAAAATCTCATTCGTCTGTCATGGACGGCCTCGACCGATCCCGCGCCTTATCCCACCGGCATGGATCGCTACCTGATCTATCGCAACGGCGAGCTTCACGGCATCCTGCCCAACGATATGATGACATATTACGGCCCCGATAATCTGCATTACATTGATCTGAACGTAGAACCCGGCGCGACGTATCGCTACACTGTGACCGCGCTGGACGCCGCCCCTTTTGGCATGTATCCGAGGGAGGAAAATCCCGCGCGGCGGCATGGCAATGAAAGCGCTCACTCCACCACCGCGACCCTGACCGCGCCAGCGTGGTCGTCCGCGACGCTTATTGACCCGTGGGGACAGATCGAATATCTCGGCGGCATCCGCCTGCCTGTCGATCTTGAATCATTCATGGATTATGCCTCGTGCGGCATCGCCTATTATCCGCAGGGAAACGCGGCATACAATCCCGACACCGAATGGACGGGGTCGCTCTATCTCCTGACCAAATATTGCGAGCGGGTCTGCGAAATCAATATTCCGAAGGCGATCCAGTCCTCCAATATTGAAGACCTGCCGCGAGCCGCGACGCTTAAAGCCCCGGCTGACCTCTGGCCGCGCATCTATGGCGGCAACTGGTTTCCGAACGGAGGCGGCGGCGCCACGGGCGGGATCGCATATCACCCCGGCGGCAATGGCGTCGGCGGGTATCTTTATTACGGCATCAGCGATTTTTACGGCACAGACGAGGCGGCGCCTGCGCATGGCGTATTTAATCTTTCGCTGACGCAGGGCATCGGCGCGTGGCACATCGGCGGCATCCCGCCCGCTAACATCTCCGCCGCGTTGCATTCCATGATTCTTTTTCCGATATCGCAAACATGGGCAGACCTCCACACCGGCGGACGCTCCTTAGTCGTGGGAAGCAATTACATTGCCGGTCTTGGCGTTCCCTCGCATGGCACAAGCCTTTATGCCCTCGCCCCGTGGGAAACGGGCAGCCTGCCCCCGAACGGCGGTTCCTGCACGGCGGTCGAACTTGTGCGCTACAGTTCCGGCGCTGCGCCTGAACACCGCGTCATCAACTGGGCGATGGGGGAGTGGGGCGAGGGCGGTGCATGGCTTGAGATCAGCGGACGCTCCGTTGTGGCGATATCCCACATCCGCAGCATCGGCGACTCGTGGTATGGCGATTCGCTGGGCAGTTTTCATTGTCTCGACGACATCCCCGAACCGCCCTTCGGCGAAAAAGGAACCGCAGCCACCGATTGGAAGACTAGCCTCATGCTCTTCAATCCCGCCGATCTGGCGGATGTGGCCCAGGGAAAGAAGCAGAACTGGGAGCCTCAGCCCTACTGCGTTTTCGACATTGAACATTTCTCGATGCGTCCCGGAGGCGGCGATGGGATTGCGGGCGCGGTCGCATTTGACACCGCGAACAAACGCCTTTATTACATCGAGCACAACGGCGATCCCGGATACGAATACGGTTACGGCATGATTCACGTTTTTGCCTTGACCGCTGCCACCGAACCTCCCGCCCCCGCCCTGGGGTGGATTGCATACTGAATAAGAATTGACATTTTTGGCTTGCTCATCTCCATGTGCGCGTCCTATTGTTTTTCCTCAAAGTTCATGAATATATAAAACAACCATATAAATTCTCAGGAGGATGCCATGGGAAGCGCATTAATCAAGGATTTGAAGGTGGATGTGTTTGACCTGTCGCTGAAGGAGCCGTTTATCATCGCCACGGGGCGAAAGGACGCCGCTAATAATGTGCTGGTGCGCGTGTTTCTGGAGGACGGCACGGTCGGTTATGGCGAGGTGTCGCCTTCCCCTTATACAACCGGCGAAACTCAACAGACCTGCATCGCCGCGCTGAATCATATCAAATGGGCGGTTGTGGGACAGGACATCCGCCAGTGGCGGGCGCTCCTTGCCCGGACGCGCAAACTCATTCGGGCGAACGTCGGCGCCCACAGCGGACTTGAAATCGCCGTGCTGGATGCATTCACAAGATATATCGGCATCCCTCTTTGTACATTCTTTGGCGGCGCAATCACATCAATCGAGACCGACCTGACCCTCTCATTTGGAACGCCGGATGAAACCGCCGTAGCCGCAACGAAAGCGTTGAAACAGGGTTTCAACAAGATCAAGATCAAGGTCGGAATGGGGGTTGCCACCGATACGGAGCGCACGGTGCGCGTCCGTGAGGCGGCACCAAAAGCCGTCCTCTCGCTTGATGCCAATCAGGCTTATGCGCCGAAGGATGCCGTTGAACTGGCTCGACGCATCCATGCCGAGGGAATTGAAATCGACCTTCTGGAACAGCCCGTCCGCAGGGACGACATCGAGGGCTTGAGGTTTGTCCGCGAGCATTGCCCCGTGCCTGTCGCTGCTGATGAATCCTGCTTCACGGCGGATGACGCTATCCGGCTTATCCGCGCCGATGCCGTGGATGTCATCAACATAAAGGTTGCAAAGTGCGGGCTGGTGGGTGCGCTGGATATAGTCTCCATTTGCCGCGCCGCCAACAAGGGACTCATGGTCGGGAGCATGATGGAAGCAAAAATCGGGCTTGCCGCATCAGTCCATCTCGCTTGCGGACTGGGCGAATTTCTCCATCACGACCTCGATACCGTTTATCTTCTGAAGCCCTTTGAATGCAAAGGCGGCTACACGCAGGACGGACCGAAATTCTCCATTGAGGGCATTCAGCGCGGCACAGGCATCGAATACACGGTGTAATGCAGAAATGAGCACAGCTCTCATCACATGGAGATTCCATTATGAAAAATGTTTGTGTCGTCTTCATTATACTTATCTTGTTGACCGCCCTGGGTGTTTGTTTGGTTGTCGCTCAGTCTGAGGAAGTTGGATATACCACCCTTTTGTCCTCTCCGGGAAAGCTTGAGATTGTCCGCCATCCTCCAGCCGCGGATTACACTCGATTGCCTGGCCACGGCAAGATGAAGTCTCTTCCATCGTTTCGCCCAAGATCAAACGAGAACTGGCAGGTTGACCTCCGTTCCTGTGATCTGTCCTCTCTCGATGTCCGGGACCGGTTGGGCGACCTGCTGCAGGCGGATTTTGACAGCAGTACCGTCTGGCCCATGCAACTCCCACCCAGGTTTGACGTTCGGCGGATCATGGAATTTGGCAAGAACCCCGGGCTGGGACTGAAAGCTGTCCACAGCAAAGGGATCACTGGCGCTGGCGTGGGGCTGGGCATCATAGACCAGGCGCTCTTAGTTGATCACGTCGAGTACAAAAACCAGCTGCGACTCTATGAGGAAATCCACTGGATTAAGGGATCGTCCGCCGAGATGCATGGACCGGCGGTTGCCTCCATCGCCGCAGGCAAGACCGTCGGGGTGGCCCCGCAGGCCGATCTGTATTATATCGCGGAATGGCATGGCCGAATGACGGGGATAGGCGGCTTTGAGTTCGAACTCACACCTCTCGCACAAGCGATTGACCGGATGGTCGCGATAAACAAAACACTGCCGCGAGAACGCAGGATCAGGGTTATCTCAATCTCACTGGGTATCAACCCGCGGATGGCGGGATTCGATCTGGTCAAGCAAGCCATCGCGAATGCTGAGAGGGAAGGCATCTACACAGTTTACGTGGAGAGCGAACCTTTCACAGGTCTCGGCAGGGAACCTCTCGCTGACCCGGACCGGTTCGATACCTACTGTCCCGGTCAGCTCTGGGTTCGTTGGTGGGAAAACTATACCACTAATCTGATGGTTCCGATGGACTCCCGTTGCACTGCTGCCCCCAACGGCGACACCAGCTATGCCTTTTACCGCTCTGGCGGATTGAGCTGGACTGTGCCATGGATTGCGGGTCTATACGCGCTCGCATGCCAGGTCAAGCCGGACATTACCCCCAAGGAGTTCTGGGAGGTGGCACGCAAGACAAGCGTCGAGGCGCGCGCCACGCTGGACGGTGCCGATGTAAAGTTCGGGCACATCATCAATCCGCAGGCGCTCCTCAATGCCCTGCGGTGAAGAAGGGATTAAATATCAGGGTTAAGGGTTTAAGAGTTTAAAAGAGGGGGCGTGATTTGTCGAATCGAGTTGAGAGATTTGAGGATTTGAATGTTTATCAGGAAGCGAGGTTATTAACCGGCAAAGTATTATGATATAACAAAAGTTGGGAAGTTTGCAAAAGATTTCGGGCTTGTTGACCAGATACGGCGCGCCGTAGTTTCAATAATGTCAAATATTGCTGAAGGATTTGAGCGGGGCGCAAATAAAGAGTTCATTCAGTATCTTTATTATTCAAAGGGTTCCTGCGGCGAAGTCAGGTCTCATCTGAATGTCGCCTTCGAACAAGGTTATATTGATAAACAACAATATGACAACCTATACAACAGATATTGTTCCATAAGTTCAATGCTGGCGCATTTCATCAATTATCTCTCAACATCAAAAATAAAAGGCATCAAATTCAAACACGATTAACCCTTGAACTCTGAAACTGTGTAACTTTGAAACTCTGAAACCCTGAAACATTTATATTGTCGATACACCGGTGAAATGGAAGTCGGCGATGCGCAGGGCGGGGGCGGTGGCGGCGCCGAAGTAGGCGGCAAGACAGCGTCGCTCCGCGCCGATGGCTTCAACGTTGCTGAAGGCTTCAAGCAGGCTCTGCGTGAAGCGCAGGTTACGGATGGGCTTCGTCAGGCGTCCGTTTTCTATCAGAAATGTGCCGTCCTTCGTCATGCCGGTCATGACTGTTGAGACCGGCTCCACGATGCCCGGGTAGTGGATTTTGGTCACGTAAATGCCACGCTCAACACCGGCGATGATTTGTTCTTCCGAAGTCTTGCCCGGCGCCATGAAGAGATTCAGGGCAAAGGGACCCATGGCATTGGGCGCGGGGAGGGCATGTCCGGTGTCTTTGACGCCCATCTTTGCGGCGGTGCGGGAATCGTGGACAAGTCCCGCCGCCACACCGTTTTTGATAAAATAAACCTTTTTCTTCGGGACGCCTTCATAATCAAACGCCCGCGGCACGCCATCGGGATCAAGCCCGTCATCGTAGATGGTCACGCTGTGCGCGGCGACTTTTTTCCCCATGAGTTTGTTCATGAAGGAGCGCTTTTCGATATATGCCTTGGCGCCGAAGCCCATATAAGCGAGAAATTTCACAATCATCGCCGCCGCATAAGGCGAAAGCACAACTGTCCATTCGCCCGGTTCGATGGCAAGCGGCTTCCCCTTGAATAAGCATTTTTGAACGGCTTCATCAGTTAGTTGCTCAACGGGCATCTTGTTGATATCGCTGCCTACCCAGTATGAATATCCCGAAAATTGCCCATTGGACATGACGAGGTTCAGTTCCGCTGTTGTGGAATGTTGTGTGCTCTTAACGCCGTTTGAATTTAATATATAGAGCATGGTTGATTTGGTGGCAAGGGCGCCGGCGGCTTCCATTTTGTGCTGTCTGGCGAGGCTGATGATTTTTTTCACGATTGAGGCGCGTCTTGCCGGGGTGCATTTTTCCGTGGCGGGAGAGACGGTCTGAAAATTGATTCGCTTGCCGTGTGGTAGTCCGGGAAATGATTTATCCGGCTTCTGGGCTTTGGCAATCTCCAATGCTGATAATGCAGCCTGACGCATTGCCTCAGGGTCGTCAACACGGCTTGTTGTGAATGTTCCTTCTCTTCCGTTCTTGATGATTCTAACCTGAATTTCCGAATGATCGCTCGCCATATTCTGATGGATGTAATTCCTGGTGAATCGAGTCAGAGCGTCTTGGTTGAGAGATAACATGACTTCAGATCCATTAAATGTTTGTTTCATTGCTGTTCCCTTCATGAGAGTTTTTTATCATATATGCGATAACGCTTGGAGAGCCGCGCGCCCATATTTTCCGCCGCACGGTTCATTAGATAATTATCCTCCAGCACCCAGCCCAGTTCTGCCTCCGGGTATCCAATGGCGGGCGAGGTCCGGGCAATTCTGGCATAGAAAACGAGGTCAAGACCAGCCTTCCGGTGTTCCTTGATGACCCCCATTGTTATAATGCGTATGCGCCGGATTTTCCGCCTCCAGTAAAGCGCCTTGAGAATCCCCAAGGGGAATAAGCCTCCATTCATCTTTTTCAAGACCAGGTTGAAGTCAGGGAGGCAGAGGATAAATCCCACCGGCTCGCCTTTTTGTTCGGCGATGTATATGAGACGGGGGTCTGCAATGGGTTTCATCTCATGTGCCATGAAGGCAAATTCGGCATCCGTCATGGGAACAAAGCCCCAGTTCTTCTCCCATGCGGAGTTGTATATGTTCCGGACTGCCCGGATTTCCTTTTCAAGATGGTGGAAGTCCAGCTGACGGAGGATGATATCCGAGCGCTCCTGCGCGCGTTGTGCCACCTTGCCAATTCTGTCATGGGAAAACATTTCGCTTTCAAGATGGTAACACAAGAGGTCTTTAGCCTTCGAGAATCCCGCCCCCTCAATCAACTTCTCATAATAGGGGAAATTGTATGGCATCATGATGTAGGGCATCTCATCGAAGGCATTGAGGAGGAGCCCGCAGGTTTCGTTTGTTGAGAAGTTCATGGGTCCGCGGAGGGTGTCCATCCCGCTGGAGCGGACAAACTCCCCGGCGGTCTGAAAGAGGGTGGATGCCGCCTCTTGCGAATCAATGCAGTCAAAAAATCCAAAAAACCCAACCCTGTCATCATGAAACCTGTTATGGTTGTGGTTGATATGGGCTGAAATACGCCCAACGATGCGTCCTGCATCCTCCGCAAGAAAGCGCCCGACTTCGGCGTGTTCATGGAAGGGGTGTTTCCCCGGCGTTAAAAGCCGCTTCTCATCCGCAATCAGGTTTGGCACCCAGAATGGATTTCCCCGATACAGTTCAAAGGGGAAAATGACAAATTGGTGGAGGTCTTTTTCTGATACAACAGGTCTAATTGAGAGCGTCATGGTTCAGGAGGTCAGACTTAAAGTTCAGAGATTGATGGGTGGAATTCCAATATCATCCTTCCGCCATCATACGTGTTTTGTCAACAGTCCAAGTTCCTTTGCGCCCTTGTTAATTATCCTGAGTGCCCGGTCAAGCTGCTTATCTGTGTGGGTTGCCATGACGCTTATCCTTATGAGCGCCTGATTGGGCGGGACGGCGGGGCTGACTATGGGGTTGACGAATATACCCGCATCGTGCAGATAGCGCCAGAATCTGAAGACGTCCATGTTGTCCCCGATGATGAGCGGGATTATGGGTGTTTCGGAGAGACCAGTGTCAAACCCCATCTCCTTGAGGGTGTTCAGCATCTTATATGTATTGTGCCAGAGTTTCTCACGGCGCTCAGGTTCCTTCTCAATGATATCGATAGACGTAAGGACGGCGGCGGCGCAGGCGGGCGTCGGGCTGGCGCTGAATATCATGGCGCGTGAGTGGTGTTTCAGGTATTCAATCACAGTGTTTGAGGAGGCGACAAATCCGCCAATGGAGGCGAACGATTTGGAAAATGTCCCCATGATGATATCCACTTTGTCCGTCAGTCCAAAGTGGTCGGCTGTGCCATTGCCGCGTTTCCCCAGCACGCCGATGGAGTGGGCGTCATCCACCATTACAGCCGCTCCATACCTCTGTGCCGCCTCGACAATCTGGGGCAGCCTTGCAATATCCCCCTCCATGCTGTAAACGCCGTCCACCACGATAAGTTTGCCGCCCGGTTCGCAACCTTTCAGCTTGCCTTCCAAACTTTCAGGGTTGTTGTGTCCGAATTTGACAATCTTTCCGAACCCGAGGCGGCAGCCATCAATGATACTTGCATGGTCGCACTTGTCTATAAAGACGAAATCATCCTTGCCAACAAGGGCTGATATAGTTCCCAGATTGGTCTGGAATCCGGTGGTAAAGACAAGGGCGGACTCCTTGTCGCAGAACTGGGCAAGGCGTTCCTCCAGCTTGATATGGATATCCAGCGTGCCGTTCAGGAAGCGGGAGCCGGCACAGCCGCTTCCATATTTTTCCGTGGCTTCAATGGCTGCCTTTTTAACGCGCGGGTCATTGGTGAGACCCATATAGCTATTGGAACCGAGCATCAACATACGCTTTTTGCCAATGATGACCTCGGTGTCCTGGGCGGAACATATCATGCGAAAATATGGATAGAGCCCTGCCCTCTTTGCCTCGAGCGAAGTTGTGAATTTTCCGCATTTGTCAAATATCTGCAGGGTGTTTTCCTTGCCATCATGTTCTGACATAATGCGCTGCCTTTCATCGATTATAGGTCAAACAAAACGGGTTCGATGGTCTGACTAAGTCAAAAAAACGTTAGATGTGTCTTCCTTGCTTGTTTCCTGCAGGACTGTCAAGATTTAATCATTCGTGGCAATTAAAAAAGATGAAAGAGACTTTGAGGGAAACCACGTCAACTTTCCAATAAAGATTGAATAGGAATTGACATTGTGCAAAGATAATAAAAGATTATGATTTTAGTTTTTATTATGGGTGAAGTGGGGGAGTGGTTTTGGAAGACAGGCGCGCATTGATGGAAAAACTGGATGTCAATTTTGACCTCCATGAGCAACAGATGGAGAGTCTATCAAAACTGCATGAGAGATATTTCCTTAAGCAGAATAACCGCCCCCGAACCATGTCGCAATTTGACCGCTCTTTCCATGAAAGCCATGGTGGACGTGTCAGGGAGGTTCTCAGGCACAGGGAGGAAGGGGGCAAATCTATCGGGACTTTCTGCATTTATGTGCCTGAGGAGGTCGCCCTTGCGGTTAATGTCCTCATCATTCCGCTTTGCGGCGGTTCGGCGTGGGCTATCCCATTCGCCGATAAAGCCCTGCCGCGCGATATCTGCCCGCTCATCCGCTCCACCTTTGGCATGGCAATCGGCGCCGTTTGCCCTTATAAAAAACTGAAAGACTTCGTCGTCGGGGAGACCACATGTGACGCAAAGAAAAAGGTCTGGGACTTCTTCGGGTTCAAGGTGCTGGAACTCCCTCAGATGAAAAGATCTCAGGACTTTCAACTCTGGTTGGATGAAGTTATGGAATTCAAAAGGATGATGGAGGAACTTTCCGGCAATACCATCATGCCCGAAAGCCTTCACGAGGCAATCTGTCTTATGAACCGCAAGCGCCGCGTCCTCCAGAAAATCAATGCCTTCCGCAAATTGCAAAGTCCGCCAATAAGCGGTCTGGATGCACTTCTTGTCTCTCAGGTGGCGCTGAGCCAGGATATTTGCGCATTCATTGATGACGCGGAAGCCCTCGCCGGAGAATTGCAGGAACGTGTCACGGGGGGCGTCTCAGCGTATAATGGTGATGGGAGGCGCGTCCTTTTTGCAGGTTCTCCCGCCCCCATGGGTTACGCCAAGGTGCATCATATCGCCGAGACATCCGGACTTCACATCGTGGCTGATGAATCCTGCACGGGAAGCCGCTATTTCAATACCCTTGTGGATGAGGGACCTCGCGATATTGAAGGCATGCTTCGCTCAATCGCCGAGCGATATTTCACAATTGATTGCTCCTGCTTTACACCCAATACGGAGCGGCTTGAGAATATTATGAGGCTTGTTGATGATTATCGCATTGGCGGCGTTGTCCATCACATCCTCCAGTATTGTCACACATATAATGTGGAGGCGCGCACCATTGAACGGGCGCTCAGAAAAAAGGGCATTCCCTCCATCATTATTGAGACCGATTACTCTGAGGAGGATGCGGGACAGCTTCGCACACGTCTTGAGGCTTTTGCCGAGTTACTGGAGAAAGTGAAATGACCGGCACGATTGGCATAGACCTCGGCTCACGCACAACCAAGATTGTGAGACTGGACAACCTGATTGTAACCGATTTAGAGATTTTTCCCACGGCTGCCGACCCACTTGAAAAGGTCCGCCAATCCCTTGCACATCTCAAAGCCGGTCATATTGTTGCGACAGGTTATGGGCGTCACCTTGTGTGCGAGCAGATTGGCGCGAGCCGCGTGACCGAAATCCGCGCCTGCGCGCATGGGGCGCATCACCTCTATCCAGATTGCCGCGTCATTATTGATGTTGGCGGGCAGGACTGCAAGGTAATCAGGGTTGATGATGAGGGCAGGGTTATAGATTTTGAGATGAATGACCGATGCGCCGCGGGCACAGGCAGGTTCATGGAGATGATGGCGCAGACGCTTGAAGTATCTCTCGATGAATTTGTCCGGTTGGCGCTTGGCGCGCCGGATTTCCTCCCCATTAACAGCATGTGCACCGTTTTTGCGGAATCTGAGGTCGTCTCTCTTATCACGGCGGGGAAATCCAGGGAGTGTATTGCTCTGGGGTTGCATGTCACCATTTCCAGACGGCTTTCCGCCATGCTATCAAAGTATATCCGCGGGGAGGGAGACATCCTCTTCGTCGGTGGCGGGGCTAAAAATGACTGCCTGCATCAACTCCTTGAGAAAGAGGTCGGAAGGAAAATCACCCGTCCCGAAAACCCCCTGATTGTTACCGCCCTGGGCGCAGCACTCCTTGCCGGATAAAATATTCCCTTTGTGTCTTAGAGTCTTCGTGGTTCATCATGTTCTATAAAAAATAATCCGCAGAATCCGTAAGAATTTCAGGTTTTTTAGTTTCCCTGAGAAATCTGCGGTATGTCTGCGGATTGAAATTCTGGGACTTTTAATTCTCCGGCACGGTCAGTTTAATCTTCGTTACCTTTGATTCCGTTTTGAAGGGACCTGCCTGATATTTGCAGAGGAATTGGTATTCCGTATCCTTCTGAGGACCCGCCTTTTTCTCCGTAGGCTCTTCGAACATGCTTGAGAAGGCGTCAATAAAGCCGGTTTTGGGTTTCGCCTTTTGGCCACCCCATGTGGCCGAACAGCTGAAGCCTCAGCCATACTCAAACTGTCCCTGTGCCACAATCGCTCCATCCATTGTGGAGATTGTATAGGTTGCCTCTTTTGGAAGAGATTTGTTGCGCTCGGAAAGGGGGATGTCCGTCTTGTCTCCGGAAATATGGCTGATGTTTGCGATCTTTTCGCTGCCGGTGCCAAGAAGGAGCATCTCTAATCGGATGCTCGTGGGATTTTGTTTAAATTGCTGAAGTGACCATTTTGGGATTTCCACCGTTGGCGAATAAGGTTCGCCGAATGCCAGAGAGACGGGTGTTGCCGGTGTAACCGTGAACCATGAAGAATCAACGGTTGCGTTTGCCTGGAGCCACCAGAGGTCGCCCATGGAATCCTTGCGGAAGACGCAATAGCCGAGAACCAGATAATTCCCGGCTGGAATCTTGAGTTCTCCCCGGGCGGTATAGACATTGATGCTGCCCTTTCCATCCTCCCGATAAAGCCCGAGCCTTTCCACCTCCATGGGGAGCTGGACTCCGCACAGATTTTCAGCCGTTGGTGTCAGAATCATCTTTCCCTGCGGCAGATTGATGGCAAAATCGTATAACTTCCCCTCAAGATAAAGCTTATTGGTGCAATGCTGCTCGTCATACCAGGTGAAATTTGTATCCTTTCTCAGGTATAAACTGTCTCCCGAGGGATAAACCTGCCGGCTGTTCTCATACACCTTCTTATAGTCCTTCGCAATAGACACCGCTTCACCAAACAGGCCGTTCCCGTTGTCATCCCCGAGGACGAACTGATATTTCTGCCCGTTCAGTTCAATCTCTCCCCTGTATGCGCATTTTGGAGAAACGTTTATCTGAAGGGAACGCATGATGATTTCCCTGGTGAGCTCCTTACTCTTTGGGTCTTGATAATAGCAATAGGCTGAGACAGCAAAACGGTATGGCATGGATTTCCCTTCCACCTGATAAGTTGTGTCAATGAGGGGGAATTCGCACCGGCTCATGTATGCATTCGTGGCATTTATGGCGAGTGGAGCGCTGTCAATTGCGGGGTCATCCGTGAGGTCGCCGTTGCCATTGGCATCAAAGTAGAGGCGGTTATAAAATGTGTCCGTTGCCTCTTTCTCGTCAATAACCATGAGGTATTTTGAGTC
>Ga0315279_10002230_pt1 | contig 29880 bp, 27 predicted proteins | sample YL17G06_20_MG_FD_203694 | JGI IMG/M metagenome (GOLD analysis project Ga0315279, IMG submission 203694) | Sediment microbial communities from Yellowstone Lake, YNP, Wyoming, USA - YL17G06_20 | ecosystem: Environmental > Aquatic > Freshwater > Lake > Sediment | place: USA: Wyoming | collected...
GCGTAACCGTCGGGACGGGCTAAGGGTACAGCCATGGGGAGACGATGGGTAATCGGTCTGTCTGTTGGGTTTCCGGCGGCTCTCGCTGCCGCCATGATCTGGTACGCCTGGCCACGGTCACCCGCAGTCCCGGAGCCCGGGGACACCATTGTTGCCCACTATCCGGACCTGCTCAGAAAAGGCGCTGTCATCCTCGGCATCTACTGCTGCGGCGTCTTGCTGGCACTTGTTGTTCGGGAGGTGCGTGCTGCTCGGAGCACATGGTTAGGCCGCGCACTACTCGCGCTCGCGGGCCTTGTCGGATGGGCTTTCGTATGCGCCATGTCCGCAGCAGTGCTTCCGGTGTTCTACTTCTTCGCGTTCCGGCCCTGGGATGACCGTGCACAGCTGAGCGTGCCGGGCCACGGTGTCTACCATGTCCAACACCAATGGGAGACCGATCTGCTCACCGAGGAGGTGAGTAGAGGCAGGCTGTTCCTGAAGGCGCGGGTGCTCGGAGACGCGGGCGAGTACGACGGCGCTTTGGTCGTTCGCCCGAAGGGTGCCAAGCAGTACGCCTTCTCTGCCGATGGGCCACCTTTCACTCTTGGCAAGGACGACGGCCGACTGGTGACAAGCCCTGACGGCAGGTGGATTCTGTTCATCTATGCGTACAGCACCTTCCCACAGGATGTCCATGGCTGTGCAACGAATCTGGCATATAGTCTGTCTGCGCGCAGTTTCTGTGGGGGGCAGAACCTGCCGTCGCTGTCGCCCTTTGTTCTGATACGCGCCGAAGACTCGCTGCTCCCCGGCGACGTTGGTGCCCTGGTCTATGTGCTGGAGAACAACCAGGCATATGTACACGTTGAGCCGGACATCGAGCTGCTCGTGCAGGACGCCTCCCATCCGGACCCTCGTGTCCGTGAGGTGGTCGCTCGCATGCTACCCCACTACCGGTATGACAGACCAGTCGTGCTGGAGACCCTCACCCGCGCGGCCGCTCAAGACCCCGACCTGAACGTCCGCCAGGCAGCCCAGGCCAGCCTGTCGGAGCTCAACGCACGCGACCCAAAGGAAGCGCCTTGACCCCATGACCCCCTCCCGCCTCTCCTCCATCCTCTCTCGCTTCTCCCAGACCACCATCGCGGTGGTCGGAGACTTCTTCCTGGACAAGTATCTGGAGATTGATCCGGCGCTGTCGGAGGTGTCGCTGGAGACGGGGTTGGAGGCGAGGCAGGTGGTGGGAGTCAGGTGCCAGCCGGGCGCGGCGGGCACCATCGTGAGCAACCTCTGCGCCCTCGGCGTGGGGCGGGTGATCTGCATCGGGTTCGTGGGGGATGATGGAGAGGGGTGCGAGCTGGTGCGCGGGCTGCGCAGCATGGGCGCAGAGACGAACGAGGTGGTGGTGCGGACGGACCGCTTCACACCCACCTACCTCAAGCCGCTGGTGCGCGAATCAGACGGGCACCTGCGCGAGCTGGAGCGGCTGGACACGAAGAACCGCGAGCCGCTGCCGCGCGACCTGGAGGACTCGCTTCTGGCGGCGGTGGCGGGCGCGGCGAGCGAAGCGCAGGCGGTGGTGGCGCTGGATCAGGTGCAGGAGGCGGAGTGCGGGGTGATCACCAGTCGGATGAGAGAGGCGCTCGCGGACCTCGCGGGGCACCACCCAAAGGCCGTGTGGCTCGGCGACTCCCGCGCCCGCATCGCCGAGTACCGGAACGTGACCGTGAAGTCCAACCGGGAGGAGGTGTGCGCGGCGATCCACGGCGGATCGCCGCCTCACCAAGCCGCCGCCGTCGGCCCGTGCGCGCAGGCGCTGGCGCGGGCGGTGGGCAGACCGGCCTATGTGACCATCGGTGCCGAGGGGATGCTCTATGCTACCGCCGAGGCGGTGGAGCACATACCCGCGGTGCGGGTGACAGGGGAGGTGGACATCGTGGGCGCTGGGGACGCGGCCGCCGCCGCCCTCGCCGCCTCTCTCTCCGCCGGCGGCACGCCGGCGGAGGCAGCCATCATCGCCGACCTCGTCGCCTCCATCACCATCCAGCAGATCGGCACCACGGGAACCGCGACGCAGGAGCAGGTGAGAGAGCGGTTCGAGCAGTATGCGGATGTCTGGCGAAACCTCAGGTAAGGGAGTGCGGCGATGACTGACGCAGAGCGGATGCAGTGGTTCCACGGCGGGCGCTTAGGGATGTTCATCCACTGGGGGCTGTACGCGATCCCCGCCCGGGGCGAGTGGGTGATGTTTCAGGAGAAGATCCCGGCGGAGGAGTACGCGCCGCTGGCGAAGCGGTTCCGTCCGCGCCGCTTCGACGCCGACGCCTGGGTGGGGCTGGCGAAGGAGGCGGGGTGCAAGTACGTCGTTCTCACCACCCGGCACCACGAAGGGTTCTGCCTCTACGACAGCAAGGTCTCGGAGTTCACCTCCGTGAAGACCGCGGCCGGCCGCGACTTCATCGCCGAGTATGTGCGTGCTTGCCGCCGTGCCGGGCTGAAGATCGGGTTCTACTACTCGCTGCTGGATTGGCGCTTCCCGGCCTACTACGACGGACCGGAGAAGGACCCCGAAGGCTGGAAGCGCCACGTGCGCTACTCCCACGCGCAGGTGTGCGAGCTGTGCACGCAATACGGTAGGATAGACCTGCTCTGGTACGATGGCGCGTGGGTGCCGTGGGCGGAGGGGGAGGCGAAGGTGAACTACGCTCCGAAGGGCGATGTCTGGCGCGCCGAGGAACTGAACGCGATGGCCCGCGAGCTCCAGCCGCACATCGTGATCAACAACCGCGCCGGCACGCTGGAGGACTACGACACGCCCGAGCAGCACATCAAGGCCTCCGACCCCGGCCGCGCCTGGGAATCGTGCATGACCATGAACGACCACTGGGGCTACTGCGCGGGAGACCATAACTGGAAGACCACCACGCAGCTCATCCACAACCTGGTGATGTGCGCCAGCGGCGGCGGCAACCTGCTGCTCAATGTGGGACCGAAGGCCGACGGGACCGTCCCCGCGCCCTCCGTCAAGCGCATGAAGGAGGTGGGCGCGTGGGTGAAGGTCAACGGCGACTCGATCTACGGCGCCGGCCGCGCCCCCTTTAGCGGCAACAACTTCGGCCCCACCACCGCCAAGGGCGACACGGTGTATCTGCACGTGTTCTACTGGCCAGGGGAATCGCTCGTTCTCCCTGAGGTCAAGCCTCGTATTGCCTCTGCGAGGCTTCTGGCGACGGGCGAGGAGGTGAAGGTCAGGCAGGAAGGCGATAGGTTGTACCTCTCCGGTCTGCCCAAGGCTGCGCTGGACAAGATTGATGCGGTGATCGCGTTGAGGATTGCATAGACCCGTAGGGGCGCGGCGGATGCGCCCTCTGCTTGCTGGGGTATTTCTGAATGCCAACCGGAGCCTGCTACGACGAAGTCGAGACAGCCTCGCGCGACGATCTCGGTACGCTCCAGCTCGACCGTCTCCGCTGGACGGTGGCGCAGGCGGCGGGGTCGCCGCACTACGCCAAGGTGTTTGCGGAGAAGGGCTTGAGTGCGGATTCGGTTCGCACGCTCGGCGATATCCGTCTGTTCCCGTTCACCGAGAAGCAGGATCTGCGGGACGGCTACCCCTTTGGGCTGCTCGCCGTGCCCAAGGACAGGGTGGTGCGGCTGCACCATTCCTCCGGCACCACCGGAATGGCGACCGCTGTCTTGCACAGCAAGCATGACATCGAGCAGTGGGCGGAGCTGGTGGCGCGGTGTCTGTATATGGTCGGCATGCGGCCGGGCGATGTGTTCCAGAACATGATGACCTATGGTCTGTTCACGGGCGGGCTGGGGCTGCACTACGGGGCGGAGCTGCTGGGCGCGTTCGTGATTCCCATGGGCGCGGGCAACAGCCACCGCCAGATCGAATTCATGCGCATCTTCGGGACCACCGCCCTCCACATCATCCCGAGCTATGCGATGGCGCTCCTGGGCACGTTCGAGGAGATGGGCGTGGAGCCGAAGCGTGACCTGGCGCTGCGGTTTGCGGTGGCCGGTGCGGAGCCGTACACGGAGGGCGTGCGCGAGCGGCTTCAGCAGGCCTGGGGCATTCCCTTCTACAACTGCTACGGCCTCTCGGAGCTGTGCGGACCAGGCGTGGCGTTCGAGTGCCCGGAGCAGAACGGCCTGCATCTGTGGGAGGACTTCGTGCTCGCGGAGATCATTGACCCCGAGAGCGGCGAGCCGGTGGGCGATGGCAAGGAAGGAGAGCTGGTGCTCACCTCTCTTTCGAGAGAGGCGATGCCGTTGCTCCGCTTCCGCACCCGTGACCTGACTTCGTTCCTATCCGGACCGTGCCCGTGCGGGCGCACCCACCGGCGGCTTGCGCGCTTCCAGGGCCGCACCGATGACATGTTCATCATCAAGGGCGTGAACATCTTCCCGCAGCAGATCGAGCGGGTGCTGATGTCCGTGCCCGAGGTGGGGACCAACTACCTGATCGTGCTCGACCGGGAGGGCCTGGCGGATCGCATAACGGTGCGAGTGGAGCTCGTGCCCGAAGCGTTCAAGGGCGACCTCGCGCAGCTTCGATCAGTGCAGGATCGCATCACTCATGCCCTCCGTGGGGAAATCCTCGTTACCCCGCGGGTCGAGCTGGTCGAGCCAGGCGGCCTGCCCCACAGGGAGGGGAAGGCGGTGAGGGTGGTGGATGAGAGGGAGAAGGGACCATGATCCAACAGCTTGTCGTCTTCCTGGAGAACAAGCCGGGTCGTTTGGAGCGGATCACCGGGGCGCTGTCGGCGGCGGGGATCAACATCCGCGCCATCCATGTCGCCAGCCTGGGCGAGATGGGGGTGGTGAAGCTCGTCACCAGCCATCCCGACGCCGCCCACCAGGCGCTTTCCGAGTTCGGCGCCGTGCGCAAGCTGCCCGTGCTGGCGGTGCGGGTGCCCGACCGGCCGGGGGCGCTGCACCAGGTCGCCGCCACCCTGAGCAAGGCCGGCATCAACATCGAGAACGCGTCCGGGTTCGCCATCTCCGGGTCCGAAGCCATCCTCATCCTGGAAGTCGCCGACGTCCCCGCCGCCGAACGCGCCCTCACCGCGGCAGAGTTCAAGGTGCTGGATGAAGGGGAGTTCGAGGGGGCGGTGGGGTAGGGGAGGCCCACGGACGCAAGTTGGGCAGGAGCAGGCTCCTGCCCAACACTCAGGCCTACTCTCGCTGGGAGCCACTTCGATCGCCGGGAGGACCCGGCTCCCACACGCCGATGCCTACCCGAACTCGGTCCCCTTCCTCGCCTGCTGGAGGACCCACATGGTATTGCGGACGCTCTCGGGGGTGACGAAGAGCGGCTTGCCTCTGCGCAGCGAGTCGTAGAGGTAGTCGTAGTAGTTCTTCTGCGACTTGCCGACCGAGGGGATGGTCTCCTCGACGAAGTTGATCTTCTCGCCGAAGCCGTACCTGCGCTCCGCGACCACGTGGCTGTCAATGGGCTTGACGGTCGGGAGCCTCTTGAGCTCGGTGTAGCGGAGGTGGGAGGTCTTGCCGTCGGAGACGAGCGTTCCGCGCGAACCCATCACCACCCAGGCGGGCAGCGGCTGCGCGCAGACCATGGTGCTCTCCACCTCCACCACCATGCCGCTTTCGCCGCGCACGACAACCTTGACGTGGTCCTCGACATCGCCGGGGTTGATGATCTGCTGGAGGTCGCCGAAGGCGGCCTTGGGAGGCGAGCCGAGGAGCTGCACCACCTGGTCAATCATGTGCACGGCGGTGTTGTTCATCTGCCCTCCGCCGTACTTGCTGAGGGTTTGCCAGTCGCGCCGGCGATGGAAGCTGTATCCGCCGCGGCGCACGAAGAACACCTTGCCGAGCACGCCGCTCTTCATCACCTCCTGAATGTGGAGATAATCGGGCGCAAAGCGGGCGCTCTGATGGATGGTGAGCAGACGCCCGGTCTCATCCCTGGCGGCGATCATGCGGTCCACGTCGCGCAGGCTGGTGGCCATGGGCTTCTCCACCAGCACGTGCCTGCCGGCCCGCAGCGCCTCGATGGACTGGCGGGCGTGGTCGTGGGACTGGGTGGCGACCACCACCAGCTCGCAGTCCGACTCCCGCAGGAAGCGCTTCCATTCCTTGTAGGTGCGACAGCCGAACTCGGCCTTCGCCTCCGCCAGCCGCGCCTGCTCGAGGTCCACGACATCAGTGATCACGAAGTCCTTGCGTCCCCGCATCGCCGCCACGTGAATGTCCCATCCCGCACGCCCCAGACCGGCCACGCCCACCGTGATCGCGCCACTCTTGCCCTTTGCCATCTGACCGAACTCCTTCCAAGCTGCCCCCTCGCGTATCGGCCATTTCTCTTCAACGCCCCGGCTGCGGTTCCCCCCATTGTCGAGAAGCTGACGGATACCACGTAGGGATCCGCTCTCATTGGCGGAACAAGACGCTCCGTGAACCGCAACGTCAGGACTGTTCTCTTCGTCTCCATCCTCTTCGGCGGCGCCACCGGCATCTACGAGTTCATTTTCCCCTACTATCTCAAGGAGCAGGGGCTCTCGTTCGAGAGCATGGGCGTGATCTTCACCGTCGGCGCGGCGGGGATGCTGCTGGTGCGGATTCTGATGGGGCGCCTGGCGGATGTGTGGGGGAGGAGACCGTTCTACGGGCTGGCGTTCGGGGGCAGCGCGGTGGTCGCCTGGCTGACGCCGATGAGCGTCTCCGTGGTGGGGCAAAGCGTGCTGAAGACGCTGCGGGAAGCGTTCTTCCTGACCCGCGAGACCCTGCACCCGGTGATCCTGTACGAAGAGAGCCGCGGGCGGTTCATGGCCTACATGGGCCGAACGCGTGGGTTCGAGTTCCTGTTTCAGGGAGCGGGGACGCTGGTCACCGGGCTGACACTGGCGACGCTGGGCACGGGCGGCAACCTGCGGCTGGCCGGCTACCTGCTGGCGGCGGGGTTCGTGGTGTTCTGGGCATTCTTCCGGGAGTCGCCTCCGGAAGCTCACTTGCACACCCAGTCCGGCGGTTTGCGTCAGCTCTTCTCCTTCGACATGCACTGGAACCTGAAGGTGATCACGGTTTCCACGTTCATCTTCAATGTCGGGCTGACCACCAGCCACAACTTCTTCATGCCCCTGTTCTTCTCCGAGAAGTTCGGTGTCACTCCCGAGACGGTCTCCTGGGTGATGATCGGGCACCGCCTCACCATCGCCCTGCCCCTGCTGATCGCGGGGACCCTGCCGATCCGCAGGCTCAAGCGCGTCTACATCTGGACGCTTGCGATCGAGGGCGCCATCCTGTCCGTTTCTGCCGTGATCCCTACCTTTTACGGCTCGGCCGCGGTGTGGCTGCTCCACGATCTGGTCGGGGCGGGCATTTGGATCCCCATCCAGAACCAGATCATCCAGGACTACACCGATCCCGATAACCGCGCGCTGCAGATGGGCAAGCTGCTCGCCTTCGGCGGGGTGGGCACTATCATCGGCCCCTTCTTGGCTGGCAGGCTGTCAACCTGGACCACGCAGCCGCTCTTCGAGGGAGGGATCTTGTACGCCAGCGGGCCGTTCCTCGTAAGCGGGGCGCTGATAAGCCTGGCAGCGGTGGTGCTGGCGTGGTTGAGGCTGCAGCAGCCAATGAGGCAGCGCCCTACCACTCCCACTGCTTGAGCACCAGCCCGCCGCGGTCAACGGTGATGTCGCCGAGGTAGGCGCCCACGGCCGCGCCGGCGATCACGTCGTGCCAGTAGTGCGCATCGCACTCGACCCGCGACCAGGCGACGCCTGCCGCGAGCACGTACCACAGCCACTTCTGCTCCGGGTGGTACTCCGCGGCGACCTCGGCGAGGGCGAAGGCGGCCGCGGCGTGGCCGCTGGGGAAGGCGTATCCGCCTTCCCTGCTGCCTTCCGGCCGGGGCTCCTGAAAGGTGCGCTTGAGCAGCTCGACGGCGATGGTGGTGCTCACCGCGACATCAAGCGCCTGCTTGAGTTCGGGCGGGCGGTTCGGTTGGCCAGCGCCTTGGCTCTCGGCGGCGAAGGCGGGGGAAACGCCAACCAGCAGGACAAGGCAGAGGATCGCTCTCATGGTCCGTTACTCGGGAGGGGTCTCGCAGTGACCCGGATGGTGGCACCCAGCTCGAGCCAGCCGCCGTACTCCGGGGCGTACAGCGGCGTCACACACACGGCCGTGCGGTAGGCGCCGGGAGAGGCATTGCTCGGTATGATGAACATCCCCTCCTGGCGATAGGCCGTGTCGTCAGGGGAGGGCGAAAGCCCGAGGTCGCCATAGGCGAGGGGGAAGGCCTGCGCCAGCCGAGTCTCCCCCTGGAGCTCCTCTGCAGGCAACGCCGCGAACTCCGCCAGGCTCATGTTCTCGGGGATCAGACCGATCACGAACTGCATCGGGGATCGCTGCTCGGCGAGATGCCAATCGGTCGTAAACTTAGCCAGCTCGCCATTTGCCGCTTCCGGCTTCTCCCACTCGCAGGTCATGAGATCCCCGGTGTCCGGGAACTGGGCCATCGGCTGCGTGGCAGCCGAGATCACCAGCCGGGTGGGCTGCTCAAACCGCAGCTCGACCAGGTCGTTACTCAGCCCGACGAAGTAGGGAGGGCCGGTGACGCGCCCGCTAGGGCCGTGTACTGCGTAGACCGGGCGGCGGCCGTGGTAGTGCTGGGCGAGCAGAGTGGCGAACATGACGCTGCCATCCCAGAACTCCCGGGTGCCGGTGCTGGTGATGGGGATGCGCTGGTTCACATACTCCCAGGCCTGCACAACGGTGGCGCGGAGCTCGTCGTCCGCGATGAGGTCCACATACCACGGCTGCATTACCCCGACCGTTCGGATCAGGGTGACATCCTTACGTAGGCCCTCGACGTTCTGCAGGTACATGGTGGCGAAGCTGGGGACATCGAAGTCGGAGACGAAGATGGCATTGGGCTGCATCTGCATCAGCGCGGCCGCCCACTGGTCGCGATAGCCCCATTGGTTGCTGAGGTCGGAGCGGGACCAGTTAGCCGCCCACAAGCCTGCACAAATCACCAGACCAAGAGACGCGGACGCCGCCTGGGCCGCCGCGCGTCTGTAGGGGGCCCCAATCTCTGTTGCCCCGCCACTCTTGCAGAGGCGAGAGGACACGGCCGCCAGGCCGACACCGCAGCACACCGCCAGCACCGCGCCCAGCGGCAACAGGAATACCTTCAGATCGGTGGTCTCCCCCCACTGCAGCACCCAGAATACCAACAGAGCGGCGCCCGCAGCTAGAGAGCAGGCCATCGCCTTCTCTCGCCGGTACCACGACCACCAGCCCCAGGCGATCAAAGGCAAGCCGATGATGGCGAGGACCACCGCTGGCGCGGTGTTGGCGGAGAGCAGCTCGGGCAGGAGCTTTGTCCATTGGTCCCACATCTGGCCCAGGGTGTGGCTGAAGGCGAAGTGGGTGTACTGCTTGCCGAGCACATGAGCAAGAAAGCGGTCGAGCGTGGACGGATTGCTCCAATTCACCGGCGGATGAGCGGCGGCGCGGAGGGGTAGGTACAGGTAGCAGGCGAACGGCGCCAGAAAGAGCAGGCCCGCGGCGAGGTAGCTGACGACCCGGCGCGGCCGGGTGAGCGCCACCGCAGTCACGAGGGGTGGCAGGACCGCCAAGAAGGCGGTCCGGTGGTGCATGGCCACGAAGCCGGAAGCGAGCGATAGGTAGTACACTGATGGCCACGTCTGGTCCCGGCTCCAACGCAGCGCGCCGATCAGCACGAAGGCGAAGAGGAGAGCCGTCAGCCCGTACACCTCCGCCCGCACGGCCTGGCTCCAGGTGGGGAACCAGAGGCCGAAGGCAAGCCCGGCGAAAAGGGCGGGAATCACCTGGCGGGTCAAGCGGAGAGCCAGCAGCGTGAGCACCCCCGCAGCCGCCGCGGCGCAGACCGCGGAGAGGAGGGCGACCCGGTAGGCGCTGGTGTGACCGACAGGCAGGAAGTCGAACAGTCTGCCCAGCATCACCCAGAGCGGATAGCCGGTGGGGTGAGCGATCCCCAACACATGGCAGGCCGAAACCAGCTCGCCGCTGTCCTGGTCAAGCACCGTGGGGATGAGGCCGGCGAGGTAGACAAGGAAGGTGGCAACCGACACCCCCAGAGGCCAGATCCACACGAGTCGCAGCGGGGCCGGGGCCTCCTGCGCCGCCCCCTCTCTGTCGCGCTTCGCTGCTTGTCGGGCCTTCCTCGATCGGCGGGGCATGGTGGAGGGGGAGTTCGGCGCTGGTGGCAAGGGGTCCTACTGGGGGAGGTGTTCAGGATGCAGGTGGTCGCACCTATGCATTCCGAGGTCACCAGAAATGCCGCTTGGCGAAGGCCCAACCGGATCCGGTCTTGAGGTAGGCTTCGAAGGCGGCTGCCTTCCTGTCATCGTCGAAGGTAAGTACCAGACGGAGCCTCCAAGGTCTGTACTGCGAGGTATGCGGGGATTGGCCGGCGTTGTGGGCAGCGAGGCGCGCTTCGACGTCAGACGTTAGCCCCATGTACCGTTGGTTCGGGTGGTTCACGCTTTGAAGCAGGTACACGCACTTCATGCGCGCACTCCCCTCAGTAGTGTCGGGATGGCCCGCCCCACGTCGCCCGCCTGCGCCCGTGGCTTCGGCGTGCTATGTGAGGCACCCTTCGCCCTGGGCGCTTCGCCGAAGCGCCCAGGGCGAAGGGTGGAGCCGGCGAGAGGATTCGAACCCCCGACCCGCTGATTACAAATCAGCTGCTCTGCCAACTGAGCTACGCCGGCATCCCATGTTGGGCAGGAGCGGAAGCTCCTGCCATGCCACACCTGTCCCAGCCCACGCCGTCTCGGCGGTTGACCTGCTGAGCGAATCTCAGCGGGTCCCCCTCAAGCTGTCCTGGCGGGCCGAGGACGAGCCAATTCTAGCATCTATGGGGCAAGCTGTCAGCCGGCGCGAGGGGGCGGCCTGGGTCAGAATCGTTGTCGCCGTAATCTGCCCCACACCCGCTTCAGGAGTCTCAGGCATCGGCGGTCTATCCTTCGCCCAACCAGGCCCTGGGGTGGGTGCTTCCCTAGCGCCGATGGAGACATGTCTCTTCGGAGGCCACTGGACACTCTTCGGAACAGCGCACAGGAGATACCCTTGACATGCCGTCTTATGGAGACATACGCAGGCGGATCAACCCGGATACCGGGGACGCGACGTGGAGAGTCGCTGTTCAGCCTTCCCAGACACGCAGGGTATGGTCGCTAGCTCCCGAGACGACGATACTACCGTCGGACGAGATGGCCACCCCACCTACGGAGTCGGTATGCCCCTCCAGCAGCCGCAGGCACTTCCCCTGGCCCACATCCCACACGCGCACCGTACCATCGGAGCTACCCGAGACCGCCAGACGGCCATCGGCCGTCAGCGCGACGGCCCCAAGCGTCCGAGTACCCGACTGAGGGACGCCCCAACCACGGATACATGTGCCTTCCTTCACAGCCCACACTCGGAGCGTCTGACCGTCCCCGCCGCCGGAGGAGATCGCGATTCGACCGTCGCGGGAGAGCGCCACTGAGTAAATCGTGCCGCCCTGTCCTTCCAGTTTGCGCGCGGAGTTCCAGCGCGTGTCGTCATAGACGAACAGAGTATCCTGGCTCGCGATCACCGCGCGATCGCCGCTGGGCGAGATGGCCAGTGCGCTGACCATGTGATAGTGCCGGTCCAACAGAGAAGACGAGCCACCCCGCCTGTCGGCCACGCGCACTCCCTTATCGCCCCCGTCGTAGTCGCCCTCAGTGCCACCTCCCGAGATGACGATGTTCCCGTCGTCGGAGATTGCCACGGCCCTCACCGGCCGGGAGTGCTGTATGCTCCAGACGCAGGTCGATCTCTCCACATCCCAAACGAAGACGGAGAGATCATACCCGGCAGAGACGGCGAATCTGCCGTCCAGAGTGATGCCCACAGCAAGGATATTGCGGGTGTGACCTCTCAGCCGGCCCACGACCCTTCCGCGGGAGATGTCCCACACACAGAGGGAGGTGCCACCGCCTTCGAGTTCGTAATGCCCCCCACCCGTGATCGCCAAACGGCCGTCAGGGGTCATGGCCACAGAGTCGATGGCATCGTTGTGTCCTTTGAGCACTCTCATCGCCGGTAGCCTCCCTTACCTAAAGCCTGACCTTCGTCCCGCATCCTTCACATACAAGGTAGTCGCCTTGAGCCGTTCTGATGGGAGCCGCGGGCGCTGGGGATGACAGTGGATCCTGCCGTCATGAGACCGCGATGGCGGTACCACGATGGGGAGATGGCCTCCGCTGGCGTGCGCGTACCACGCGCTGCCGAACTCGAGGGAGAACAGAGGGCAGCTGGTTGGCCGCGCTAGGACGCGAGACGGCCTCGCACGCAACGGAAGGGCAAGAGGACAAAGGGTGACTCATACGGGTCCTCGCACGCAACGGAAGCCGAGGCCGTCGGTGCGGCGCGAGGCGGGGAGGCGGGGGCGGTCGTCGTAGCTGTGGGCGCCGCCGAGAAAGTGCCACGGAGCGCCATCGTACCAGGAGCCGCCGCGGAGCGCCCGGCCGGCCAGCGACCACACCGCTCGTATCGGTGCTCCCAGATCCCCCTTCGCGTACCGGTCGTAGGCCTTCTCCTCATACCAGTCCTCACACCACTCCCACACGTTCCCCGCCATCTGGTAGTGCCCCCAGTAGCCACGGCCCAGATCATAGCGCGCATCCCACACTACGCAGGTCGTCTCGTTGCCCCGGTTGCCGGCATGCCGGCAGTAGCTCGGCTCCCACTCGTTCCCCCACGGGTAGGCGCGGCCGTCCATCCCCCGGGCCGCTTTCTCCCACTCGAGTTCGGTGGGCAGCCGAAGCCCTGCCCACTCGCAGTAGGCCTGCGCGTCTTCCCACGACACACAGACCACGGGGTGGTCCGCGTACTCCTCCGGGAAGCTGCCTCCCCGCCAGACCGGCGTCATGAAGGCCGCCCTGTCCGGCGGACGGTGCCGCGTCTCCTGCACGAACTGCACATACTCGCGATTGCGCACCGGGTATTTGCCCAGGTAGTAGTCAGGCAGCGCGACTTCGAAGGGTGGATCCCCGACAAGGCACCTGCCAGCCGGTACCAGGATCATCTGGTAACCGTCTTTCGGGTTGTTGAAGAGCGGTGCCGGACCGGGCATCAGGTGTCCTCCACGATCTCAATCTCGAAGTCGCCGCCGGTCTCCCATGAGACTCCACGTTACCATTATAGCACCGGGGTGCGCCCTCGGTGAGGGTCGAGACAGGTCGCCTGCGCTGACGTCCAGCATCTGTTCGTTGGGCAGGAGCTTGCCTCCTGCCACTACCGAGGCAGACTTATCCCCTTCGCAATATCCGCCCTCGCGAAGGCCCACCTCCGCCCCTCGGCTTGGCTCGGGATGGGGCTGGGTCTAGCGATCTCGAAGCCCCGTCCGTCGGCTTCCCCTCGAGCAGGCTCAGGGTCCTGAACGGGCGCTCGGGATGGGGCGAGGTCTGGCAATGTGGAAGCCCCGCTCGGAGTCGGCGAACTCGGAATAGCGGGCGGTCATGATGGGTGAGCGGTGGCCCATGGCGCGCATGAGTGCAGTCGTGGGGACCCCGGCCTTCGCCGAGGTGAGCCCAAAGTAGTGGCGCAGCCGGTGGGGGGTCACCAGGGCCGGATCCACCCCAGCCCCGACGGCCAGGCGCCTCAGGATCGTGCGCACCGCGTCCGGGCGCCTGCAGGGCATCACCTCCTCGGAGCGAAGGCATCCCCATCGTGTATCGAGTCAGTATCAGCAAGGCCACTCGCGGAGTCCGCGCCGCGCTCGTGGAGGCCCTAGCGCTCATCGGCGGCCTCGAATCCTCCGTAACCCCCGGCGACCGCGTACTCATCAAGCCAAACCTGAATGGCGAGGAAGGATTCACCGCTCCTGACCTCACCATCGCGCTGGTTGCGTTGCTGCGCGACCTGGGCGTCAGGGAGGTGGCGATCGCGGAGTCCACCTTCGGCACGGCGGCCACCACCGATCGGTTGTTCCATGCCACCGGATACGCCGACTTGGCTAAGGAGCTAGGCGTCGAGCTCATCAACCTGAACCGTTCCGTGCCGGTAGAGGTCGCCGTGCCCCAGCCGCTGGTGACGGAGAGGCTGCGCATCGCCTGTGAGGTGCTCGAGGCCGACCGACTGATCAATCTGCCCAACATGAAGGTGCACTACGCCACCGGCATGAGCGTCGCGCTGAAGAACATGAAGGGCGTGCTGGTCGGCCCTGAGAAGAGGCGCTGCCACGAGATTGGGCTGGACAAGGCGATCGCCGACCTGAACCAGGTTGTCCCACCCGCTCTGAACGTGGTAGACGCGATCTCCTGCATGGAACGGATGGGCCCGCGCGGTGGCGATCAGGTGCGCCTGGACCTGGTCATGGCCGGTGCGAATGCTGCCGCGGTGGACTGGGTAGCGGCACAGGTGATGGGGTACCGGCCGGAGGAGATCGCGCACCTTCGCCACTTCGTCGAACAGACCGGCATGAACACGGAGGACGTTGTCGTGAGTGGCGAGAGCGTCGAGTCAGTGGCTTATCCGTTCAAGAAGGTGGTGGTGGCACAGATCGTCCCGGCCTGCTTCACCGTGCGCGACAGCGACGCATGCAGCGCCTGCATGAACGCCTTCCTGCTCTCCTGCCAGCTCCTGGGGCAGACCCCGGAGCGGAGCATCGACGTGTACCTGGGCACGAGTACGGCGAAGGCCGAGCACGGCAATGCTTCGAGCATTGCCTTCGGGAACTGCTGTGTTGGCGCGCTTAGCGCCGACATCCGCATTCGAGGCTGTCCACCCTATCCGTTCGCATTGGAGGAGGCACTCAGGAAGGCCGGATGGACGGCCTGACAGCGGGAGCCGACAGGCTGATGCCCTTGGTGATGTCGGCTCGGGCGAACGCCCACCTCCGCTCCGAATCTGCGAATTCGGAGTAGCGGGCGGTCATCATCGGGCTTCGGTGGCCCATCGCTCGTATGAGGGCGGTGGTGGGGGCTCCTGCCCTGCGGCTCCCATCAAGGACCTCCAAGCGACACGGGCCTCGCTTCCTTTACACCCCGCGCGGGCGGTGATATAATCGCCGCCAGGGCGCCGGAGATGGCGATACCAGCGCAACAGACCACCTTAGCTCGTTCGGTGACCAAGCAGGGGATCGGCCTTCACACGGGCAGCGAGGGGTCTGTCACGCTGCTGCCCGCGGGGCCCGACGCCGGCGTCGTATTCGTGTCGGAGTCAGGCCTTCAGGTCCCCGCCACTGTGGACTGTGTGGTGAGTACGGAGCGCGCCACCAGCCTGGGCCGTGGAGGCCTTGCGGTCAGGGGCGCGGAACACCTGCTGGCTGCGCTGTATGCCCTGGGGGTGGACAACGCCAGGATCGCGGTGAGCGGCCCCGAGGTGCCGGCGGCTGACGGCAGCGCGCGGGAGTGGGTCGAGCTGATCAAGGAGGCGGGCAGGAGACGGCTGGGGGCCGCTCGGCGCACCTGCCGGCTCGCCCGGGCGGTGTGGGTGGGCGGAAACGAGGCCTGGGCGGTGGCGCTGCCGGCGCGCGAGCTGGCTCTGGGAGTGGTGGTGGAATACCAGGGCACGGCGGCGGAGAGGCAGACGCTGTGGCTGCCGTTGACTGGCAAGCGATTTGCAGAAGAGCTAGCTCCCGCGCGCACCTTCTGCTTGCAGGAGGAGTATCAGGCGCTGCTGGCGGATGGTCTGGCGCGGGGAGGGAGCCTGGGAAACGCGTTTGCGGTAGGGGCAGATGGCTACTCTGGACCGCTGCGCTTCCCGGACGAGGTGGTCAGACATAAGACCCTGGACCTGGTGGGCGACATCTCCCTGTGCGGCTGCCGCTTCGTCGGCCAGGTGATCGCCATCAGGCCTAGCCATCGGTTGAATGTCGAGCTGGCGAGGAGTCTGCGGGCCGCGCTGACGGTGAGTTCGGCATCACAGAGGTGAGGAGAAACGCGAACCATGATGGACATCAGTGAGATCCAGAAGGTCCTGCCACACCGCTATCCGTTCTTGCTCGTGGACCGGGTGCTGGAATTGGAGCCCGGGAAGCGGGCGGTGGGTGTGAAGAACGTGACGGTGAACGAGGACTTCTTCAACGGGCATTTTCCGGGAAACCCGATCATGCCGGGGGTGCTGATCGTGGAGGCGATGGCGCAGGTGGGTGGCATACTGCTGCTCGCTACCACTGGAAACGAAGGGAAGCTGGCTTTCTTCGCGGGCATAGACAAGATGCGGTTTCGCCGGCCGGTGCGCCCCGGCGACCAGCTCGTCACCGAGGTGACCATCCTGAAGACCAAGGGCGACATCGGGCGCGTGGCCGTGGTGGGCCGAGTGGATGGCCAGGTGGCGGCGGAAGGCGAGTACCTGTTCGCGTTGCGGCCCGACCGGGGCGAGCATACCCTGGTCGCCCAGGGCGCCGCCGCTTCATCTCTGGACGAGAACCTGGAGGCCTGAGGTGGCGCGCGTCCATCCCACTGCCATCGTTGACCCTGACTGCCAGCTCGCGGAGAGCGTGGAGATCGGCCCCTACGCGATCATCCGTCGCGGCTCGATCCTGGGCGAGCGCGCGGTGGTGGACGCTCACGTGCTGGTGGAGCACACGGTGCTGGGGGAGGACTGTCAGGTAGGATTTGGCGCGGCGCTGGGCGGAGCGCCGCAGGACCAGCACTACCAGCAGGAGCCCACACAGGTGATCATCGGCGATCGGACGGTGATCCGCGAGTACGTCACCATCCATCGTGCCACCGGAGCCGGCAACGCCACCCGGGTCGGGAGCGACTGCCTGCTGATGGCCTCCACCCACCTCGGGCACAACTGCCAGGTCGGCAATGGGGTGACTATCTCCACCCTCTCCGGTATGAGCGGGCACACGATCATCGAGGACATGGCGATCATCGGAGGGATGGTGGGGTCGCATCAGCGGGTGAGAGTGGGGAAGCTGGCGATGGTGAGCGGGCTCTCGAAGATGAGCCAGGATGTTCCGCCCTTCAGTCTGGTGGATGGGAAGCCGGCGCGGGTGGTGGGGCCGAACCTGGTGGGGCTGCGGCGGGCCGGGCTTAGCCCTGCGGTCAGGCAGGCTATCCAGCAGGCGTTTCGGATGATCTACCGGTCGAACCTGGGGCTGGTGGAGGCGTTGGAGCAGGTGCGCGCGGAGTTTGGGGCGATCGCGGAGGTGAACTACCTGGTGGACTTCCTGGATCGGGTGCGGCAGGGGCGCTTCGGCCGGCAGCAGGAGACCGCCAAGGCGGTCTAGCCAGCGATGCCAGACACGGGAGCACCGGCAGGGAGAGAGGCGGCCCCGGCAGCGCGGGGGGAAGGTGGACCGGCCACGGTGTTCCTCTCCGCAGGCGAGGCCTCCGGCGACTGGACCGGCGCCATGCTCGCCCGGACCTTGGGGGAGCTCCGCCCCGACCTCAGGCTGCGCGGCATCGGGGGCAGACGAATGGCAGAGGCGGGGGTGGAGTTGACCAGCGACAGTTCCAGTTGGGGGGCCATCGGCGTGTTCGAAGCGCTGTCCAAGTTGCCGCGGGTGCTCGGGATCCTGCGTGCAACGCGCCATTGCCTGGGGGCGGAGCCGCCTCACGTGCTTGTACTCATTGACTGCGGCGCTTTCAACATTCCGCTGGCGCGCTTCGCCCGCTCCCGCGGCATCCCGACCCTATACTACTTCCCGCCCGGGTCGTGGTCCCGCCGGCTGCGCGGCCCGGAATTGCGGGACCTGGTGGACGTGATCGCCACTCCCTTCCCGTGGTCTCGGGACTTGCTCTCTGGTGGGCGGGCGGCGGTCGAGTGGGTCGGACACCCGGTAGTGGAGGCCTCTCGGCCTCGCATCACGCCGGAGAAGGCATTCACGAAGTACGGCTTGGATCCTGGCAGGCGCGTGATCGCCCTCGCCCCAGGCAGCAGGGATCAGGAACTGGGATATGTGTTCCCGGTGCTGCTGCAAGTAGCGGCGCTGATCTCGGAACGACTCGGCGATGTGCAGTTTCTGGCGCCGGTGGCTCCCACCCTCGACCCAGCGCGGGTTCGCGCCGGGCTGGAGCGCGCGGGAGTGACCTTCACGCTGCTGCAGGGGATGGACTATGACGCCCTGCAGCTCGCGCAAGCGGCCGCGGTGTGCTCGGGGACGGCGACGCTGGAGTTCACCTGTCTGGGCGTTCCCATGGTGGTGGTGTACCGCGCCAGCCGCCTGACCACGCTGCAGTACCGCCTGATCCGAGGGGTGATCGGCGGGCAGCGGTGGGCGGCGATGCCGAATATCATCGCGGGGCGGGGGATCGTGCGGGAGCTGTTGGGCTCGGCAGCGACACCACAGGCGGTGGCCGCGGAGGTGATCGACCTGCTGAGCGATCCCGCCAGGCGCGCGCAGGTGAAGGAGGGCCTGGCGGAGGTGAAGACGGCGCTCGGAGAGCCGGGGGCGACGAGGCGGACGGCGGAGCTGGTGCTCGGCCTGCTTGTCAGTGAGGAGGGCGCTTGATGTCAGTACCTGGACAGACCGCGGCGGCGCGGCCTGGCACCGCGCGAGTGCTGCGGCGCCTGCTGTCCTTTGCCGGGCGCGAGGTGTACTCGGCCTACGGGGCGCTGGTGTGCATTCTGGCTGGCTCGCTAATGGACGCGGGGGCGATGCCGGTGCTGTTCGCGCTGCTGCTCTTCTCCATTGACCCCGTGGCGGCGAGCGGGCAGGTGGGAGCGGCCTCGGGGCCGACGGACTGGATTCAGCGCCTGCATATCGTGAGCAGGCTTGGCCAGGGAGACGCAGGGACACGACTGCGCCACCTGGTGTTCTTCGCGGCGGCACTGCTGGTGGCGTGGGGCGCCAAGTGCCTCTTCGACTTCGGCCGCGGCTATCTCTCCCAGCGGTTCGCACAGTCTCTGATCCGGCGCCTGAGGCAGCGCTTGTACGAGCACCTGGTGCGGCAGTCGCTGGCCTTCCATCGTTCCCGGGAGACCGGGGATCTGCTGTCTCGGGTGAGCAACGATGTCACCGTTACCCAGCGAGCGCTTGCCGTGGACCTGGTGGAGGCGGCGCGGGCGCCGGTGACCATCATGGTCGCCCTGGCGATGATGCTCTCGTTGGAGTGGCACCTTACGCTGCTCGCCCTGGCCTGCGTGCCCGGAGTCACGCTGGTGATTGCGCATTCCGGCGAGCGTCTCCGCCGTCTCGCCCGCGAGGTGCAGCGCCAGCTCGGCGCTCTGAACGCGTATCTGCACGAGCGGCTGTCCGGGATCGAGACCGTGCAGTTGTTCGGCATGGAGGAGCGGGAGGCGGGCGCCTTCCAGGGCATCAACGACCGCAACTACCGCGCCAACCTCCGCGTCGCCACGGTGGTGGCGGTGGTCACTCCCCTGGTGGAGCTGATCAGCGCTTTCGGCATGCTCGTGCTCCTTGGCTTCGCCGGCTATCTGGCGATCAAGGGGCCGCTGCGACTTCCGACCTTGCTGGCTTTCGCCTACCTTGGCCAGCGTCTGGGGAGCAACCTGGGGCTGCTGGGCAAGATCTGGTTGTCCACGCAGCAGGCCGCCGCGGCCGGCGATCGCATCTTCGAGGTGCTGGATCTGCGTGAGGAGGTCCCCGAATCCTCCGAGGCCCGCCTCATGTCGCGCATCACGGGGCAGGTAGTGTTCCGCCACGTGACCTTCCGCTATCGGGAGGGCGAAGCAGTGCTCCGGGATGTGGATGTGACCATTGAGCCAGGCCAGGTGGTGGCCCTGGTGGGCCCCAGCGGCGCCGGCAAGACCAGCCTGGTGAACCTGATCCCCAGGTTCTACGAGCCTTCGGAGGGAGGAATCGAGATAGATGGTGTGGACATCCGTGCGGTGACGCTGCGCTCTCTGCGCGAGCAGATCGGGATCGTGCCCCAGGAGCCGATCCTGTTCAGCGGCACCGTGCGCGAGAACATCGCCTACGGCCTGCCCGAGGCCGCGGACGAGCGGATTCTGGCGGCCGCCCGCGCCGCCAACGCGGACGAGTTCATCGCCGCTCTGCCCCAGGGCTATGATACCCCCGTGGGAACGCGGGCGGCGAAGCTCTCCGGCGGCCAGCGGCAGCGCATCGCCATCGCCCGCACGCTGCTGCGCGATCCGAGGGTGCTGATCCTCGATGAGGCCACCAGCGCTCTGGATGCGGAGTCGGAGGCCCTGGTGCAGGATGCGCTCGACCGCCTGATGGAGGGCCGGACCACCCTGATCATCGCCCACCGTCTCTCCACCATCCAGCGCGCGGACCGCATCCTGGTGCTATCGGCCGGGACCATCGTAGGGGACGGCCCGCACGCGGAGCTGTTCCGGAAGGGGGGCATCTACCGGCGCCTCTACGAAGCTCAGTTGCGCAGCCCTGCGGAAGGAACGGTTGCGCAGTGACGTCTTCCTCGGCGAAGCTCCCCGCCGCGCCGCCTGGCAGCAAGCGCCTGTGGCTGGCGATTGCTTTGCTAGCCTACAATCTGGCGCTGCTGTTGCTGTCGCCGGCGCTGGTGGTATGGCTGCTATGGCGGGCCGCGGTGCCGCGCAAAGGTCCCGGGAATCTCCTCCATCGCTTCGGCTTCGTGCCGCGTCCGCCCGCGGAGGCGGCGCCGCGGGTGTGGCTGCACGCGGTCTCGGCGGGAGAGATGGCGGCGCTCAAGCCGGTTTCGGATGCGCTGCGAGAAAGCCTGCCCAGCGCCTACCTGGCGGTTTCCACCGTCACCTCGACCGGCATGTCGGTGGGGCGGAGGGGCGGCCAGAGCGCCGACGCGCTCTTCTACCTTCCCTTCGATCTGCTCCCCACCACGCTGCTGGCGCTGTGGCGGGTGCGGCCGAATCTGCTGGTCGTGGCCGAGAAGGAGCTGTGGCCGAACCTGCTCGGCCTGGCGCGTCTGCTGGGGGCGGAGGTGTTGGTGGTGAACGGCCGGGTTTCGGACCGGATGATGCGGCGGGCGAGGCTGGGGGCTCCAGTGGTGCGGTGGCTGTACTCGCTTCCTCGGCACTTCTGCGTGCAGTCGCCGGAGGACGCCGGCCGCCTGGCACAGCTGGGGGTGCCGGATTCGCGGGTAAGTGTTCCGGGGAACACCAAGGTGGATGCCATGGTCGAGCCGGACCGGGAGGCGGAGGCGCGGCTGCGCCAGGATCTGGGTGTCGCCGAAGGCGATGTGTGGCTGGTGGCGGGAAGCACACACGCCGGCGAAGAGGAACTGGTGCTGGAGGCGTTCGCGGTCATCCTGGATGCCATGCCGGAGGCCAGGCTGCTGCTGGCGCCCCGACATGTCGAGAGAGTGCCCGCGGTGTTGGAGATGATGGCGCGCCGCAGCCTGGAATGCACGCGGCGCAGTCAGTGCTCGGCGGCGGAGTCTGCAGGGCGGGGTCTCTGCGCCCCGCCATCGCAGCAGGTGGTGGTGCTGGATACCATGGGCGAGCTGAGAGCCGCCTATGGGTTCGGCACTGCCGGGTTCGTGGGAGGCACGCTGGTGCCGGTGGGCGGGCACAATCTGCTGGAGCCGGTGGCCTCTGGGCGGGCGGTGCTATTCGGGCCGCACACCGAGAACTGCGCGGATGTAGCCGACTTGGTGCTGTCGGCGGGGATAGGGGTGCGCGTGGAGGGAGGGCGTGCGCTGGCGGTGGAGTTTCTGCGCATCGCCAAGGATCCTGCGCGGCAGCGGGACCTGGCGCGGCGCGGCCAGGCGCTGATGGAGCAGCAGCGGGGCGCCGCACGACGCTGCGCGCACGTCGCGATGGCATTGCTGCAAGAGAAGTCCGCATGAGCGGCCCCAGGGAAGACAGCCGGGCGGCAGACGCGGCGGCGGCCCCCTGCCTTCAGCGCGGCCGCTGGGCTGGCACGGCGCTGCGGGCGCTCTCGGTTGCCTACTCGGGCGCGCTGCACTTACATCTCTTCGGCTACCGGATCGGCCTCGCTCGCCGTACGAAGTTGCCGGCGACCGTGATCAGCATCGGCAATCTTACCGTGGGCGGCACAGGCAAGACCACGGCTACTATGGCTGTCGCGCAGTGGTTGTGGGAACGCGGGCGAAGGGTGGGCGTGCTCAGCCGCGGCTACCGAGGCCGAGGAGAGCGCGGAACCGTGGTAGTGTCCGAGGGGTTCGGTCCCCTGGTGGATGCGGATACCGCGGGTGATGAGCCATACATGATCGCCCACAAGCTGTCGAATGTGTATGTGCTGGTGGGCAAGGATCGCCGCCGCACCGGAAGGCTGGCGGTGGAGAAGTACCGTCTGAACGCGCTGGTGCTCGACGACGGGTTCCAGTACCAGCGGCTTCGGCGGGACCTGGACATCGTGTTGGTGGACGCCCTGCAACCGTTTGGGTATGATCTCCTCGTTCCGGCCGGGCTGCTGCGAGAGCCGCCCGAGCATCTGGCGAGGGCGCACGCGGTGTGGCTGACCCACTGTGATCTGGTGAGAGGGGAGGATGTGGAGAAAGCCCGCGCGCGCGTGCTATCCCTTGCCCCTCAAGCGCGGGTCTGGGAAACCGTCCACAAGCCCGTGCATCTGACACGGCTCGGCGGGGGCGAGGAAGGCGAGCTCTCCGCTCTGCGCGGCCGGCGCGTGGCGGCGGTGTCCGCGCTGGGCAACCCGCTGGCCTTCGAGCGCACTCTGGCCAGGTTGGGGGCCGAGTTGGTGTGCCGCGCTCGCTTCCCGGACCACCATCGCTACACGGAGACGGAGCTGTCCGAGGTGGCGAAAGAACGGGCGGCGGACGCGGAGTGGCTGGTGACCACCGCGAAGGATGGGGCGCGGCTGCCCCAGGTGGACCTCGGGAAGCCGGTATGGGTGTTGGAGGTGGAGCTGGCGAGCTACCGCGACGACACGAGTCTGAGTGACGAGATGGGGCGCCTGCTGGCCGGGACGGGCGAGGCATGACGACCTACTACGGGCGAGAGGGCGGCTCCGCGCTCTACCAGTGGCACCGCAGGCTGCAGACCCGCCTGGGGAATGCGGTGCTGCTGTGGATGGGGCGTCGCTATGCCCACCTGCCGGCGGGCAGCGCGCGCCGCCTCGGCGCGGGCCTGGGCACGTTCATGCGCTACCTCTCTCCCCGCCACTATCGCATCGTGCTCACCAATCTGCGGCTCGCCTTCGGAGGTGAGAAGGAAGAACGGGAGTTGGGGAGGATTGCTCGCGCTTGCTACCAGCATCTGGGTAAGTGCCTGATGGAGTTTATCCGGCTGCCCGCCATGAGCGCGGAGGAGGTCAAGCGCACCACCTGTTATGAAGGGAAAGAGCACCTGGATCAGGCCCTTGCCGCGGGCCGCGGCGTCATCCTGCTCACCGGTCACTTGGGTAACTGGGAGCTGGTCGGCGCCCGCATAGCCGCAGACGGGTATCCGCTGAGTGTCATCGCCCGCGCGCAGCGGGATGATCGCCTGAGCGACTACATCCATGACACCCGGCAGCAGACGGGAATGCGAGTGCTGCACCGGGAGGAGTCAGTGCGCGCTTCCCTGCGGGCGCTCCGCAGCAACGAGCTGGTGGGGATTCTGCTTGACCAGAACGCCGGAGACGAGGGCATCTTCGTGGATTTCTTCGGGCACCTCGCTTCCACCGCCCCCGGCGCAGCCGCCTTTGCGCTGCGCACCGGCGCGGTGGTGGTGCCCACCTTCGGGCGCAGGAATCCTGATGACACGCACACCATCGTCGTCCAGGAAGCGGTCCCGCTGATTCGCACCGGCGACCTAAAGCAGGACATCGCAGCCAACACCGCGCACTACACCAAGCTGATCGAGCAGCAGATACGGCGCCAGCCCGAGCAGTGGTTCTGGCTGCACAAGCGCTGGAAGAGCCGTCCCCCGGAAGAGCGGGGCGGGTGAGCCATGTTCGAGCGCGCGCAGAGGATCCTCCTGGTCAAGCTCAGCTCCATCGGGGATGTGGTTCACTCCCTGCCCGTGCTTGCCGCCGCCCGGCGCCGTTACCCGCAAGCCCACATCGCCTGGGCGGTCGGCCCGGCCGCCGCCGATCTGGTGGCGGGCAGTCCGCACCTCAACGAGACGCTGGTGGTGGGGGCAACCCATGGCGAGGAGGCGGCGGTCCGTGCAGTTCCATCGCTGTCCTCGCCCTGGCGCTTGCGGAAGGCCCTCCGCGAGCGCAGGTTCGACCTCGCGCTCGATATGCAGGGCCTTCTGAAGACGGCGCTGATCGCCTACCTCAGCGGGGCGCGGGACCGCATCGGGTTTCGCAACCTTCAAGAAGGCGCCTTCTTATTCAATAACCGCAGGATGGTGCCCGATCGCCGAGACTGCCACGCGGTGGAGGGTTACCTGGGCTTCGCGCGCGCCATCGGCGCGCCGGCGGAGCCGCTCGATTTCACCATCCACGTCTCGGAGGCTGATCGTCGGGCTGTGGACGCACTCCTCAGCGGGCAGCGGAACCTGATCGCGCTGGTGCCGGGCGCTCGCTGGCAGTCAAAGCGCTGGCCGGCGGAGCGATTCGCACAGGTGGCCGACGCCCTGGCGGGGGAGTTCGGGGCCACCTGCGTGGTGGTGGGAGCGCGAGGTGACGCCGCGCTCGCCGAGCAGATCCAGGGGGTGGCGGAGTCCGCGGTCCTCGATCTCTGCGGGAAGACCACGCTGAAGCAGCTCGCCGAGGTGCTTCGCCGCTGCCGCCTGACCATTGCCGATGACACCGGCCCGATGCATATCTCGGCCGCGGTGGGCACGCCCACCGTCGCCATCTTCGGTCCCACCGATCCCTCTCGTCTGGCACCCTATGGGAGCGGCCACGCGGTGGTGAAGGCCGCCTCGCCCTGCGCTCCCTGCCGGAGGCGTGACTGCCGGCCCCTGCGCTGCATGGAGGCGATCACAGGTGAACAGGTGGTTGGCGCCGCGGAGCGCATCATCCGGCCGCTCACCCCGGGAGTTCGCGGTGGCCTCCGATAGCCCCAAGTCGGGCCTCACCATCCTCCACGTCCTCTCCTGGCTCAACTACGGAGGCGTGGAAAGCTACGCCATCCGGCTCAGCCGCGCCCTGCGAGACCGCGGGCATCGCGTGCTCCTCGCTTCCAGCGGCGGACAGATGCTGCCGGAGCTGGAGGCATCGGGGATCGAGCACTTTCGCGTGGACTTCACCGGCTCCCGCCTGCTGTCGGGGGCGCTGCGCCTGCGCCGCCTGCTGGAGGAGCAACACGTAGACCTGGTCAACGCTCACAACTGGCGGGCGGGGATGGCCTCATACCTCGCCTGTCGCCGCGCCGGGGTGCCGTATCTCCTCACTATCCACGGCACCCGCAACCCTTTCCTTCGCCGCGCAGTGTTCTACTGGAGCAGACGGATGGCGGTTGTCAGCGAGGCGAGCCGGCGTAACCTGGTAGAGGAATTCCGGCTGCCCGCCGATCGCGTCATCCTCAGCCGGATAGGAGTGAACTGCGGGCAGTTCCGCGACGGCCCGGCTGACCAGGATCTCGCGCGGGAGCTGAACCTTAGCCAAGGCGCACGACGGGTGGTCCACGTGAGCCGCTTCAGCCACAGCAAGGCCCGAGTTGCTAAGACTTTGATCGCCTGTATGCCAGCCCTGCAGCAGGCGGCGCCCGATGTGGAAGTCGTGCTGGCCGGCCAGGGGCCGGAGGAGGGGGCGGTGGCGCGGCTGGGGGAGGAGATGAACCGGCGCCTGGGCCGACAGGCGGTGTTTGCGCTGGGAGGCCGGCCGGACATCCCGCGGCTGCTCTCCCTGGCGAGCGTGGTGGTCGCCACCGCGACCGTGGCGCTGGAGGCGATGGCCTCGGGCAAACCCGTGATCGCGGCCGGCAAGGGCGGCTACTTCGGACCGGTGAGGGCGGAGAACCTGGAGCAGGCCGAGGTCTCCTGCTTCGCGGATCACGGTGAACTGTCTCCGCTCAGCCCCGAATCCCTGGCCGCCGATCTCGGGCAGCTCCTCAGTTATTCCGGCGAGCTCCGCCGCCTCGGCGCGTTCGGCCGGGAGGCCGCGCTCGCTCGCTACGAGGTCTCGCGGGTCGCCGAAGAGGTGGAGGGGACCTATCATCAGGTCGTGTGCGACCGGGAACGGGTGAGACGGATCGCAGTCTTCCACCTCAACCAGATCGGCGATCTCACATTCACCCTGCCGGCGCTGAAGGCATTCCGGGAGAGCTTCCCGGACGCCCACATCACCAGTGTACTGCGGCCGCACCTCGCCGGCCTGGTCTCGCACAGCGGGTTCGTTGACGAGGTCGCCCACCGGCCGCAAGGCGGACCGCTGCCCGCCATTGCTCTTGGCTTCCGCCTGAGGAAGCAGCGTCCCGATCTGGCGATCACGCTGTCGCAATCGGCGACCATGGCGCTCTGTGCCTGGCTTTCCGGCGCGCCGCACCGGGTGGGGTATGTGGATTCCGACCTCTGCCGACTGCTCAGCCATCGCGTGCAGGTGAGGGGCATCCCGTGCCCTGGGAAGGTGATGCGGCTGCTCCGGGCTTTGGGCCTGCGGCCAACGAAGACCGACTATGTTGGGCTGGTCCACCTCCCGCCGGAGGACAAGCAGTCCGGCGGAGAGCTCCTGCAGCGGTGCGCCCTGCAGGGAAGCGGACCGCTGATCGCGCTGGCGCCGGGCGAGGCAGGTGCGCGGCCCTACAAAGCCTGGCGCACGGATGGGTTCAGACAGGTGTCTCATCGTCTGGTGGAGAGACATGATGCCAGGGTGGTGATGGTGGGCGGCGACTCCGACCGAGGGCTTGGCGAGGAGGTGGTCGCGGGACTTGGTGATCACGGGTGCAATCTCGCCGGCCAGACTACGCTCGCCCAGCTCGCGGCGGTGCTGGCGCAATGCGACTTGCTCATCGGCATTGACTCCGGCCCCATGCACCTCGCCGCGGCGATGGGCAAGCCGGTGGTTGGCCTGTTCGGCCCCACCGACCCAGACCGCACCGGCCCCATGGGCGAGGGACATGAGATCATCTTCCACCAGCAGGAGTGCTGGCGGCCGTGCATTCATCCTATGATCCCCAGGGCATGTGACCGCCGGTGCATGGAGGCGATCACGGTAGAGAAGGTGTTGGCGGCCGCAGAGAGGATCATCGCGCGCCTGTCGGAGGGAGACGAGCCAGGGGGCAGTGGTGCCTTTCGCCATCCACGTTGACAGCAACCGAACCTGGGGAGGGGGGCAGGAGCAGTCCCTGGGCCTGGCGCTCGCGCTCGCCGAACGGGGGGAAACGGTGCACTTCATCGTCCAGCAGGGCAGCGCGCTCGCCGCGCGCCTGCCCGCGACAGGACTCTCGTTCGACGACATGTCACTCCGAGGCGCGCGGGGGATCCTCTCGTATCGCCGCCTCGTTAGGCGGCTGCGCGACCTGGGGCCAGAGATCGTGCATGTCCATGAGGCAGCAAGCGGGCATCTGGTAGCGCAGGCTGTGGGCAGGCTCAGGCGGAAAGGCGGATCTCAGCAAAGACTACGTCTGGTCGTAACGCGGCGGACGGTTTTCCATGCTGACAGCATGCCCAGCCTACCGATCTATGCCTCGCTCTCCGACCGCGTCATCTGCGTCTCTGAGGCTGTGCGCGCGTGCTTTCCCCCAGCACCGAACCTGCGTGAACGCCTCGTCGTCATCCCGGACTTCGTGGACTGCAAGCACTTCGACCCCGCGGCCGTGTCGGTGGAGAGATGTGACGAGCGGCCGACCATGGTCAGCATCGGCCGCCTGACGAAGGAGAAAGGGCATCGGGTGCTGCTCGATGCGCTGCCGATGGTGCTGCCGGAGGCGCCGGAGGCGCGGCTGGTGATCTGCGCCCAGGGACCGGAGGAGGAGAGGCTGAGGAGGCAAGCAGAATCCTTGGGCGTGGCCGGCGCCGTCGAGTTCGCCGGCTTCGTGCTGGATGTGCGCCCATATCTGGCGAGCGCGGACGTATTCGTGATGCCTTCGCTCTCGGAGGGCCTGGGCGTGGCCGCGCTGGAGGCGATGGCGATGGGGAAGCCGGTGGTCGCCACCGACGCCGGCGGGCTGCCGGAGTCGGTGATCCATCAGGAGACCGGCCTGATCGTCGCGGCGGGCCGCGCGGAGGCGCTCGCCGAGGCGGCCATCAGCTTGCTCCAGCACCCCGCTTGGGCGCGGCAGATGGGTGAGGCCGGGCGCGCCCGCGCCCTCGCGCACTACGACCGGCCTCGCATCGTTGACAGGATCGTCGCCCTCTACCACGAAGTGCTCGGCGGAGGCTAGGGATTGCCTGGAATCACCGCCATCGTCACCACCTTCAACGAAGAGGCGAACATCGGGGACTGCCTCGACTCCCTGCGGTTCGCCGACGAAATCCTGGTCGTGGACTCCTTCAGCGAAGATGGGACCGTGGACATCGCGCGGCAACACGAAGCAACGGTGCTCGTGCACGAGTATCTCTCCCCGGCCGCGCAGAAGAACTGGGCGATCCCCCATGCCTCCCACGAGTGGGTGTTGATCCTGGATGCGGACGAGCGGGTGACGCCGGAGCTGGCGGAGGAGATCGCCGGGACGCTAGTCTCCCCCAAGGGCGACGGGTATGAGATGAAGCGCCGCAACTTCTTCCTGGGGCGCGAGATTCGCTACTCCGGTTGGCAAAACGACTGGGTGCTCAGGCTCTTCCGCAGGGAGGAGGGCCGGTATCAGGAAAGGCAGATTCACGAACGATTGCTGGTGCACGGCAAGGTGGGACGGCTGCGGGGGGCGCTGCTGCATTACCCCTATCGGACCATGGACGACTACCGGCGCAAGCTGGAGCGTTACGCGGAATGGAGCGCCATGGACGCGCTTCGGGAGGGAAGGCGAGTCTCCCGTCTTTACGCGCTGCTGCATCCGCCGCTGCGATTCCTTAAAGCCTATCTGCTCCAGGGCGGGTTCCTGGAGGGCCGCGCCGGGCTAACCCTCTCCCTGTTGACGGCGAGGTACGCGGCGGCCAAGGACGCGCGCATTCGGGAGCTGTGGCGGCGCGCGCGCGAAGAGGATGGGAAGCGGTGACCACCTCCCCGGAGCTGTCGGTGGTGATCGTGAACTGGAATGGAGGCGAGGAACTGCTCGCCTGCCTTAAGTCCGTGTACGGCGCCACCACCGGCATAAACGCAGAGGTGTGGCTGGTTGACAACGGCTCCTCTGATGGATCGGCCGAGCGAGCCGCGGCCGTATACCCCTATCTGCGCGTGATCCGCAATGACGGGAATCTGGGGTTCGCCCGCGCCGCCAACCAGGCGCTCGCGGAAGCGCAGGCCGACTTCATGCTGCTGCTGAATCCCGATGCGCTGCTGGAGCGGGAAGCGCTCGCCGCCATGCTCGGGGTGATGCGCGAGGACGCGAGGGTCGGTATCATCGGCTGCCCCAGCGTGGATGAACAGGGGGCGTGGACGCCCGCGTACGAACGTTCCTATCCCGGCCGGCGCGGCCACCCGGTGCGGCCGTCGCCGGCGCCCTCGTCGGCTGCCCTGGAGGTCGCCTGGGTGTCAGGCGCATGTTTGCTTGCCAGGAAAGCAATGGTGGAACAGGTGGGCGTGCTGGACGAACGGTTCTTCATGTACTACGAGGATGTGGACTGGTGCTATCGCGCCCGGAAGAGCCGGTGGAAGGTGGTCAGCATTCTCGGTGAGGCGATCCGCCATCAGCGCGGCGGAGCGGCCAGGCGAGTGCCTCCGGAGGAGACCGCGGGGCGAGTGATCACCTCCCGCCTTCGCTTCTTCCGAAAGCACTACTCACGGGCGCGCGCAGGGTGGTTGACCGCGGGAGTGCTGGCGAGTAACCTGGCAGCATGGCTGCTGTGGCTTGCGCTCTCGCCATTCACCGCGGGGGCGCGACAGGCGCGCCGCCCGCACGCCGCGCGCCTCTCCGCCGTGCTGCGCAGTGGGAAGGAATGAAGGATGACTGCTGACCACGGGTTTGCAGGAACAGCGGGCAAGATCGTTTCCCTCGAGGAGGCAAAGGAGCGCCTCCTCGCCTGGCGGGCGGAGGGGAAGACCATTGCCTACGCCAACGGGTGCTTCGACCTGCT
>Ga0315279_10002232_pt1 | contig 29834 bp, 19 predicted proteins | sample YL17G06_20_MG_FD_203694 | JGI IMG/M metagenome (GOLD analysis project Ga0315279, IMG submission 203694) | Sediment microbial communities from Yellowstone Lake, YNP, Wyoming, USA - YL17G06_20 | ecosystem: Environmental > Aquatic > Freshwater > Lake > Sediment | place: USA: Wyoming | collected...
TCCCGGCTTCGCTGTTTGGCTTTCAGCAACACTTTGTTCGGAACGAGTATCTGCTGGCATGTTCATCTGTCCGCAATCTCTTGTCTAGCTTCTTCGGGGGCTTGGTCGAAAACCTCGAAGGCTTCCATGGTGATGGTGCGCGCGGGGCATCGTTCTGCACACAGGCCGCAGCGAATACAAATCGTTTCGTCTTTCACCATTACCGAACCTTCCCCGGCCGACAGTTCGCCCGGTGCGAGGTGCTGGAGCGTGACGGGATCCGACGCAAGGCGCTCGGGAAGCTGCGCTCTGACGTCTTCCGGAATCCTCACCTGGCCGAGGGGTACAAGCTGAAGGCAGTTCTCCGGACAGACATCCACACACCCACCGCAGAGAATGCACTCGGTGCCCTCGGCCTCGTTGCCGTCGAAGATGGTATTGATCCAGCACTTCAGGCACCGCGCGGCCTCGCGCCGTGCCTGCTCTTCCGTGAAACCCACTTCGACTTCGGTAATGCCGGTGCGACGGTCCAACGGAATCGTCGGGATGGGAAGGCGGGAGTACTCGTCAAAGTCCTGGGCCATCTGGTGATGGTCCAACACCGTGATTTGTACATGCCGCGGTGCGGGCTTCCATGCTGGCCCTCGCAAGTAACGGTCGATGTTCTCAGCCGCTTGCTTTCCGTCTGCTACTGCACTGATGATCAGGCGAGGACCAAAGGCGATGTCGCCGGCCGCGAACACTCCGGGGGCCGTGGTCATAAGGGTCTCGGGATCGACCTTGACCGTCCCCTGGCGAGTCGACTCGATTCCATCCTCGGGCCTCAGAAACGATAGGTCAGAGGTCTGACCGATGGCGAGGATGACCGTGTCACAGTCAATGACCGTTTCCGTGCCCCGCTCGAACGTGGGGTTGAAGCGATGCTGGGCGTCGAAAACCGACGTGCAGCGGATTACTTCCAGCCCCGTCACTCTCCCCCTTTGCCCGATGAACTTCTCGGGGCCCAACGAGGGATGGATGCTCAGGCCTTCGCGCAAAGCTTCCTCGGTTTCTTCCTCGAAGGCTGGCATCTCCTCGCGCGACTCAAGACACACGAGGTGGACTTCCCGCGCGCCTAGCCGCAGCGCGGTGCGGGTGACGTCCATCAATTCCTTCATCGCCACCTCGCGCTCGGCGTCGGTCAGTCGGTCTGGCAACAAAGAACTGGAGAGAGTGTCCAAGGTCTGGCGCTGCTGCTGGCGGAGTGCGGTGCGTGCGACGTCGACGGCCACGTTGCCGCCGCCGATCACTACTACCTTATGCCCAATCGAGAAGCGGTAGCCGAGGTTAACGTTCAGAAGAAAATCCGTGCCGGTGATGACCCCGTCGAGGTCGCGACCGGGAAGCAGGAGGTCGCGGCTGCGGTGCAGGCCGATTGCCAACAATATGGCCTTGAAGCCTTCCGCTCGCAGGTCAGCCAGCGAGAAATCACCAAGACGGCTGTTGAGGCGGAGTTCAGGCCCGAGAGCCAAGATCTCGCGAACCTGCGCCTGTACCACGTCACGCGGCAGGCGATACTCGGGGATACCCAGATGGAGCATGCCACCCGGCACCGGCGCTGCTTCGAAGACCACGACCGGATATCCGAGCAAGGCCAAGTCGTGGGCTGCGGCGAGCCCCGCAGGCCCCGAGCCGACCACCGCTACGCGCTCGCTCCGAGTTTCTTGGGGTTTGTTGAGAAAGACGTCGACCGGATTGCGAGATTCCGGGCCATAGCGCTCGGTGACAAACCGTTTCAGCGCGCGAATGGAGATAGGGGCATCGAACTGGCCGCGTCGGCAAGCTGTTTCGCACGGGTGCCCGCAGACACGACCGCAGATTGAGGCCAGAGGATTCGGGTACCGAGCATAGCGATAAGCTTCTTCGTAGCGCCCCTCCCCAATCAGGGCGATGTATCGGCCGGCCTGGGTGTGAACCGGACAGGCTTCCATGCAGGGGAAGTTGGATTCCAGCCAGTCCAGGTCAACCAGTTTGGTCCGCTGCTCGGTCACGTTGCTGCTCCACTTGGTTCACGCCCAAAAGACTCCGCACTTTCTACGCTTTCACCGCATCTTCCCGCTGGCTCAGCGCTTCACCGTTATGTTGACGGTGGCCGATCCACCGGAGACCGAAACGGATTGCGTTGCAGGCTTGCCTTCCTCGCTCCATGTCTTCAGCGTGTAGCTGCCGTCGGGAACATCCTTGACCTCAAAATTGCCTTCCTTATCCGTCACGGCGAAATAAGGCGTGGGAACGACCACCACGTACCCCGACATCTCGGGATGCACGTTGCAGAGCAGAGAAGCCACCCCGAGATCGTTAAAGGTGAACGATTTTTCCTGACCCTGCGGCCAGGTGCCCATATTGTGAGCAAGCTTTTTGTTGCCACTTACGGAGGGCCAGTAAACATTGTGCCCCACGGGATCGCTGTTCAAGAATTGCACCGTCGTGCCCTTCAGGACGACCAGCACGTGAGGAACGAAAGTCATGTGCTTTTGATCCTCCACAGCGGGCTTCGAGGGCGGCGCGAAAGTCTTGCCGGGAATGGTGTCAACGTAGACGGCGATATTCTCGGAGGAGCGCATGCCTTGCGCCGTCACTTTGCCCTTGATCTCCCCGGCAAAGGCCAAGGCTCCGAAACTGAGCAACAGGAAGATAAGCGCAAGCACCTGGTGCGGATTTTTCTTCATGTTTTCACCTCAAACTCAGGATATTGACGGCTCTCCAGGCAAATCCGAGCACGTCGTCAGAAAACGAAATCGACTCCCGTCACAAACCCGTTCGGCCGGAAGTACTGTGAAGCTCCGGGAATGGGCACTTCCCAGCGCCGCTGGTACTCGAAAAGGGCCTTGATGTTGGCGCGAAGGAGGAGTTGAACCCCCGGGCTCAAACGGTTGCGGGTGAAGTTCTGCGAGAGGCCGCTTTGAAAATCCATGGGCGAATTCACGATGTCGTAACGCATGATCCCGATAAGCCACGGGTAGAACCAGTATTCGCCTTGGGCGAATCCGCCGCTGAAATTGACCGGAGGCCCCGCCATCAGCACATTGCTGTTTTCGCCGGTGACGAGCTGATTGGCATCGTGGCCAAACATGCCCAGGCCGTAGAGTTCAAACTGCCGGTATCTGAAGCGGAAATCTCCGCCGATGCGATAGAAGGGATCGTGAATGGTGGGAAGATAGGGAAACAGGGTTCCGCCCACATTCAGGGCATTGCGGCCATAGTAGTAGAAGGTGCCTAGCCGAAGCGAAGTGTGATCCCGCGGACCAGTGGGCCCTGCGGCTTGCACGGACTTACGCGCCTCTGGATCGCGCTCCAGATTGAATTGCTTCCAGACATTGACGAAGACGTCTTTGGTGTTTCGAACTGCCGGACCATCGTTGTTGCCGTTGACAACCGCCACGGACCACGCGAAGTTTCCATTGTTGGGGTATCCGCCGATCTCGATGCCACGCTGTGGGGCCCCAAGGGCGAACGGGTTGCTCGTCGTGCCCAGGGTTGGATCGGTTATGATAGACGCTTGGTCGTAAATGTCATAGTCGGTCGGATTAATGGTCCGGGCTTGAGTGAACGGCAAGTCCAGCTCAAACTGCCCGAAGCGGAGATTGAGCGCGTTTCTCGGCAAGTGGAAGTAGTGGCCGACGTCATTCACCTTGAGATAGCCGTCACCGAGCCCACCTGCTGCTCCGGAGCCGCCGGCCGAGATATCGTCATCAATCCACCAGGAGATGTTTTGACCGAAGCTTCCCGCACTCATAATTGTGAAGGTGTTGGGGGTAAATAGGTCTGTACGAGGAAGAAAGCCAAGTCCAGCCGCCAGGGGCTGCTTGCTGTTGTAGGAAGCAAAGCCGGAATAGCGAAAGCTGATCGGAATGGTTCCGGGAATCTCACCCGGATAGATCGCCTTGGGGAAGGCTTCTTTTTGGGCTCTTGCCCCCAGCAGTACTGGAGGCTCTTTGACGAATTGTTCGTCATCCTTGGGGAATTTGAATCCATTCTTCTTGAACGCGAGCCCAAAGTCATTCAGTTCCGGAAAGTTATTGTGGCAGGTAGCGCAAGAAGTCTGATACTTTCGGGAGAAAGCGGGAATCCCGTAACCTCGGCTGACCCACCCTAGCGACGAAGCTCCTAAAGCTACGAACATGAGAAGCACGATCCAGTAAGCCGTGCTTGTCTCCTGTCTTCTGAACATCGCCGTTACCTCCTGTCGTGACGCGTAGCCAATTCTTGCGATTCCGGATATCGGGTTGTTGGGAGGGCTCGGGAAGTGCCGATCAGGGGAATGCTAACGGCATCGCGCCTCTCCTGAAAACCTTTAACCCTGCTTCCACGCCTGACATTACCTGCGTTGGAGGGTCTGAGAATCTGACCCAACGCGCAATTAGGATAGGTGGATCGGAGTCGGTGTTTCAGTGATGGACGACGCTGGGGTATGTGACCGCCATCACATGATTGCGTAACATCTGGATTAACGTACGGTTGCAGAGAACAGATGAAAACTTGGACAATCTGCCAAATTGTCGCCCTGCGCGTGTTCATTTTTAAGTAGCAAAGTCGATTAGAGGAAGGCATAATGTCTTTGAAAGGGTCTCGGTGAACCGGTGGAAGGACCGAAAGGCCCCTATAATCTCAAGGTCATTGAGAGTTGTTTCGGCTGTGTGATGCGTGAGGAGGGTCTATTCTGTCACCTTCCACATGCCGCGCTTGCCACGCTGAGTTCAATTCGCCAAACGTCACTCTACCCCCGAGGGGCTTTGCTATTTGTGGAGGGCCAACCAGCACGCGGGCTGTTCATTATTTGTTCAGGTCAGGCGAAGCTGTACACGGATTCCGCTGAAGGCCAGAGTTTGACGTTCCGTGTTGCCGAGCCAGGCGAACTGCTTGGGTTGAGTTGCGTGATTGCAGACAATCCATACCCTGCCACTGCCGAGACGTTGAGTCCAAGCCAGATCAGCTTCATCCCCCGCTTGGAGTTCCTGCAGTTCGTCCGCTCCAACCCGGACGTTTCTCTTCGCGTTGCCAAGCACCTAAGCATGGAACTCAACAAAGCCTGGCAGCAAAGCCGCCTGCTGGCGCTTGCTCCGGACACAAAGGCCAAGTTAGCAGAGTTTCTGTTTGACTGGGCGACGAAACACGGCCAGGTAACTCCCGAAGGGCTGCGGATTGCACTCAATATGACTCATGAAGAAATCGCGCGGAGCATTGGCGCCTCACGCGAGAGTGTTACTCGCATCCTCAGCGATCTAAAGCATCATGGTTTGATTCGTATCAGCGGTGGAACGATCATCATTCCCAATTCCCCAGAACTCCGCACCCTTGTTTCAGTCGCGGGTTCACGCTAGAACTCCCGCAGCTCGATGTCGGGGTTTTTCTGAGATAACCATCACAGGGTCTAGCCACGGGTTCCAACCAAGTCCATTCCGCAGTGACCAGCGCGCCAGGCCACAACCCTCCAAGCCACCGGACTGCCAACTGCCTACCTTTTTGGCTCCGGCTGGTCCGGGTTAGATGACTCCTCTTCAAGGACCGACGGCGGTCGCCCGAGGTCTTGCAAGTGCGACGCTGGTGGGTTACAAATTGCCAGCCAGTCCGATCATTATCAGGAGGCGAGTCATGCGAAAGCGGTTAATGATTCTGTGCTTGCTCATCATGCAGGCCTTTCCTTTTTGCTTGGCTGGGGAGATGAGAACGCTGAAATACCGGGAGTACTTTGACAAAGCCTACGGAGGCTGGCTCGGGAAGATTAGTGGGTTGACCCTGGGCGTGCCCAAGGAGTTTGCTATGCCCTGGCCGCCACCCCAGGTGGATTACTTCAGCGAGGTGCCCGATCACTTTTCGGACCTATACTCCGGGGATGATTTGTATTTCCCTCTGCTTTTTCAAATCTGCCTCAAGAAGTACGGGACCCAGCCAACGTACGAGCAGTATATGCGGGAGTGGGCAGCACAGTTATACACGGGTCGCGTCTGGGGAGCCAACAGCATTGCCCTCGAGCACTACAGGGCCGGCATCCTGCCTCCCAAAACCGGATATCCGGGTTACAACGGGGGTCACGACATTGACGCGCAGATTGACCTGGATACCATGGGCTGGGTTGCACCGGGGCTCATCAACACCGCGGCTCGCATGGCGGACAACGCTGCCCACATCATGTGCTGGGGTGACGGAGCCGATGGCGCTGCCTTCATCGCTGCCCTGAACAGCGAGGCTTTTTTCAGCTCGGACGTGGAGGCGCTCGTCCGCCGCGCCGAGAGGATTCTTCCGCGCGGGAGCCTGTACCGCCAGATGGTGGACGACGTTCTCCGCTGGCGCCATCAATATCCGGATTGGCGCATGACCCGGCAACTGCTGGCCCGCAAATACAATCGCGAGCTGAAGCTTAACGACATTGCTGCGGCTGTGAACGGAGGTGCGGTGCTTATTGGCTTGCTCTATGGGGAAAAGGATTTCGGCAAGACCGTGACGATTGCGATGAAGTGTGGGTGGGATTCGGACTGCAATCCCGCCACAGCAGGTGGAATCCTGGGGACGATGCTCGGGGCCTCACAGATCGATCCCCGCTGGACCGTGATCTTTCACGATACCTATGAAAACTACTGCCTGCGAGGGTTGCCGCGCTGGCTGCGCATCTCCGACATCGCGCGCGACAGCGTGGAGATCGGCGGGAGGGTCATCACCGAAAACGGCGGACAGGTCTCCGGCGCCGATGAAGAGCGCGTGTTCTCCGTTCCCCCGCAGGAACCGCAAGAATTGAGCCGTCACGAGACCTTCTCCGAGGCTCTCATCGAGGGCAATCGGAAGGAGATGGAAGCGTATTACCAGTCAAAACTCCTGGGCGTCACGAGGGGGTGGAATTCCGGGTGGACGATGACCATGGCATCCTTCGAGAATCCTCCCCGCGTGCTTCCCGAATATTTCGGGCGTACGAAGGTGTTGCAGGCTCAACCTGGGTCGCTCGGGGTTGTTCTGGAGCGGACGGTAACCTTGCCGCCCGGCAAGCACCATTACCTTCGGGTGGGCGTTGCCCACCATCCCAACATTCTGAATGAGCAGACCGGTTGCCCGGAGGTCGGCAACTGGAAGCTCGAGGTGAACGCCAACGGGAAGAAAGTTGGCGAATACGTCGTGAGCTCGCAGGGTGGCACCGTGGTCTGGGACGATGTGGAATTCGATTTGACACCTTATGGCGGCCAGACGGTAAAGCTCTCACTCACGGCACGGGCCGAGTTGAAATATACGGAGTTTTTCATGGCCAGCCAGACGAGCTACTGGAGTGAGGCGGAGATTGTCTCGGTGGACCAATCTGAGCCGTGGAGGTGAGGGCGCTGCTGGAAAAGCCAGCCCGGTCCTTAGCTTCACCACGCGATTCACTTCCACCTTGGGACCGTTCATTTCTCCGTCAGGTAATCTACTTTGAGGGGTGCTCTCGCAGGGAACCCCGGCCCTAAGCGCACTGCACAGTGTGGGCCGTAGACCTTTACGTCCATCCTTCCATTTTTCCAAACCCAACTGACTTTTCCCACGCGTGTGCGTAGTCCTTGCACGCCCATCGGGTGCGCGCACCACTCCCCGGGGATTCCTGCGCCGACCACAAGCACTGCTGTGCCAGGCTTCAATTCCTCCACATACGCCAGCATGTCAAGCTGCAGCAGGAGCACCTCGGCTGCGGTCCAGTAATGCGGCGTGACGTAAGGGGGCTTCAGCCAGCCGCGCATCTGCTCCCACAGATGGAAACTGTTCTCCTCGCCACTGCCTTCCCACCAGGTGTAAAGGCCCGGTGACACTTGGTGATCCCAGTACCACCGCAGCGTCAGCCAGGTGCGTTCAGGCTGGCCCAGGAAGAGCCATTGATGCGCCTCGGCAATATCAAAATACGTCCAGAGGGGGGTCTCGCGGAAGCCACCCTGTTTATCCCTGAGCTTGTTCCAGCGAGCTTCCAGGCCTTGGCTGTACTGTGCCGTCACCTCGGCGGCAATCCAGGAAGGCCACAAGCCGCTGATGTACGTCCGGTCGTTTTCCGATTCGGGTGGTTTGAATGCCTTCTCCCAGGCCTGCTTCACCGCGCTGGCGCTGGATTTCCAGCGGGCGGCATCCTTAGGGTGGTCGACGCGTTCCGCCAGCTCGGCAGCACTGAGCAGGCCGCGATAACTCACCGCGTTGACAAACAGCAGGGGCCGATGCCCGTCCATCCGGCCTACGATCAGTCCTTCGCGCGCAGGGTCGCACACCAGCGAAAGGTCAGGGTCCTGGAGCGTCGCAGGCACGATCGGGCCAAAGACCAGCTCGTGGACCGGCCGGTCCGTCGCCAGCATGCGCCCGATAAACTCCGCCTTGCGATAGACGTGCGGCCACAGCCAGCGATCAAATTCCGGCTGCTTCAGACGCGTCGCGACTTCTTCCATTGCCCAGAGCGCCAGGCCTGGAGCGTCGGCTTCCGGACCAAAGCCGCCAAAGAAGTCATGTTCGGCGAAGTATTGCGCCAGTTGTTTGGCAACTTCCAGTTGGCCGGCGCGGGCCAATGCGGTAACCGAGTAGCTGCCGTCGCGCAGCCAGGCCAGAGGGTAGTTGACCGGATCACCCGGCCTGGTTTCTGTCCTCACCAGGCCCATCATCAAGTGGGCAACCTGAGCATTGAGGCTGGCCGCGAACTGCGGGTCAGGTAGTTCAACCGCCGCAGTGCTACGCAAGGTTGTAAAGTGCAGGCCCGGCGTCGGCTGGGGCGTGGGATTCCGGAAGGTTACTGCCCACGCGCGTTCCCGGGAGAGCTGGATGCGTGCGTAGGCCCAACCGTCGGCGCTTTCAACACGATTCGCGGAGGGTCGAGCTGCCTTCCAATCGTCGCTGCCTTCTTCGCCAAGATAGACTGCGCTGGGAGCACTATCGACCGTGATACTCCATGGAGCCGCATCGTCCTGAACAAACAGCTTGTGGCCATCCCAACGCAAGGAGTGAATGGGGCCGCTCGCAGGGCCTACGCTGCGGATGACTAGCCAAGGCACCAACCCTGAGGTCTTTTGGGGCTTAAGATTAAGCCTCCAGCAATCGTCACCGCACGAGGCCCAGAGCGCTTCGTAGTACAGTGTGCGCGTGAGCACGGACGGCAACGGCTGGTTTTGAGCCCAAACGAATTCCTGGTGAATTTGGTCCAGCGGGATGCTATCGCTGGTGGCCTGGATTCGCCCCTCTCGGTCAGTCAACCACAGTGAGACACCAAAGGTTCCTGCCGCCGGGCTGAAGCTGCCGCCCGGCTCGAGATAGGCCTTGCTCATCTCCCGACTCCCTGGGTTTGCTAGGACCACATGGCTCGTGCCACGCGGCCAGCAATCCTCAGGTCGTTGTTGGATCGCCCGAAGCACAATGCCACGGGCGTTCTCGGAAGTCACGGGAAGCCGGCTCGGAGCCGATTGCGGGCTAGTCTCTGACGGGTCGTTTGGACCAGAAAAAAGGATCAGAAAGAGTACGGCACATGACGATCGCCAGAGAATTCCAGTTCCCATAACCACGCCTCAGATGGCTTGCTCCCTTGGCCGAGCAGTCTACCCGCATTCATGCTGCCGTTAAAGCTCCAAGACCAGCGCCCACCCAAAATGTTCCTGCATCCTTTCCTCGCTTGCTGCTGCGACGCCTGTCCTCCGCAAAAAACTCCGCCGCCACCGAGCTTGTCGACTACCTGGTAGTGGGAAGCAGTTTGGCCGATCGTGGGATGATCGCGCGAGAGGTAGCGCCGATCCCGCCTAGCGGGACCGCCGCGGTGCCGCCCTCCCGACGATGTCGGGACAGGTTCCGGGCGGGGGTACGCTTGCCTTCTTTTTTTCCCGTATGCCGTCTACTGTCTAGCCAAGGATACTTGAAATCTCCTCAGCGATGAGCTGTCAGCACTCAGCTTTCAGCGGTCAGCTTTGGCACGGGCGGCCCACCATAGGTCCCGGGTCCTTCGGCCTCGGCAAAGGGAGTTACATCGCCAGATGTAACCGTTGCACGGCCGCACGCAACGAAATTCTGAGAGAGAAATTCTCAGAGTTGGGCGCGTAGAATCTACTGCTCTATGCCGGCAAATTGATGCGGGAGTCGAAGGCTGGCGGTGCGTTTGCGTTCTGCCTTTCCCCGTATGCCGCCTACCACCTACCACCTACTGCTCTACGGCGGGAGGTTCATGCGGCGCAGGAGGTCTTGGAAGCGCGGGTCGGAGCGCAGGGGGTCCCAATCCGGAGCTACACCTATATGAACCATGTCAGTGCCGCCCTCCGCGTAGAGTTTGTCCAGCCATTCCATGGCTCGGTCTTTTTCCCCCGCGTCCGTATAGCATACCGCTATCCAGTCGGGCCACACAGGAGTTCGCTTGGAACGCGTTACGAGCGTCTCCGCCGAGAGGCGCTTCGCCTCACGATACCCACCCCGCGCATAGCCGCGGTCCAACGCTTCCACGTATTCACGGTCGCTCGCATGAGCCTTCTTCTCTTCTGCGAACTGCTCCTCAAACATACCCTTTGCCTGGAAGGCGGACTGGAGCAAAACATGCGGGATGCTGGCTTCGGGTTCCATCTTGAGCATCTTGCGAGCTTGCGCGATGGCGGCATCATACTGGCGCGAAAACATCAAGTGTAGGCCAAACCAGAACTGGATGGTGGGGTTGAGCGGGTCCAATTCGAGGGCCCGCTTAATCTGCGCCTGGGCTTCTTGCGGGCGCCTCATCACGTTTAGGAGATCCGAGTAGTAAGCGCGCAACTCCCCTGCGTTGGGGTTGAGCTCGATGGCGCGCTTGTATTCCCTCTCGGCAGCCACCCAGTCCCACTCATAGAAAAAATTGATCTCCGCCAAAGCCTCATGAGCGTCGGCCAGTGCGTCGTCCAGCTCGAGCGCTTTCAGCGCCGCCGCCTTCGCTTTTGGAAGCGCCTCGCGGACTGGTAGGGATGTCCCGCCCCCGCGGGCTGTCCAGACGAGACTTATACCCACATACCCGGGCGCGTAATTCGGATCTTTCTTAAGGGCCAGTTGGAAGTACTCCAGCGCGGGGTCGATGGCCTTTTGAACCCCAATATCACCATGGGAAAAGGCGAACCGGCTGAGGAGAAAGCGGCCCTTGAGATAGGCCTCGTACGCTTCGGGATTGACCGGGCGGGCACGGGCGAGGCGCGCCTGAACATCAGGTGTCACCTTGGCTTTAACCTCATCGGCAACGGCGCGGGCCACTTCGCTTTGCAGGATCAGGACGTCGCGCAGATCGCGCTCATAAGTTTCAGCCCACAGGTGGCGGTCGGTGGGGGCGTGCATGAGGTTGGCGGTGATGCGCACACGGTCACCCGAGCGCTGTACTGTGCCTTCAACGATGGCGTCCACGTTTTCAGTTCGCGCGCAATCTGGGGCAGGGGCTTCTTGGTGCCCTTGTACTGCATCACGGAGGTCCGAGAGATCACGCGCAGGGCGCCGATCTTGCCCAGGTCCGTGATCAAGGCCTCGGTCATGCCATCGGCGAAGTATTCCTGCGCCGGGTCGCCCGAGAGGTTCGCGAGCGGCAGGACAGCGATCGATTCGATTTTCGGCACGGCCATCGTGGCCCGTCCGCCCACCGCCGTCAGCAACCGGTCGCGCAGGCCGGCGACATTGAGGCCGAAGAGCACCCCCAGCGCCACAACGAGGATTGCTGCTGCCAGGGCCACGACCCACGGCCTTCGTAGGGGCGGTTCGCCCTTCGACAGGCTCAGGGCGGTGAGCGAAGTCGAACCGCGAACCGCCGCTACAGGCGGAACGACCGCCTCCACCGGCGCGATGAAGCGATACCCATGCCGGGGTAAGGTTTCGATGAAGCGCGGGGCAGCCCGATCGTCCCCCAGGGCCTCCCGCAGCCTTTTGATCGAGCTGTTGACGCTGTGTTCGAAATCAATGAAGGTGTCCCCCGGCCAGAGCTTCTCTCGGATCTCTTCGCGGGTCACCAACTCGCCCGGACGCTCCAGCAGCATGGCGAGGACTTGAAAGGGCTGACCGTGTAGCTTGACCTTCAGTCCCTGCTTGCGCAGTTCTCCTGTGCGAAGGTCAACTTCGAAAACTCCAAAGCGCAACAGGCGCGGTCCGGCGTTAGCATCTTTCATGGGGGTGCTTCCCCCTCTTGAAGGCTAGTGTATCACTGCGCGAGTTCCCTTGAAAGGCCAACCAGTGGATGTACTTTAGAGGCCAAGTCGCCTCCCCTCAGCAAATTAGCCATGTACAAACATTTCACCTCGCTGTTACCCGCCGTGCATTGAAATCCCCACGCGGCTCGGCCAATGTGGGCGCACACAACGCAGGTTGGGTGAAGTGGCGTCCCGTAGGCGCACTCCGGCGGGGGTGAGAACGCCAACGGTGCGGTCCCTCACCCAGCCCTGTGAAAGCAAGCCCGGAGCCTGTTGCTGTGTTGGATCGAAAGCCCGTGTATGGGCTGAACAGTGGGATCTGTTAGCCAAAAGGAGGCTTAAGATGAGACGTAAAACCATTCTTACTTTGATCTTTGTTTTCGCGGCAGCAGTTGCGGCCTTCCTTCTGCCTGCGCTTGGTCCGCGGGCGCAGGCGCAGCAAGCCTGCACGGAGTTCCGAGCCATCGGCCATGCGACTCTCCCCACTCCACACCCGCTGAGCGATACCGATACATGGGGCGCGGATGTCTGGGGCACCCTTGGTGGCCAACTCCTCTCCGGCTACGTTACGGGCAACGATGGGAATACCTCTGGGCATGGAGTGACTGGCATGGGGACCAACGGGTCCTATACGTACGTCTTCGGTACCGACACCATCGTAGTGGAAATCGCACATGCAGCTTGGCCCTTCCCTCCGGGCAAGGCAGGGCTCGGTTACTACAGGGGCGCCGGGAAGATTGTGCAAGGAACGGGCAGATTCGCCAATGCGTCGGGAAACATAGACTGGGCAGGTCCATTTATGGTTTGGACCCCGGACGGGACGAACTACCAAGGCCGGTTTAACCCTGAGATCAGGGGCAATATCTGCGGCGTAGAGTAATTACTGGACAGCAAGGTAGCGCAGCGCGGCCTTGGGCCGCAACCCAACATGCCTTGGGGCCTTGTAGGGCCGGGGCTTGCCCCGGCCTCCGGAGGGGCGGCCCAAGATCACCGATCGAGCCCTGACCGCCAGTACCGCTGCGTGATCAAATGTAGCAATTCGAAAGGCCGCCCCAAGGGGCGGCCCTACACAAGACGAAAAATGTTTGCCAAAAAACAAGGATTTAAGTCCTGGCACTGCAGAGTTGTTCTGTAACTCTGCGGTTCGTACCTTGGGAAGACAAAAGCCGCAGACCTCAAAAACAAGTCTGCGCTATCGGCTCGCTTAATCAACGGAGGTGAGATCATGCGTAAATTACGTAGCATTGTGTTTTCGGCGGTCCTGCTGCTGATGGTCAGCGCACAAGGGACCTGGGCTCAAAAAGTCAAAGTCTATGACCTTGGCCACTACCCGGGCGGAACCTGGGCCGCGGCCTTCGCCATCAACGATTCCGGCGTTGTGGTTGGGGCTGGTGACACCGCCAGTGGGTACACCGATCCAATTGCGGTTCCACTCTTTGGTGCGAATGCCAATCAGTGGTTTGACCTCGGCATATTAGGTGGAACATTTACGGGTTTCGGTATTACTGACACTCCTTATTGCAGTGGAATATCCAATACTGGAATGATCGTGGGCCAAGCTTTGACGAGCGAAGGTTACTTTCACGCCTTCGCCTGGACGCCAAAGGCCGGCATGGTTGACATCGGCACACTCGCAGACATTGGCTACAGCGGTTACAACGTCAGCCTCGCGACTGCGGTCAACAAGAGTGGAACCCTCATCGTGGGCTGGAGCGGTAGCGAATGGGCCGGAATGGATGCCCTTCCTGTTGTATGGACGCCAAAGGTTGTGGGGACGCCGGGTGGGCCAACGACGACCTGGAATATCCAAAAACTCGACACGACAGGGTTTGAGCAGGCCTTTTGGTGGTGGGCACTCGGGGTGAATAATTTCGGCCAAATTACTGGCACAGCCTACGACCTTGCCACCGGAACCGAACCTGGTGTCGTCTGGGAACCCGTCTCAGGGGGAGGGTGGAAGATCACGCTGCTACCCACTCCCGCCGATTACCCTCACGCTCACCCCGTTACTATCAACAATATGGGTGAAATCGCAGGGCGTGTCGCCTCGACCGACTTTAGTACTGCTGCTCTTCCGGTGTTTTGGAGTAAGCAATCGCGTGAGGGAGGCTCTTGGAATTTCACGGTGCTTCCCAATCTGCCGGACAGGCCTTGGGCGGAACCGTATGGAATCAACGATCTTGGCGACATCGTGGGCGAGTCTTACGACACCAACGATTGGATTCAGCTTGCCACGCGCTGGAGCACCAAGAACCCTGGCTTCGTAAAACTGCTTAACTTCCCAGGTGAGCTGAGTTCTGCCAATATGATTAATAACAACGGTATCGCGGTGGGTAGCTACCGCGAGACTCTCCCCACTCTGCCCAAAATGGTTGCTGTGGGGATCCGCTGAGCTTCAGGGGGCAGGAACTGACTGAGACTTTGTTGGTGGTCGGATTCGGGAAGGGGTCAGGCGGGCATCCGCCTGGCCAGGGTAAATAAGAACGACGCGACCCCTGAGAATGTCGCGGGGGCAGGCCTTGGCCTGCTTCGCCACCGGCGTCGGTTCACGCACGAAGCTTGGGACCAACCTAGGAACATTAACGCCCGAATACCGTGTACAACTGCGGTCTGAGGCCGAAGAAGAGGCTAGACGAGCCAACAAGATCGGGCCCTGTCCCGCATTATTGTTCACAATGAGCAGCTTGACGGGAACCCTCTCACCCAGTCTCCGTCATCTGACGGATTGACGGACAGAGGGCTGTAAATCCGAAAACGTGTCTCCTCTCCCTTGGGGAGAGAAGCCGTGGGAAAATCAAGCGGCTCATCCCGCGCCTGCGGGACCAAGGCGCAAGGGATAACTCCTTACTCTGCTTCGCGGGTTTGCGCGTTTGCGTGAACCTTCAAATAAAGTGCCCTTGCCGGAGCAACCAGAACACGCAAAGTACGTTACGCAAGATCGACGATTCGTCTGACGCGAAGCGGAAGGCCAGTCCCGCTCCAAGCGACTCTCAGGCACGATGGCTACAATGATGACAGAAGAATGCAGTTCGCGCCTGCAGCGACCAAGGCGACAATGAGGATTGCCCACCAGCGAGCGGTGATGAGTTTCCAGCCTTGCAATCGAGATATGTCCTCCCCGCGGGCGATTCTTTCTTCCTTGTAACCTGGAAAAACAATCATCCCTAGGCCGAGAACGAAGCAGGCAGGGAAGAGCATGCTGGCTTTGCGATAGAAGTAACCCTGGTACAACGCGGTGTACCAAGTCCATCCGGTGAATGCTGCTCCCAGCAGGGCCATAAACAAGCCGCCAACCTGTTGTTTCCAGCGGGGCATCATCCGACCACCTCCTCGTACATTCTAGCAGCCTACCAAGTGTAAACGGCTGCCTCGCGGGGTACGGCGATCGGCTCAGCGACCGAATTCGGTCGCTGCGGCGAGGCGAAACACGCCGCGCGCAAGTTCTCCGCCGCGGGGGACTCTCCGCGAGCATGCAGAAACTCGAGAACGAAAGAGGTCACGGGGTATCGGGATCTGCGGATGCAGGATGCGGCCTGGCATCAGAGCGCAGTTCTGGCTAAACGGGAAGTGGGGTAGAATGAGCGCGCTGTGCGGACGGGCGCGAAATCGTCGCGTTGAGCTGGTTGAGCAATAGTCACGCATTCTTGGCGAAGGGGAGGGAGGACTCCTATGAAGGGCCAGACTGGAGGCCAGGAGGTCTCAGGAAGCTCAGGCTTCTTTCGCGAAGGCCTTCGGGAATTAGGGCGCAAGCTTGAGCGCCGGAAGCTGGGGAAACAGGCACAGCAACAGGAGCAGGAACGGAGCACGGCGCTGGTGTTGCTCGGCCAGCGCGCCTGGCAAGAAAAGATCGACCTCGGCGGCTTTGCCGGGCTCCGCGACCAGCTCGCGCAGCTCGACGGGCGCGCGGGCGAACTCTCCGCGAGCATGCAGAAACTGGAAAGCGAGAAAGGTTCGCTCGAAGCACGACAAAAGGAGGAGACGGGCAAATTCGACGGCCAACGCAAGGCCGTGGAAGAAAAAAAGCGCCCAGTGGATGCCTCCCTGCGGACGGCCCGCCAGCGCGAAAGTGAGCAGCAACGCACCATCCTGAGAATTACAGCGCGCCAAGCGAGCCTGGCCGCTGAACTCGCCCGGCTCGAGCAGGAACTTACCTCGCTTGCGGCAAGTGCCCCGCCTGACCAGGCGAGCAGACTCTCCGCCGCACAGACCAGGAAGCAACAGCTTGTGGCGGAGCAGACCAAGCTGGCTGAGGAACTCTCGCAAGCTCAGGCTGCTTTGCCTGCCGCGAAAGGCGAGATGGACCGACTCAGTGAGGAGAGCCGACGCTATGAGGCGGAGATCAACCGGATTGAGGCCGAGCGCCAGGCAGCCCTCTCGCCCATTCTTGCCGAGCTCCAGCGCGTGGGAGGTGAGCTGAGCGCGGTGCGCGAGCAGGCGCGGGCCGTTGAGGGGGAGCGCACGGAGCGTTTCAAACAACTGGGTCTCGCCCTTTACGAAAGCAAGAGCGCTGAACCCGCTTTAGCTCCGACCATCGGGCAGATTTTCGCCATCGACCGCGCTCGCGCGGCCACGCAGGCAGGGCTTGGGGCTTCGCTCGGACTCACCCGCACCATGCCTCCTGGAACCATGCTGAAATTTTGGAGCACCGTGGTCCTGGTCCCTGTCCTCTTAATTGGGCTCGGCTACGGAATCTACGCAGGATGGGCATGGTGGGAAGAGCGGCACCAGCCCAAGGAATTCGAGGCTGGTCCGCAAATCAATCCCTACCTCTCGCACCCGCTAAGCCGGCATCCTGCCTATGTGCTGGCCGGACGACTGGCGAAAGCGAAGAGCGAGCAGGAAGAGGCGAACCTCATGCTGGAGGTGTTTCGAGCCATCCACTTGGGCGTGTACACCCACGATGGCAAGCAAGTCCTTGCCGGCGCCGAGCGCAGCGAGAAAGACTTCTTCCTCTATGACTTCCACTGGAAGACTCTCGCCCGGGCCTTATCCGCGCACACCGTCATCAACTTTTCCGACTACAGCGCCATGCTCGGGAAGGCACTACTCCAGCTCAATGATCCCGCGCGGTTGGCACCGGTCTTGAGCCGCGCTATTCGCCTCCGCTACCAGGAGGCCCTTAAGGCGCCAGACGACCCAGCAAGCTATCTCATTCTCCTGGTTGATGGCCTGGCCCGTCACCAGGTAAAGCCTTATTCCCTGGCTGAGATCGACGAGCGGCCGGGAAAGGACCTTTATATCGACCCACTCCAATCCTTCCTAATCATGCTGGACTTTTTTACGAAGCCGCCAAGCCCCGCCCCAACCACCTCGAGCTGGTTCCCTTGGAATCAGAGGTTCGTCCCCGTTGTCTTCGCGGATGCGCCCTGTGACGCGATCAAGGGAGACCAGGAGCAGAGATACTGGGGTTATGGCGTGAAAGCGACTCAGACGGCGGTGGAACAAATCGGTGAAAAAGTGGCCGAGCGCGCCACAGGGGAGACAGCACGCGACGTGGCTGAAAGAATCGCCAAGGGGGCTGAAATGGCCGACAAGGCGATGGAGATAACCGAGGCAGCGGGCGACCTGGTGATTCTCTACGGTGTCACGATGAAGATCGTACCAACAAACTACGTGTTTCACCTTCGCCACGACACCGACCATATCTACGGCTTTACCGCCAAGGTGACGTTCGAACCCGACGGTCTCCCCGACGAGCCCATCAAATGTGGTTGGCTTGTGGGAAAGAGGATGCCCCAGCTCCGCCAAGGCATGAAAGACGTCGAGTTGACTTGGAATATCGAGCCTGAGTGGCCGCCGTATCTGATCGTGCCTCATGGGATGGTGGACCGGTTGAAAGGAGACCTGGGCCTTCAAACTAAGACTGACGCCGAGGGTGAATCGCACTTCGATGTTTCGCCCACCGATTGCCCTGCGAAGCATGGAGGGAGGACTGTCGGACGCGATCTGATGATGACGGCCACAGCGCGCATCCTGACGAGGGAGATGTCGACGCCGGGTCCGCTGAGTGTCATCGGGCTCATAAGCAAGCTTGGCCCCGGCGGCCTCGAATTCTTGATGCAGGGCAGGACAGGGTATTGCCGGTTCAGAGTCGAATGGCACAAGAAGACGCCCAAGGAAGCCCAATATGAGCAGTAGTGAGATCCATGCACCCCGATCCCGAAGTTGCGGTTGAGCAAGCCAGTGTAAGCTTCTTCTTGTCGGTGGGTTACGTTGTGAAAATCTGATCCCGCGGGCGCAGGATTGAAATTGTTGTCCATGACGTGCTCGCATGTTTCTCAAAATGCTCAGTCTGGGGTGCCAACCAGGCTTCCTGCTTCGGGATCGGGGTGCATGCATCGGCGCTTGGCGAAATTGATCGCAGAAATTGCTTTAGTCGCAAGCCTCTCGCTGCTTGTCCTGGTGTCAATGATTCTTTGGGAGTCGCGCGATCTCCCAAGCACGAGCGAGCTCCGCGGCCAGCTCTGGACCCACTACAAATCCCATGGGCGCGCGACCTGGGTACCCCTGTGGGCCATCTCACCCAAGCTGCAGGCGGCCGTGGTGGTTTGGGAGGACCCGCGATTTTATTTCCACCATGGCTTCGATTACCCGAGTATCGGGCGAGCTTTGTTAGCCGACCTGCGAGTCGGGACTTACCGCCGCGGCGGCAGCACCCTCACTCAGCAGGTGGCGAAGAACCTCTTCTTAAGCCCGGAAAAAACCCTGCGAAGAAAGCTGCGCGAAGCGATCCTGACTTGGCGGCTCGAGCGAGTACTCTCGAAAGACGAAATCCTGGAAATCTATCTGAACATCGCCGAATGGGGAGACGGGATAGCGGGCGCCGAGGTTGCATCGCGCGCGTACTTCTCGAAGTCCGCGGAACAGCTCACGTGGCCAGAGGCAGCACTGCTCGCCGCAATCCTCCGCAACCCGCATCGGTTCAGTCCGTTCCGCGCACCTCAAGAGGCCAAGCGCCTGCGCCAGGTTGTGCTGATGAAGCTTATTCAGAACGACGACATGGCGTGGGAAGAGTTCCGGCAGGCTGTGGCGGCGTCATGTTGCGTAGATCGGAATCCAGAGAGCCCAGGCGTACGACCTGTAAGATAGCCTCTCTAATACAAACGCGAAAAGTAAGATGATTGCTCCATCCTAACCCGGTCCAGCCGGAGCCAAACAGGAAGGTAGGCAGCCTGCAGTCCGGCGCGCCAAGTTGGGCGATTTTCAGACTGCCTCCGGAGCCGCATAGATAAAGGGCCCGCGCGACATGGTCGAAAATATCCTGTCAGGAAAGGTCACGATCCCACCCATAAGGGGCTGCGCTTTTCCCGAGACTGTGCTCGGAAAATGTTGCTCGCGCGAAGCGCCTTGGAGTGCGGCGGCTTGCCGCCGCTTTTCTTGCTGCGAGCTTGCTCGCAGTTTTGGTCCGAAATCTGCGGTTTGCAAAACGGCCAGCAAGCTGGCCTGGCAAAAGCGGTAGCAAGCTACCGCACTCCAAGGCGCCTCCGGCGCAGGCTCGGCGACGCAGAATCGCAAATCTTTTTGCGATGTTTGGTCGTAAGCGCCTACCCAGAGCTTCAGCGCGGCCAACCGGCCAAGCTTGGTGCCCGAAGCCGGCGACCTGCAGGCCGCGTTACGTCCTGTGGAGGTAGGTGGTGTACACCTCATCCCGGACACGATAGAAAGGCACAAAGCGGAGTTTCCCCGTTGGTCTAGGTGCTTCAAACGTCAAGGGAGAGTAGGGAGTTGACTTGAGCCCCTGGGGAGAAACGGACTTTTCAGGAAGTTCCAAAGGCTGATCGAGGGCCACGAGCATCAGTGGTCCCCACATCAGGGCTACGGTGTCCGGGTGTTGCTCATCAATCGGTTCCAAGCGGAAAGAGAACGGGAGGCGAACCTGGAGGGTATCATTCGTCTGCCAGCGGCGGCGGATAGCGGCGAAGGTCCCAGGCTCGGCGGCTACCGAGATGCCCTTCCCGTTGACAGCAAGTTGTGCAGGAGACTGCAGCCAGCCCGGAATCCGTACGTAAAGGGTGAATTCGCTCGGAGCCGCAACCTCCACGCGCAACTCGGTAGAATCCGCTTCCGGATACGTTGTCGTCTGGATCAGCTTCGCGGGGGCGCCCTGGACCTTCCAGTTCACCTCCGATGGTGTGAAGAGATTCACATAGATTCCATCCTCGCCCCCGAGATAAGTGCTGATCACATAATCCGCCACCACTTGAGGAGTTGTGCCAGAGCAGCACGGCCATTTGTCCCGCGTGTACGTCTTTTGGGCCGAGGGATGGTAATCGGAGTAATAGAAAACATGCCCGTCGCCTTTGGGGTCTTTGATTCCCAGGATGGTGTTATAGAGCGCGCGTTCGAGCCCGTCTCCGTAACGCGCTTCTCCGGTAAACCGCAGCAGATACCGGGCGAGCTTGAAGTGGGCATACGACCCACAGGGGGTTTCGAAGTGGTTGCGGGTGGTGGTCAGGCTTTCCCCCATCAGTCCCTTGCCGGGCACCACGAATTGCTCATTCGGTCCCCAGCCGCCCGAGGCGAAGGACTGCGTTTTTTCAATCATGTCCCAAGCATTTTGGATGGCCTGGAAATACTTCTGTTCACCCAGTACCAAGTAGGCCCGGGCAGCGGAGGACAAAGCGTTGACATGGCTGTACGCATGCAGACCCGGCAGGACATTCTCACCCCGCGACAGCGGATCAAAGTACGTCCGGTCCATCAAATATTTCTTCGCTAGTTCCCGGTAGTCGTCGTCCTTCGTCAGCTCGTACGCGTAGAAGAGATTCTCCGGCAGCGTGTACGATTCATCGATGTTCGCCTGCTTGGGCGCTTCAAAACGCTCGTAGGCCCGCAGCGGCAGGTAGCGAATCGCCCCCCGGATACACCGCTGCAGCGCCTCGAGCGCTGAGGAAACCCCGGCGAAGTTGTAAGCGTCCTCCAGGCCAATTATGATCTTGTCGAGCGTGTAAGCGGGATACGCCGTGGAGGACTTCAGACAGGGAAAACAGTATCCGTCCGAATCGATCGTGGCGGTAAACCCTTCCACCAGCCTCTTGACCTTGGCCTGGGTGGCCGCGTCGCCGGTCGAGCAGTAAAACCGCGACAAGCCGGAAATGATTTGCCCCAAAACCTGGCCTGGCCCGAAACCATCCGCGTCGTACCAGCCTCCCATATCTTCTCCGGGTGCCGGCAACCCCGCGCGCTGGCGATAGACTTTCAGCAGCCGATCCTCATCTAGCCCCATATAGGATGTATGGATGCGATCCAGTTGATTGCGCAGCGCGCCTTCCGTTAGTTTGATGTCCGCGTACCGAAAAACGGAGAGCTTTTCCCTGGAAGAAGCGGTAGCCGTCTGGCCGCTCACAGGGAGGGGCCCTCTCGTGAACGCCGCGGCAGCCGCGGCGCTGACTCCCTGCAAGAAATCTCGTCGTGAAACACCATGATCGTTTTTCATCAGTTCATAGCCCCCTTCGCCTTGGTACGGCCTCGCGAGCCTTTGGCTTGCCAACGTCTTCTGAATCGCTGACTGCCCTTGGGACATATCGTCCCAGTGTACAGCGACAGGTCTGGCAAGAAGCTACGGTGCACCTTGCGCGACTTTTTCATCGCGCAAATGTTCTTGAAGCCTAGATAAGAACAGAAGCGATTTCCCGCGGCTTAATCGCACGGATCTACAGCTACAGTGGTAAGCAAAGATTCACACATGCATTTTCACCCAGGCTTCTTCCGCTTGAAGCGCTGCGATCGCCCTGGGGTGAATCTTGCGGTACACCTGGGCAGGAGGTAAAGGCTTTCCATCAACCTCGAGTAGCCGTGCCACGGGAATGCCGAAAAGCCGCTCATTTTCTTCCAGGAGCGGGCTGATTACGGCCCAGTCACGCTCTTCGAGCCGGGCAAATTCCCCCCCATTGAGTTGCTCCTCGGAGACTTTTCCGTGGGGATCGCGGATGTAGATCGCTCCACCGGAAGCTAGCGAGAACAAGTTGCCGCCGGGGTAGGGAGTATCCAGCTCGACGATCTGGCCCGCGTTGTTCAAGACGATCCCATTGAGTATGGCAAAGCCACCGCCTTCCAGCGGGTCCCCGGCCATAAAAGACTCCGCCAAATAATCCAGGCAGGTCCCATTGATTACCACCCGGAGCTTGCCGACGGCGTTGATGAGGGGGCGTCCCGCTGCACTGCCCAGCACGAAGGCGAGCCCTCCTTTGCCTGCATAGAGAAATGTCTGGCCGACACTGCCGTAGATGACGAGTTTCCCGTCTTTCATGATCTGGGCAACTTGGTCCTGTGCGTCGCCATGTACCAGCACCTCCGCTCCATCGATGCCTGAGGCTATATAGTCTCCTGAGCATCCATAAACGTCTATACAGACGCCTTTGGTGTCCGGGCCCAGGCCATTGGCGATAAACCGATGCCCCTTGGCGTGCGTCACCATGAACTTCCGAAAGCCGCGCTGGTAAAGGCGAACGATTTGGCGGGCCAGGGAGTGTTCACCCTGCGGCGCGAAGCCGCCGGCATGTACCACGACGGTTTGTGTCAGCTCGGAAGGGCTTGGCGGAGGGTTGCCCTCGCTCGCGAAGGCATAGGCTTTAGAAGGGGACTGGCGGATGAACTCGACGACCGCCTCCAGGCTCCGATCGAACAGTGAGAGCATGCAACTCCGCCGCATCGAGCCTGTGGGATAGCGACGGTCCATGAGCAACGTGAGGACTTCCAAGGCCCGCCGGCGGTCAGCATCTCTTTCCGCAGTGCGCTCCAGCGTCTTGAGAAACGCGAGCAGGTCTCCATAATCCCAGCTCAACAACTGCTCCTTGGCCCATGAGAACAGTTCATCACGGGAGACGTCGGGAAGCGCCATGTCGGTCCGCGAGGCAGCGGCGTCCGCCGCGCAGGGTTTCTGCAAGGCGCCTACCTGGATGGACCGGCCAAACTTGTCCGTGCAGACGAGCTGGGTGGGGTCATTCCCATTGGCTTGGACAGTGAAGATGAACGCCCCGCCGTCCGTGTGGCTGCCCCCGCGCGCGTTCCAGTAGAGATCAGCGTGCGTCCAGAAACGCGGATCTTCGCCGGCCAGACTTTCCAGAGTGGCGTCGATGGCCTGCTTCTCCGAGGCTGCGAAGCCGATCGAGACAGGGCCTTGCTGCAAGGCAAAGACCTGCGGACGCAGCATGCTGGTGTCGGTGATGCCGATAAGACGGTAGGCCCCGTCTGCTTGGGCGGATTGAGCGATCAGAAAAAACCAGGGCCCGTCAGGCGACCCGTGAATATGCACAGTCTGAAGTTGGTGGTAGAGCAGTTGCTTTTCATTAGGGAGGAGCGTGAAGTCCCGCTCCGTCGTAGGCGCCAGCGCTTCGATCACGTACTCCAGCGGGTAAGCGTACGTTCGGTGCAAAAGGTCAAAGACGAGTACGGAAACCTCCGTGTCGGTCAGGAAGAGAGGGTAGATATTCCGCTGAGCAAGGTACTCGCAAATCGAGGCATAGTTGGCGAAGTCGCCGTTGTGCACGAGGGCCTCATGGAGCCCGACGAAGGGGTGCGCGCCGCCCGGATGCCACACCTTGCCCTTGGTGGGGTAGCGATGGTGGCCGATCCAGAGGTGGGCGTGCAGGTCCTCCAGTTGGTAATAGCGAATCACGTCCTCGCCGTAGCCCACCATCTTGAGCACCAGCATGTTCTTACCGTGCGACAGGACGAAGGCTCGCTTCTCGCCGGTCGACGCGTAAAACGTGCGGTTCAAGCGATAGCTGTTCTGGTAGACAATCTCGTCCTCAAGGCTTTTCTCGGGTACGGCGAGCGTCGCGGCTGCCTCTAAGCCATGCCTCTTTTTGAAGGCTTCGACGACTTCGGGCTTCACCCGCCCGAAATACAAAAAGACTTCGGGTGGTCTGACGTCGAGCCCCTCAACGATCCTCGGGTCATTGGTGCTCGGCAGGGAGCGAGCGTGGTCGATCTCGAAGGTCGGCTCAATGCAGCTTCGCTCGACTTCCGGCCGGGCGCGGGAGTCGAGATAAGCGATGGTCAGCAGGTAGTCGTTTTCCAAAATCTCCCGAGTGACACCCAAGTCCTCGGGTGCCAGTCCCACGGCTGCGATGCCGCCTCCCTTGCCGTTCCCGCGGTTGCGCATTTGCTTTAATGCCTGGAACAGATGGCGTGCCGCAATCTTTTCGCTGCAAGCGATCCCAATTACCCCGCAGCCCCCCTCGGCCTCGGCCTTGCGCAATGTTGCGCGTGTGCCGCCTTCAGGGATAAGAGATTCCCTGGAAGCCAGGAACCTGGCGACAGTTTCGGGTGGGGTCATCACCGCGCTCCCTTATGGCCACGATAGATCAACATATCTGTTCTGCCCACGAGATCGCGAATGCTCGCGAGCCCAAGCCGCCGCAGGATATCGCTGAGTTGCCGTTGGAATGACCGATACAGCTTGCTGAGCCGCTCGGCGCCCCAGTCTGTCTCAACTAATTGCGAGAGTTCGGGATCGGTGGTGCAAAGCCCAAAAGGACAACCCCGACCGCGCTCGCAGTTGCTACATCGTGTGCAACCCACAGCAACCAATTCCGTCGTGCCCAGGACGGCCCCATCCGCACCTAACGCGATGGCCTTGGCAATGTCATAGGCCGTGCGTATCCCGCCGCTTGCCATCACCACGACCTCGTCGCGAATCCCCTCCTGCAGCAAGTAGCGGTGGACCTTGGGAATCGCAAACTCAATGGGCATGGCAATGGTCTTCTTGGCGATTTCCGGCGCCGCGCCTGTGCCGCCGTAACTGCCGTCAATGTGCAGGATGTGCGCCCCCGCGTAGTAACTCCCCACGGCAACCATGTCGATGTCCGTGGGCGTGGAGACCTTCACGGAAACGAGCGCTTCCGGGTTGATCGTCTTGATCCAGTCGACGTGCTTCTTGTGGTCCTCGACTGAATAAACACTGTGAAACGGGAAGGGTGAAAAGAGGCTGACCCAAGGCACGGACTCGCGCATGGTGGCGACGGTGGCAGTCACCTTATCGCCCAGCAGGTGTCCTCCGAGACCCGGCTTAGCCCCTTGGGCATACTTGAACTCGACAATGGGGGCATTCTGGATGGTTTCTTCTCTTACTCCAAACATGCCGGTGGCAACTTGCGTGATGACGTGGTCTTTATAGGGGAAGAGCGATTCCGGGTACCCTCCTTCACCCGTACACGTGAAGGTCTGCCATGTCTGGGCCGCCTTGGCTCGGGCGCACATCACCTGCTCGCTGATGGAGCCAAAGGACATCCCAGCCCCATAAAAGGGGATGGGAATTACGATGTGGCGATCATAGGGTCTGCGATTGAGAGGGATGGAGAGATTAATTGCCACGTTGCTCGAAAGCCACCGATCCTCGGGAGGGAATTTGAAATCGAGCACATCGAAACCGCCGGCGGAATTGCCCACCCGGTATTCCAGGCCATTCGTGGGTGGCATTCCCGTTTCGGCCTGTAGCCAAGTGGACAGAATCAGGTCCGCAGTCCAGCGGTAGTCTCCCATCGCCGGTGGCTTACCCTCTTTCAACTCAGGCCAAAGGTGAAAGCCTTGGCGTAAGAGTTCGGTATGCTTCTCGGTGATGAGCTGCTCGGTAGTCCTCTCTCTATCGGTCATAGCCTTCGATTCCGAAGAAGGCTTCGCGTTCCAGGTCCTTTTGGAACATGGCGCGGCCTATCTCGCCCCGGAGCCGGCGGACATCCCGCAGGCCCATGGCTCCCAGCACCTCTAGCAGTTGATCGCGCCAGGAAGCCAGCAGGTTCTCAACTCGCTGGACACCCCAGTTGACGCTAAGCCTTCTGGGCAGTCGGAAGCGGCTCCCCTCGCGAGCGAGGCATTCGCCGAGGAACTGGGCCTGCAAAGCCACCAGCAGGGGCGTGTCGAGCGCGATGGCGTCCAAGCCGCAGATAATGGCTTTGGGTACGTGCTCTGCGGCGATGATCCCGCCACTCCCCAGGAGGGTCACCTCGTCCCGGCACCCCGCTTCGACGAAGGCCCTGTGAGCCTCTCGGATGAGGTCGAGCACGAACCGCCCATCCCGTCCCAGGCCATGATAATTGGCCACGAGGTGGAACACTCGGATCCCCGCGTGATAGTGCTCTAGTAGCTCTTGCCTGGAGACGCGATCATGCCGCAAGCAGATCGTGCTCTCGGCGAAGCGCATGCGAATTTCCCGGAAGAGGGCTTCGTTCATGCCCTCAAGCTCTATCATGCGCGGCGTGAAATGGAGATCGGTGAGGGCGTTTGGATCCTCGGGGGTAACAAGCGGCACGATCTGCTGCCCCTGCAGCGCGAATCGCTTCAGCACCCAAACTGGCAACACGACCAACGTCTCTGCCGCTTGGGCGGCGGCCACAACGACCTGTAGGAATTTGGAGGATAAGACTGAGGGGGGCGGGACATCGAACAAAACTGGAATGGGAATGGAAAGAGTCCGTGCGCTTTCCCCAGTCGCTACTCCCTGCTCATTAAAGCTAAGGAAGGGCGGCTTTTGGCCAATATCCACGGCTGTCGATATGAACTCTCGGCCGTGGATACCATCGCGCGTTGGACGTACGATTTCGGACATGTCCGTCCACATTCCATCCCAGCCTGTGCCTCCAAAGGGGCCCCGGTAGCCGGCACCTTTTACGGGTATTCTCCCTGTTCGTGCTTCGTAGCAGACTGTGTCCACGTGCTCGGGTGTAAAGTACGAGTCGCCCAGACGCTGATGTTCGGGGTTAGGGTAAACCTGCACCATTTCGGGATGCTCAATGGTGCAGCGCAAGCACCCCACGCAAGAGTGCTCCCGGGGCGCGAATCCCCCCACCGGCCCTGAGAAGACCCCATATACGCACGGCCGACTCAGGGCCACTTCCGGGTTTCGCCGATAGCGAACCAGTTCTTCGAGCAGATGCATGGCCAGGCCGGGCTTTTTGACTTTTACCCGAGTGCGGTTTGGGAAAGGTGCGACTTCGGGTGCGAGGCTCGTTTGAATGTGGTAGCGGTGATACATGGTGAATCCTGTGGTCTAACTGGCCAAGGGCTTCGCCCTTGATCCCGCCAAGGGCGGGACGGAAGTCAGGAGTCAGGAGTCAGAAGCCAGAATGCCGGCTCCACCGACTGGGGCCGCTTGACAACAAAACGAGAACAAAACTCACGTTCCGGGACCCATAACGGTCCAAAACCTAAGTCTGTGCAGCTTGTCGCACACATCATTCGGCTTGCGCGCTTCTCGACTCTCGACTCTTGACTCTCGACTGGCTCAAGGGCGCGAAGAATTTCAAATGCGTTTGGCTAGTCATACTTAGCGCGGCCAAACATTGCGAGGCCCACAACATAAATCATGCACACCACTGGAATCACGAAAGCCGCGCGCATTCCGATGTGATCTCCAACCCATCCCTGGGATGGTATGGTGACTGCTTGAGCGATATAGGACGTGCACAGGAGCCCAGAAATCGTGCCGTGATGCTCCGCGAAGCTGCTGATGGTGCCGCTAAAGAGGAGAGGATAAAGCACCGACGTGAAGAATCCGCAGGCTGCGAACCCGACGGCGGTGACATACTTGGAGCCCGTAATGGCCACGATCAGACTGACCAGCGCCATCACGGAGTAAAAGCGCATGACCCTGCGGCTTCCGAACCGGTTCAGCACGGCGCCGCCCAAAACCCGTCCAATGCCTTGCATTCCAAAGAACAGCGCGAAGATAAAAGCCGGCAGGCTGGGAAACACTCGCCCGAGGAAGGTGGCGGCGTTCGGATTCGCGACCGCGGCGGGCACGCCGTGCACATCTTCGAAGAACTTCGGAATCCAGAAATAGGTGCCGACTTCCGCGGCTGCGTACACGTAATTACCCACGCCGTAGGTCAGCAGGATCGGGTTCCGCAGCAATCTTCCAATTTGGTCCAGGCGGATCCCTTCGGCGTCCGAGACGCGGGGCGGGAACCGGGAAGGAATGAAAAAGGCCAGTAAGACCAAGCAGATGACGGCGAAAAAGAGGTAGTAGGCCTGCCAAGGCCGGCCCGTTCCGCGGATATAAGCCAGAAAAAATATGGCCAGGAACCCGCCGAAGGTGGCACACGCAATCGTGAAGGTCAGATTGCGGTGATAATTCTTCGGAGTGTCAAGCTGTTGCACAAGCGGGCTCCCGGTGGTCTGGAGCATGGTGGTGCCGACACCGATGGCGAAGACCATAGCCAGGATCATCCGATAGCTATGGGATTGCGATACCATGAAGCATCCCAGCGCCATCAGGGACACACCTGAAAGGATCACCCTCCGCGCACCAATCCGATCCGCGAGCAAGCCACTGGGAATGGCAAACACCGCCAGCGCCACGAACACTGACGTGCCGAGCAGTCCCGCCGAGAAGCGGGTGAGATGGTAATCCGCGATGATGTCCGGCATGAGGGCGCCCAGGATACCCATGAGCCCAAAGGTGAAATAAGCGAGAAACATGACCCAAAGCAACGGTGCAGGACGTCGTTGACTCACAGCACGCGCACTCCTTGCTCACGAAGCCGCCTGATCCAACGCTCGAGCCGGGCCTGATCGAGAGGCTCATTGGGCAAATTCACGGCTGGGCGCAACCCGAATCGCGCGAGCTTGCTTTTCCCCAGGGGGTGGTAGGGCAGCAGTTGCACCCCGGCGAGATTGGGCAGGGATAGAGCTAGCGCGGCGATCCCGGCAAGGTGGTCATCCCGCTCGTTGAAGCCGGGCACGATGGGACACTGAAGCTGGATTCTTGCTCCCGCGTCGTACAGGGCACGGAGATTCCGCAGGATGATTTCGTTGGACTGGCCTGCAAGCTCGACATGGCGCTCGGGATCTGTTTCCTTGAAGTCGAAGAGGAATATATCCACCAGCGGCAACAGCGCCTCGAATCGCCCCCAGCTCGCAAAGCCAGAAGTCTCGATGCAGCAATGGAGACGCTCTTCACGGGCGGCGGAGAGCAGGGCCACCGTGAAGTCGATTTGCGCCAGAGGTTCTCCGCCCGAAATCGACAGGCCGCCTCCCGAGGTTGCGTAGAAAGCCTTGTCTTGACGCACTTCCTTCATCACTTCCGCGACCGTCATGCGGCGTCCGACGTATTCCAGCGTCCGGGTATCGCAAACCTGCGTGCACCGGCCACAGGCCTGGCAGCGTTCGCGGTCGTACACGTGCGTCACGGTGGAGCCGTCCGTTGCCGCCTTTTCGAACCTGTGCGCGTCGTGGGGACACGCACGGACACACTCCCCGCAGCCCATGCACTTGTCAGGAAGAAACGAAACAAGCTCGGAAGGACTCACCCCTTCGGGATTGTGGCACCATACGCAGCGGAGAGGACAACCTTTCAGGAACACCGTGGTCCGGATGCCGGGTCCATCGTGGAGCGAGAACCTCTGGATATCAAAAACGCGACCCACCAGTACGCCCGCGGCCCTTCCGCTTTCCGTCCCGGTGTCAGCTTGCTCGTTGTGCGCCATGAATCTCCGTCCCGGCCCGGATTTTTCCGGAATAATACCGAATTCGTATACGCGGTGCACTGTTTCGGTCCGATCCGCCAGATTGAAGCGGCATCGCAGGAATCTGCCAAGGAACAGGAGAGTGCACCGTAAAAGGGCTTCAGCTGCCTGAGCTCCAAGCTCTCCCAACTAACCCCTCACCCGCCCTCCTCCGTCGGGCACCCTCTCCCCTGGGAGAGGGCTAGGAAGCAAAAACCTGACCCCTCACCCGCCCGTCGGCTGACGGGCACCCTCTCCCCTGGGAGAGGGCTAGAGCGGCAAGCTG
>Ga0315279_10002233_pt1 | contig 29824 bp, 26 predicted proteins | sample YL17G06_20_MG_FD_203694 | JGI IMG/M metagenome (GOLD analysis project Ga0315279, IMG submission 203694) | Sediment microbial communities from Yellowstone Lake, YNP, Wyoming, USA - YL17G06_20 | ecosystem: Environmental > Aquatic > Freshwater > Lake > Sediment | place: USA: Wyoming | collected...
AACGATACAGTGGTGGGCAATCATGTTTTGAACAACACTCAAGGAATAGCCATCAAGGACGAAGCTTCAAACAACACGGTTGCCTACAATACCATAGCAAACAACGGAAGAGGCGCCTACACTCACTACAGCAACAGCAGCATTCTCTACAAGAACAACTTCATCAACAACAACGTGCAAGCCTCAGCAGGTGGAGCCTTCCCCGGAGACGATTATCCCGATATCAATGCCTGGGACAACAGTGCTGAAGGCAACTACTGGAGTGGCTTCACTGGTTCGGACGCTGACCTTGACGGAATAATAGATGCGCCTTACGTCCTAGACGTCAGAAACAGAGACAATTTTCCGCTTGCTGAGCCTTGGAGCGAGACTCGAACGCACGTGGCAACTTGGGACGGCACGGATTACGCCGTCACTACTTCCTGCAATTCCACGGTCGCCGGCTTCAGCTTCAGCCAGCCCAACAAGCAAGTGGGCTTCAATGTGACAGGGCCAGTCAACTCAGTTGCCGTGTGTAATGTCACTATGCCGTTGAGCTTCATGTGGGGCTATTTTTCCGTGCTCATAGACGACGCCCCACAGGCATACGCCATCTATCAGAACACCACTCACACGAGCATCTACTTCCAGATTCCATTCCACAGCACAAGCCAAATCAGAATCCTCAGCACAGGAATCGTACCCGAATATACCTCAACAACACTTATCCTATTCCTTCTACTAACCGCATTTTCACTAACAGCAGTGAAACGCCGGAAAAAGGCTATTAACACAAACCTTGAGAAGCGAGATGCTCCCTAAAAAATCAAAGGCGCGAAATGCTTCTGCCCTATTGATGGGACCGCATGAGAGTTTTATTCGTCTGTTTTGGCAACGCTCATTGCAGTCGGTTGGCGGAAGCGTTGCTGAAGAAGATGCGACCTGACCCAGACGTGGACTTGTGGGGCTTCACGTCGCCATTCCGATATCAGATAAGGGAAGAGATTAGTCGGGAAAGCGCGCGATTGTTGTCTTGGGGTTCCTTGTTGTTGCTGATATCTCTAAGAGTAGTTTCTCTTCAGCGTTTGCCCAGTATTCTTCGAATTCTTTTGGGCGCATTTTTGTCCTTTCTCCAAAAGCAAGAGCGATGGGTCACAGAGGTTTGACGCCCAGACTCCGCTGATTCCCGCGAACCCTACACTCGTACCCGCACCCCCTTGAGCGCTGAACGTCCAGACTTAGGTTGCTCTCTCCCGAGCCTAGCCGGATTCGCCTGGTAAACATCGAAGACGGCTCCCCTACGGAAGCTGCTCAGTGTCCGCCAGCCCCAAAGGACGGGTAGTCAATGCTTCGGAAATGCGGGTTTCAACGACCTTAGACGCCTCATCCTCCGCTGTCAGCCCGTCGTATAGAGGGTTTACGGTGCAAGGGACCCCTACCCCCCCGCCTAAGACCCACCGCAAAAGAACGTTTGAACCACAACACTATAAAACTTTACCTTAGCAAGAGTTGCCCGTCGTTGTTTTTCTTCTTGAAGACTGCTTCTTGCTGATAACAAGAATGAACGGTGTGAGCAGAAGAGTTGAAGATAGAATGGCTGTTGACAGGAACTCGGGGATTATTGTGACTTGGTGTTCTGAACACTCATATATGAAGTAGATGAAGGCATTTCCGGTGTCAGTCCAGTTTCTGATCTCTATTGGAGGCTGATTGTCCACTAATACTGTCCAGTTGTTTTGCCACAAAGTTTGAGTTATAGGACTTGGAATGGTTACTCTGCTGAAACCTAAGCCAGCTTCGCCCGTGACATTGAAACGCAACGTTTGTTCTGTCATGTTGAGTTGAAAGTTGGAAACGGTTGAGTTGCTGACTACATGAACTTTGCACAGTGTACTGTTCCAGACCCCCGCATTGAAAACGTCGATAGGAGCCATGAACGGATAGTTGTCAGTGTTGTTTTCGTTGATAACGTATGCTGTGTCGCTTACAGCATCGCTTCCTGTCTCGTTTTGGGACATTCCTGAACATGTGTCATTGGAGACATGGCTACTCCAGTAGTTGCCCCCGCTTGGATATCCGTCTGTCCATGTGTTCGGTGGCAAGGCAAAATGTCCGAACCATGAGTCTGTGTTGCCTACTTGGAAAGTATTGTTAATCAGGTTGTTGTGATGTATCGTGTTGTTGCTCGCTTCAGACATGAATATGCCGAACTCGTTGTTAGAGATGCTGCAGTCTCTGACAGTGCAGTTGGATGAATATGCGATGAGGACACTTTGACCGTTGTCGCTCAAATTGAGATCTTCTACAGTAATGTTGGTGCAGTTGATCAATGCCACGTAGCCTGCATCCGACGGTACCTCTCTATCAGACTGATTTATCCAATAATACACCGGCTTATCATTCACAGTGTTTGTCGTGTCAATGTCGTTAACGAGTTGTGGCAGGATCATTTCAACCGTCATGAAGTTGTGCAGGTTTCCGATCATCTTGTTGCCCTTCATAGTAACTAAGTAGGCATTCAGGTAAATCCCGTAGGCCTCATTGTTCATGAGAGTATTATTGATTAGCGTGTTCAAAGGAGAGTGCACGGCTATGCCAGTTCCACTTGACACTACAGTGTTATTGGATAACGTTATGTTAATTCCAGCGCAACTGATTCCGGCTCCAACAAGATCCTCAAATAGATTGTCGCTAATTACGTGATCATGATTGGCAGTACTCATAGAGATGCCACCCCTACTGAAGCGGAAAACGTTTTGACTTACGTTGGCGTAGCCGCAACCGGATAGACCAAGCCCTATTTCCGACATTTTAAGTGGGGGTGTATGCTGTAAAACAAAACCATTAACGGTAACGTTATCGGCAGATATGCCAAGACAACCGTCGCCCCACTGACCTATGGATTGACTCCCATCAATCACTGGAAAACCTTCGCCAAGCAAAGTCACGGTCCTGTTCACTTTTGCATTTTCATAATATAAGCCAGCCCTTACGATAATGGTATCTCCACTACTGGCCGCGTTAACAGCTTGCTGAATAGTGCTATAGTTGTCAGGAACCCAAATAACGTCAGATAGCATTGGATTCAAATGAGCTGGTCTGCTTGATTGAACTGAATTCATAATGGAACTTGACGGTGCAAGAAACGCCCGTAACAAACCCAGAAGAATGAGCGAGTAGCTCGCCAATCTGATGGGACTTAGCATAAGTCATCGCTCGTGCGTTTCGCCGACTTGCTTTTTGGAAGACCGTTTATTCGCCGTAAAAAGGATGAATGCTGAAAGTGGTACAGCTAAAAGCAGAATGGCTGCTGAAGGGAATTCCGGAATTATCGTTATTTGGTGTTGTGAGTGTTGATAGGTGAAGTACAGGTATGTGTTTTTCGTGTCTGTCCAGTTTCTTGTTTCCAGTGGCGGCTGATTGTCAACGAGAATCGTGTAGTTGTTCTGCCACAGGTTCTGAACGATGATGTTTGGTATTGTTACTCGACAGAAGCCCAAACCTGTCTCCCCCGTTGCATTGAACTTCATGGTCTTTTCTGTTTCGCTTAAGCCAAAGTCTGAGACAGTTGAGTTAGTGACTACGTGGATGGCGTGGGGTGTGCCGTTCCATATGCCTGCGTCAAAGCTGGTGGTTGGAGCCATAAGGGGATAGTTGTCCTGATTGTTCACATCTATGGTATATGCGGTATCTGCGATACCGTCGCTGCCAGTTTCGTTTTGATAGACGCCACTGAAAGAATCTGACAGGCTCTGATTGCTCCAGAAGTTGCCGCTGCTTGGATATGCCTCGTTCCATATGTTCGGGGGCAATGTCACGGAGCCATACCATGAGTACATGTTGCCGACTTGGAATGTGTTGTTGACAAAGTTGTTGAAGTAAATGGTGTTGTTGGCGGATTCGTATATGAATAGGCCGAACTCGTTATTTGAGAAGTTGCAATCTGTGATAGTGCAGTTTGTTGAGAAAGCAAGCTGTACACCGTGAGCATTTCTTTGCATGTCTGCATTGGCTACGTCAATGTTCGTGCAATTTATCAACGCTACATAACCAGCATCTTCAGGAACTGTCAGGTTGTTCTGATCTATGAAGTAGTACATGGGTTTTCCATTCACAGTATTGGAAGTGTCGATGTCTTGGAAATACATTTCTGGACCGCCGATTGCTCCGTCAAAGTCGAAATTGAAGGCATTATTCGCCATATTGTTGTTCCGAAGGATATTGTTCTTCGACCATAACGAAATACCATACCAGATGTTTTCTGCTACAGTGTTATTTATCAGAGAATTCGGTGCACCACTAAAGACCCCCGTTCCATCGTTGCACGATATGGTGTTGTTGGCGAGAAGATTCTCTGATCCAAGACATCCAATTCCGCAGCCATAATTGTATTCTATGGTGTTGTTTGCGAGGATATTATTGCTACCTGTTAACAGTATTCCTTCCCAATTATGACGGATCACGTTTCCTATGATATTGCAGTTGGCAGAGCCTAGATCTATGCCTTGGTCATATTCCTTCAACGGACGGGTTCCTCCGTGCTGTAATATGAAACCACTGACAGTCACATTATTGGCACGGATTGAAACTGTCGGAAAGCCAAAACCACTCACAGGAGAGAATGTGCTAATTGTCGGAAAATCAAGACCTAAAATCCTGATACCTTTGTTTACTACTATATGCTCAACGTACAGCCCTGCTCTCACGAGTATTGTATCGCTGTCATTCGCTGCATTAATAGCGGCTTGAATCGTCGTGTAATTATCAGGAACCCAGATCGTGTTCTGGCTTTCCAGAACTGGCGTAACTTGCTGTTTGGCGCCGTCCCCGATTCTATTGACCCCAAAGGAAGAAGAAAAACAGAAACTCGCAAGAAACCCAGAAAGCAAAATCAATAGGAAAACGAGGAGAACTGCAGCTCTAGTCATGCCTTCCCACAATTATATTCTTGGACAAAGCAATAGATAACTCTTGAGGCTTGGAACGCGCGGGCTTCGAATCCTCACGTAGATTGAACATGACTGACGGCTTTCCAATGACTGAGCAAGATCAGATTTATCTTGAGCAAACGCTAAAACGGTATGAATCACCAAACGATCTCGCAAAGGAGAAGCGAACGTTGAAGAAGATTGGCATAGTCACAAGCGGCGGAGACGCACCTGGCATGAACGCGGCCATTAGAGCTGTTACGAGGATTGCGCACGCAAGGAACTTGCAGGTTCTAGGCTTTGAAAGAGGCTGGGAAGGACTTGTATTGAACGAGTCTAGACCTTTGACGCCGCGATCCGTCGGCGGCATAATACAGTCAGGCGGAACAATCCTTCTAACATCAAGATACCCAGAGTTCAAACACAAAGAAGTAGTAGAGAAGGCCGCCAGAACTCTCGCCAAAAACAGGATCGACGGTCTCATCGTGATAGGCGGCAACGGCTCCATGCAGGGGGCATTAGGATTAAGCCGACACACCGACACGTTGATCGTTGGCGTGCCAGCGTCAATTGACAATGACGTTTACGGGACTGACGAGACGATAGGCTTTGACACGGCCGTGAATACGGCGGTTGAAGAGATCGACAAGATTCGTGACACGGCGATTTCTCATGAGAGAATCTTCATAGTGGAAGTGATGGGCAAAACGAGAGGATTTCTTGCGTCCACTGTTGGCATTACCGTTGGGGCTGAGATAATTCTGGTTCCCGAGCAGGCCTATGAAGAGAAAGACATTTTCAGAGTACTGAAACAGAACACTGCCAAAGGAAAGAAGTCCAGCGTAATTGTTGCAGCGGAAGGGGTTGGGGACACGCGGAAGCTCGCAAGAAGCATCGAGAAGAATACAGGGTCTGAGGTTAGGCTCAGTATCATAGGCTATGCTCAGAGGGGAGGAAGCCCAACTGCTAGAAGCAGGCTTTTGGCAAGTCTGTTCGCCGAAAAGGCTGTCAAACTTTTGATCGATGGACAAGGAAGCAGAGTAGTCGGATTGCAAAACGGAAAGATAACAAGCATAGATCTTAGGGAATCATGTGAGAAAGAGAAACCCCTAGATCTGAATCTGCTGGAACTCGCCAAAGAGCTGGCAACTTAGCTGGACTAGCCGAAAAACACGCTGGCTATCTTGTAAAGCTCCATGTCCACGGCTTTTCTCTTGCCAATCACGTTTTTCAATGGCACCGATACTATCTTGTTTCCTTTGATGCCAACCATGTAGCCGAACTTGCCTTGATGGACAAGGTCTATGGCGCCTATGCCAAACTGTGTGGCCAGAATTCTGTCAAAGGCCGTCGGCGAACCTCCACGCTGCAGATGACCCAAGACTACAACACGGGTCTCTATATGCATGCACCTTTCAATTTCTTTCCCAAGATAGTAGCCCACACCGCCCAAGCGAATGTGCCCAAACTCGTCAACGCTTTCGCTGTAGACTACTTCTTCCCCGCCTTTCGGCTTGGCTCCCTCGGCGACAACGATCAAGCTAAAGTTTCTGCTCCGCTTCTGCCTGCTTTTTATGCATTCGCAGATCTCGCTTATGCTAAAGGGCTTTTCCGGAATCAGAATGACGTCAGCGCCGCCTGCCAATCCTGCTCCGAGGGCAATCCAACCTGTGTATCTGCCCATAACCTCAAGAATCATAACCCTGTGATGCGTTTCAGCAGTTGTGTGCAGCTTGTCAAGGGCATCTGCAGCTATTGTAACAGCCGTGTTAAAGCCGAAAGTGTAATCCGTCCCAGACAAGTCGTTGTCGATGGTTTTAGGCACACCTACACACTTGAGACCAAGGTCAGTCATTTTCAAGGCCACGCCAAGCGTATCATCGCCTCCAATCGCAACAACCGCACCGATTCCGGCTTTCTTGGCATTCTTCAATATGGTCTTAGGACCCTCTTCAGTCTTGAAGGGGTTCGTCCTGGAGGTTCCGAGAATTGATCCTCCACGGGGAAGGATGCCGGACACAGATCTCAGATCCAAAGGCAAAAAGTCGTTGCTCAGAAGCCCATGCCAACCATCTCTTATGCCTACCATCTCGTAGCCGTAGTTCTGAATCCCTTTTCTGACGACTGCCCTTACAACGGCATTAATTCCTGGCGCGTCTCCACCGCCGCTCAGAACCCCAACCTTCATGCTGCATCACCGCCTCAAGATGCCTTTCCCGAGATAACGAACAAATTCACCTTACTCTCCATAGCCTTCTTCTGTCTGGCAACCACAAGTGGATCCTTGTCTGCGACTAACATATTCGTCACTCTGAGCCGATATTTGTTGTGAATAGTATAAATGATTTACACGATCTGCAGAAAGCATTAGGTGTTCTTGATCCAGCCCGACCCAGATTATCAGTGACGTTTGCCCGTCAGAATAAAGACTGCGACCATGGCGACGCAGATCAGCACGATCACCATCGTCAAGAATAGCATTTGCGGCATCCCAAGAATGTAATGTTGTACCTCATAGTCAAGGCTCACCAGCTTGTCTTCTGCTGAATTGACGTTGGAGAAATGCATGGTGTATTCGCCTTCTCGGTCGCAGACGAATTGATAGTTCAGAATGCCTATGTCGTTGTATGCTACTTTGATGGTGCCATTGGGGCAGGCAATATAGAAATCCAATGTGTCGCCAGTCTCGCCGCCCAATACTGTGAACTTGATCACTACGCGATCTTCAATGGCGAGGCTCAACAGCTTTACTGCGTCTTCGCCACCATGCACGGTGAGATTCATAGTTGATGCTTCTGCGCAGTGGACAAGGATAGGCAGGATAATTAAGGCGGAAAGGAAAACTGAGAGTCTCTTCTTCAACTCGAACATCAAGACACTATTCCGCTCAGAAAGTGATAACTCTTGTGAAACAGCAATATTGAAAGAAAATATGGATTGAAACTTTATGAACCTGCCATTTTCAGATGTCTTACTGAGGCGACCGAGCATGACTTGTTATTTCAGGCACCTGAAAGGAATTTTTCAGAGATCGGGAATCGAAGTCACAAGCGGGAACAAGAAGGAACTTGACCAGACTATTCATGAAATCGTGGCTGTAAGATACAAGGACTGCCCAAAGACTTGGAAAGAAGTGAAAAAGAGGATAACGGAAGATGAGGACGGATTTGCTGCGGCGCTGAAAGCGGCTTGGAAAGAACCCGCGTAATTCATGAGAAAACAGCTATCATCTATTTCTTGGATTTAGGCTTGGCTTTTGGTTCCGCCTTCGCTTTCTTGACGGGTCTCATCGGTTCGCCACAGCATATTAGGTCGCACTCAGAGCAGCCGCAAGCGTCATCAACCATCACGACCAGACCGCATTCGGCACACTTGTACTTCTCACCTTTCTTTGCCATTCAATTTCACCCCCTGCAAAAGCATTATACTCGGCTTTTTGTTAGCGGGAAAATATAAGATTATCCACAAATGCCTAGAGGAATGCGACAGGGTCCTTCCCAGTTAACGTTTGTTGATATCGCAACGCAAGGTTCGCAGAAAATTCGATCAGACTGGAAAACTGACGTGCAAAAATTTTTAATAAGAAAACAATACATAGACAGCAAAACTAAACGTACTCTACCACTCTGAGATGAATGCTATGGTGAAGCTGAACAAAGTTGACGAATTGGTTGTCTCAGCTCTGAAGAGCGCCGGAAAAGAGTTGACACTTGCAGAGATCGCTGAGAAGACTGGAGAAACAGAAAAGAAAATCTTCAAATCCTTACGCAAACTGTTTGAAAACGAAATAATTGACACCCAGAACCGCAAGTACAGATTCGTGAGCCTCGACAAACTTAAGCCAAAGGAAGAAGACTAGACTGACAGGGTTTCCGCCTTTACGCGTGAATGATGGATCAAAGGGAGAAATGATTTAAATCGAAGATCGCTCCAATTCGGTCTAGGAGGCGTTCGTGTGATTGTGGAGAAAGAGTTTGGAGCTGGCTCCGATCTGAAAAGTCTGTATCATGCTTATCTTGGCATAGTATTCGTGGGCGGCTTTCTTTGGTGGGTGATCCCGGCTGTCGTTCTGGCTTTTGCGTTTGACGTATGGGTAGGTGTGGCAGCGGCTCTTTCGTCTTTTGTTCCGCTTCTTGTTGCCGTGTCAATCGTTCTGTACTGGATTCCTAGATATCATTCTTCGATAAAATATGTTCTTGATGACGACGAGATCATTGTCACAAGAGGCGTATGGTGGAAGACGAAGAGCGTTGTGCCTTACAACAGAATTACTAACGTCAATATCTATCAAGGTCCGATTTCCAGGCATTTCGGTTTGGGCAAACTGTCAATTCAGACTGCAGGTTTCTCAGGAGTAAACAGCAGTGGCCACAAGACTGCAGAAGCAGAGATTTTCGGAATACGAAACTTTGAGGAGATCAAAGACACAGTAATGGGATTCGTGAAAGGAACAAAGCCTGTTGCTGTAGAAGCAAAAGCCGAAGCTGCGTCTTCAGTTGACAGAAGCCAACAGATTCTTGAAGAACTGCGCAAAATAAGAAAGGCTGTCGAGAAATAGAAGGCACATCAAAGGCAAATCGCGCGCTCCCGCTCGAGAAAACTATCCCGAACAGGATCCAAAAGGGGAAGAGAGAAGGCTATTCTACGTAGCGATGACTCGGGCTGGAGAGGATTTGATTATCTACGCTTGGGAACCGTCGAAGAGTGAGTTTCTTGGAGAAATAGAAAACTACACGGACGAAGAAAGACTCGCTTACTAGTTTGTGCGCGCTTCGCGCGTCAGCTTTCACCTCTTCAACCTGGCTCGCTTCGTTAATGTAACTGTATTTATTTGCATTAATTGTACTACGTATGTACATAAGATTTAAATTGCTGAATGGAGCATATTTATCTAGTGGTCGTGTATCGTGCGAAACAATACATTGGATTCCTCAGAACTTCGTTGGGAAATCTTGAAGTCTATGCTAGACGATTTTCCACAACTCTTGGATCGCACGGAGAGATATCTCTTGGACAGAAGAAGTCTGGCTCAAACAAGCTCAGTAGACCACGTTAGTTCAGACGTCAAGAAACTAATGCAAATAGCAGTAGGCGAATATCACAAAGAACGTCTACCAAAGTAGCATTTTCGATTTTCACGCGCACACTAGCACATGATCCTTCTCATTTTACCATGTTCTCGCTTCGCTCTTGTGGTTTGTTGGCGCGGGGTGTGGGATTTGAACCCACGCGGCCGTTGCCAGCCACAGACTTAGCAGGCCTGCCCCCTACCAGGCTAGGGCAACCCCGCCCCGTTTTCGCCAGACCCGCCATGTTTTTTGGCGGAGTTCATGTTGCTTCTAGTGAGCAAAGCTCCGCTAATCATTTGCGTTTCCTCAGGAATATTAGGTTATCTTTCTGTAGGACGTACTCGAAGCCAATCTATAATAGGGCTTTGATTTTCCCAGCTTTCTCTCCGATTTTGACAGTGAATTCTCACGCGCTGGATGCGCTGGAAAAGCTTGGTTCCGCCCTTCAGTTCGGCGCACAAGTAGTAGTAGATGAGAATTTTCTCACTACTACTACCAAGGGTGGGTGAGCGCAACTCCTTGCAGAATGGGATTGGTCAGCTAATAGAAGAGTTGCTTTTGAGGTTTGTTTTTTCTGCTGGCAAATCTTGAAATACGTCTGTTTTCGAACGACTTGGCGTTTTCTTTGGAGTAATAGGGCGCGTGCAAATCGGCGAGAACGAAAGCTACGAAACTTGAGCTGCTTGTTGTTGATCGGTCTTCCGCGGACCTCCGCACAACAACAAAGCAAGATTACTCTTTCTGTATATTTGCCAAGTGTCAAAGAATCGCGTGCGAGAAGTACCCACAATACGACACATGGGCAGATGATACTGAGATGCTTAAAGATGTAGAAGTCAGGCGAATAGTTAGGATAAGGATCATCATAACTGTGAGCTGGGGACTACGGTAGCACCATTCTTCAGATATGACAAGCAAGCCCTAGGGGATAATGAGGCTTTTAGACATGGAAACGTTGGAAGCCTAGGTTCTATCGGTTTTCAGGGCACGCAAGTTCCACATCCAGAAAGAAAAACGATTCATCAAGTAGCATAGGCAAGAATTTAACGCAGAGAGATTAATTGATGAGCTGAGGTACTGTAGGCTTGTCTTCATTGAGTGATACCGTGAAACGGACCAGCGACGCTCTCAGAATCGGGGCCTCATTTCAAGTAGTAGATTACGAACAGCGGTTTTCCTCGCTCAAGAGTCTGTACGAGGGCTTACTGGAAAACTTCATCAGAACAGACTTCAAAGCGGAAAAAGTCGTCAAAACCGCAAAAGAGTTCTTCGGCACAGACCGAGTGCGCTTCGCAGGAATAGACGGCACCATGTATTCACATTCTCTCTTTGATTTAGTCATCTTTTTCGGAGGCGCCTACGCTTCCACAGGAACCGTGACCTTTGCTGAAGACAGCAAACCTCAAGTCGAGTACGACGAGAAAACCCTCAAACAGAGCGCAGGCATCTCGAACGTTGTGCCCATCTACGTGAACGAAGTCCCAGAAGTAGACCAAAAGTTCTCCGAATCCGTCCAAGCTGGCGACATTGACCCAAACCAGCCCTTGACCAACGAATCCATAGTCAACAACGCAACGATCGCAAATTGGATAATGACCTTCGCCGAATTCTATCTTGCCTACAAGCTGGCCATTGACTCGCAACAGAACGTGCGCATCATCCTCTTGGACCGAAGCCTCTCCATAGAACGAGCTAGCCTGATTTATGACACCTCAAAGCGCGCAATATGGACAAAGAAAAGCAGCCTCATAGGATACAAGATAGACAATGACCCTATAGACGCAAACGACTTAACCATTGCCCGGCAGTGCGTCTGCAATCAAGCACTGGAGCTGCCTCCGCCAAGAGGAGACTATCTGGCCTACGCCATAATCGATTCAATCAAACGAAAAGGAATACTGACTGCAGAGCAAATTCTAGCCGACCTAAACATAGCAGGCGAAAAAAGAGCGAAAAGAACAGAAAGATATCTCAAGCGTTCAGTTGACGAGAAGATCCTTATCGAGAAAAACGGAACCTACACGCTGAACCCGAAGTACGTCATAACTTCGGAACGCATCGAAAAACTCGTCACGACAATCGGCGACCGCTTCTTCTACCAAGACTCCGCAAGAGCCGAAACCTCAAGCGCCATGAAAATCCTCAAAGACGGCAAAGAGTGCTGGTTAACAACCATTGACATCGCTTTCTTAACACTTCTCACACTAAACATGCTCATAGAAGAAAGCTGGAGAAAACGCATTCTTCTTGTGGGCATAACGAAAGACACCGCTGCCAGAGACTTCAAACGCCAGCTGATTCCCATAATGCACAATGAAGGCATGCTAAAGGACTTCCCACACAAAGAATTCGAGAGACTGCCCAACACAGACCGCATGATTCTTCAGTCAACAAGCATTCTGAACCCCGAAAAGATCAATCCACCTTGGAGTCTAATAGAATACGATTCAGCCTTCAGAACCATGATCCCAGACAGAGAAAAACGCAAAGGCTACGTCTCAGGAGCCATAAAAAACCGAGTAACACCAGAAAGAACTTTCCTCAAGACGTACGTGCAGCTGAGCCGAGCAAGATCGGATCCAATGCTCCGCAGCAACGTGCTACTCATCGACCGCTTAGCATACCCAGAGTACGACATCAGACAAGAAAGCACCGTGCGATTCTGGAACGAATTCGGCGGCGCAGACGAACCTGTACAAGTCATCCTATTCAAAGACAGGACAGTCCCAAATAAAATGCAGGACCTAGTGATGAGCATTCTAACAGCCATGACACCCTCAAGCATACCAGAAGCTTTTGGCCACAACAAGCCGCTCTTTATAGCAGACAAGATCGCAAAATGGAACTACAGCCAATTCAAATGCATCGTTGACACGACGGCAAGCTGGATTGCCAACAATCATAAATTGCGAGGATTTGTATTCTATATGAGCACCTTCAGGGAGAGGAGAGCCACCATTGAAGCAGCAAGAAGAGAACAAGCTTAACAGCAACTGTTTCACGGATTTCGACGGCAGATTCAACGCTAGACTGGCAGCCGTGATACCGAGATTCTTCGCAGTCGGCGAAGAGACAAAGGTCGCAGGCACCAGCGCTCGCTATCAATGCCGTGTCAAAGTCGAATACCAAAAAGACCTGATGGGGCTAATGGAAGAGGGCATGCTTCTAGCCGTCAAGAACTTCAAGCCTATCAGCAAAGACGCGGAAAGATACACGCTTATGGAGATCAGCCGAGTCTGGCCTGAGCACTTCGGACTGCGGGGACTATCAGACCACGGATACTATCCGATGCAGTTTGAAATCATCGAACAGTCTGAGGATGACTGGCAAACGGACGACAAATCCACAATGATTATCCAGATAGATGCTATTCCCATAAACTACGACCTGATTCTGAACGAAAAATGCGGATTTCAGTTTGAGAAAGGCTTCTCCTACCCAATCATAGGCAGTTCCTGCTACGTTTTGAACGGCGAAATGATAAACCGCATGTACAACCAGAAAATCGCCGAAGAATTGGACGTCGACACGTCGAAAACGGTTGAAGACGCCAGACAAGATCCGCGACTGGGTCTAATCAAAATGTTTGAAACGAGCAAAACAGCCATCCCGATCTACGTGGACTTCGAAAAGCTCGTCAGATACCATTTTGGAGTTTTCGCCTTCACAGGCGGGGGCAAGAGCAATCTTATGTCGAATATTCTGCGCAGGCTCCTGCTCCACAACAGCGACACGAAAGTGGTCGTCTTCGACATAAGCTGCGAATACATCTTCCTACTTCTAGACATCCTCGCTGACCCGAACATCAACGCAAAAGTCATCCTTGAGCACCGGATCGATTCGCTCCAACAGTTCTTCAATTCAGTGGTCAAACCCCGCGAATACGAGACAGATGAAAGAACCAAGCATGGACTGCGATGCATAATGGATCAAGGCAAGCTGGCCTACTACACCAAGCCTAGGCAGCAAGTTCCAACCTATACTCAAATCTTGGACGAGGTTGACTCCCAGAGAGGCGGCAATGTCGACAAACCACATTACCTGAACGCCATTGACAAGATACACGACGCCATCAGCGAATACGTGCGAGGGCATGGATTAAGCGAAGGCCAGAAGGTAGCAGAGGACTTCGTAAACTACCTAGACGGAGTAGCCACCGAAACCGTCGGGCAGTTCAAAGTCCACGATAAGAGCGGGCTCTTTGCATGGGCAACAACCCGAGGCACCATACTGGAAATAATCAACAAAAGCAAAGAAGAAGAAACAAAAGAAACAGCAGGCCTGACCGTCGAGAAGACACGGGAACTGCTAGAGGACAAAACCACTAACCTTGTGTGCATATCAATCTCCGACCCGTTCACGATAAAGGAACTGGCCGTGCAGCTAACCCAGGACCTGCTGATACGCAGAAAACGCAGATTCACAGTCAAACCCTATATCCTGCTCGTGTTCGACGAAGCACAAGAATTCATACCAAACACGCCAGGCGGCATCGAAGGCCAATGCTCAGCACAAGTCGAAAGACTGCTCAGGCAAGGAAGAAAGTACGGTCTCGGCGTCTGCATAGCCACACAGAGGGTAGCCTACCTCAACACAAACGCGTTGCAACAGCTTCACACGTATTTCGTGGGAACGCTTCCGCGCCCTTACGACCGCAACCTCATCAGCGAAACCTTCATGGTGGATAAAGGCATACTTGAGAAAACTCTGGAATTTGCGCCTGGAGAATGGATGCTCGCAAGCTACATAGCCACAGGCATGGAAAACGTACCCATATTCATAAGAGCCGACAATGCAGAGAAAGAAGTGGAAAAATACCTGAAACAGACCGACTAAGCACCCATCGGATGGATACAGATTTCATCTGAATCGCAGAACAGCAACACTTAATTTTCCAAATAGACTATTCTTCCCCTTGGCGATGACCAACAAGAGCCGCTTAATCCCACCGACATATCCATGCTGACGGACCTAACCGAGGCAGCAAGCCTCAGGCTTGCTTTGCCTGTGACCGCGGGTTTTACCCAAGCATGGGACACGGTGGGCGCGGGCGCAGACAATCCCACGCCGGAGAGAGCTTAACTTAGAGGAGCGTAACGCCCCACAGTGAAGTTAAGTGTTTGGTTACGGGGGAGACAACAGCCCGCGAAAAACAACTCTCAAGTTTCACCATAGCATAAAAGGATAGAAACCAAATTGTAGTAGGCAGGTTCAGAATTTGGATATAGAAACAAAGATAGAGCTGATATGTAGACCTCCAACAGAAGAGGTGCTCACCCCCGAAGGTATCAGGCAGTTATTGGAAACGGAGGAGCACCCAATAGCTTATAATGGCTGGGAACCATCAGGGCTAGTTCACCTTGGAACAGGCGTCATCTGCGCCTACAAAATGAAAGATTTTATACAGGCTGGAATACGTTTCAAGGCTTACCTCTCAACTTGGCATGCCTGGCTTAACAACAAACTCGGCGGCGATCTCCAACTAATCCGCAAATCAGCAGACTTATTCAAACACTCATGGATAGCCTTAGGCGTCCCAGAAAACAAAGTCGAATTCATCTACTCGGATGAGCTTTACGATGATTTGGATTATTGGGGAACCACAATTAGAGTCGCAAAGAATCTGACCATAGCCCGCGGAAGGCGCACGCTCGAAATAGCAGGAAGAAAAGAAACAGAAGCCAGAATGGTCTCAGACTTTCTCTACACTCCCATGCAAGTAGCCGACATATTTCATATGCGAGTCAACATTTGTCAACTCGGCATAGATCAGCGCAAGGCAAACGTCGTAGCCCGAGAACTGGGAGAACGCCTTGGATTCTGGAAACCTGCCTGCGTCCATCACCACTTGCTGCAAGGCTTGGAAAAACCCAAAATGTGGCCAATCCCCGAAGGGCAAGAAAAAGAAGCCCTGTCATCAGCCAAAATGAGCAAGAGCAAACCTGAAACCTGCATATTCCTGTACGATACGCCAGAAGAAATAAAACTGAAAACGAGTCATGCCTTCTGCCCAGAAAGAACCATAGAATTCAACCCGATCATAGACATAGCCAAACACATAATCTTCAGAGAGAATCCAATATTCAAGATAGAAAGACCAGCCAAATTCGGTGGCCCAATCGAATTCCAGAACTTCCAAGAACTAGAAAGAGCCTACATCAGCGGCAAACTGCACCCACAAGACCTCAAAACCTCAGTGGCCGAGCAACTAGTTAAAACACTTGAACCGGTCAGAAGATACTTCGGAAACAATAAAGAAGCAAAAGAATGCTTAAACGTCATCAAGAACGCCAAAGTGACAAGGTAAAACCATTGTCAACTCGCCTGAGAGAAAAAGAAGAAAGAATCGAGCAACTGCTACAACGCTTGGCCGAGGAATCGGCGAAAGGAACACCTATAATCGTAGAGGGCAGAAAAGACGCTGAAGCCTTGAGGACATTAGGTATGGAAGGAAGCATAATAACTGTGAAAACCGCGGGAAAATCCCGGCTGGACGTTTTCTCGGAAATAGAAAGAACAGGAGCAAAGGAAGTTATCTTGTTGCTGGATTTCGATAGGCGAGGAAGAGAGTGGATGAGACATCTAAGGGAGCATTTGGAAAAGACCCGAACAAAAGCCAACGCAGCTTTCCGAGCAGAGCTTTTCAAATTTGCAGGCAGAGAGCTGAAAGATATTGAAGGTTTAGTCTCCTACATGGAAACCTTAAAAAGTAGGACTACTAATTCATAAAACGTAATATCTAGTAACGGTTAAGAAATAATCTCGTGATTTGCGAAGAAAGTAACTAGTCACGCGATCAAAACTTACCGAACCTAACAAAACTCATCAGAGGTTGACACTCATATGGGTTCATCCCAAACATTCACGATAAAGTATGTTATACAAGCGAAGTTCGAAATTGAAGGCGTAGTTGAAAAACCCGATGTCATAGGAGCAGTTTTTGGACAAACCGAAGGACTCTTCGGACCGGAGCTTGACCTAAGAGAACTGCAAAAATCAGGAAGAATAGGCAGAATCGAAATTGACCTGCATTCTAAGAACGACGAGACAACGGGCATAATAACGATTCCAACGAGCTTGGACCGAGTATCCACTGCGCTGATAGCCGCGAGCATTGAAGCCATAAACAGAGTAGGCCCATGCGCCGCAAAGGTGACACTTGAAAAAATCGAAGACGTAAGAGAAGCCCGAAGAAAAGTCATAATCGACAGAGCCAAAGAAATCCTCCACAAATGGACCATCGAATCAATGCCCTCAGTTGACGAAGTATTCAAAGAAGTCTCAGAAACACTGAAAATCGGCAAAGTCGAAAAATACGGAGAAGATGAATTGCCCGCAGGGCCAGAACTGACAAGTGCCAAGGAGATCATCGTCGTTGAAGGAAGAGCAGACATAATAAACCTCATGCGCTGCGGACTCCTCAACACAATAGCCCTTGAAGGAGCAAAAGTTCCAGAAACGATAAAGAAGCTGTGCAAAGAAAAAGAAGCCACAGCACTGCTTGACGGAGACAGAGGCGGCGACCTAATACTCAAAGAGCTTCTGCAGGTCACGGACGTGAAGTACATAGGCAGAGCGCCGCGCGGAAAAGAAATAGAAGAATGCAACTGCAAAGAAATCTTCGAAGCCTTAGAAGCCAAGATGCCCATAGGAGAGGCTTCAAAGCCCGCCAAACGCGAGACAAAGCCAAAAACAGAAGTCCCGAAGGAAATTGCTGAAACAGTCAAAGCCCTAGATGGTACGTTGGAAGCAGTTCTGCTGAATGAGAAGCAAGAGCAGGTAGAACGCTTGCCCGTAAGCCAGCTTGCAGAAAAGCTTCAAGAAGTAAAAGATGTGGAGACAGTAATATTCGATGGAATCATAACACAGAGGATTGTGGATATAGCAAGCGAGAAGAACATTAAGCAGGTAGTAGCCTCAAGGATCTCGGATGCCGTAAAGCCATCACTGAACGTTCAACTAGTAACGTTCGCAGAGATTGCAGTAGCAAGCTAGCTTTTGAAATAGTCAGTTAGACTTCTGGTCTCTTTTTCTTCACCTTTGGATTTTAGCAACTCTTCTGCCGTAATTCCGAAAGGTTCGAGAATTCTGGCGGCTGCAGGTACAATTTGCTTAGATACATAGTATTCCAGATCAACATCCTCGTAAGCTGCAAACATGTAGGGCTTAACCCTCTCATACAGGCGGCCTGACACAGCCACTACGACGTAGCCGACCTTGTCGCCTACCGTCAGCTCCCAGCCTTTCTCTTTCAGCATCTTCGCGGCTTCAACGTGCGAAGCTTTGACCTCATATTCTTCAGCAGGCTTTGTCAGCGTTTTCCAGATGATCAAATCACGGTAGGGTACACGTTTTTGTCTAAGCTCGTAAACAAAATCCTGCACAAGTTTAGCTGCCTTCTTTGGCGACTGCTCCTTCAGTATGATTTCCAAAACCTTTTCCTGAACATTCTTTGCGACTGCTGCCCAATCACCGCGCATAACCTCCAAACCAACGATATCAAGCCGTCCGTCTGGCAGCAGTCCAGCGTAGCGTTTCTTGGCCTCGGTGAAGAAAATCCTAGTGTAAATCTTGTCTGGCTTGATTTCCAGTCCTAGTTCTGCTTCGACTTCTTTAGAGAGGTTCTCGATTTTCTCTTTGTCGTATTCTGCAAATATGCTGTCGGTGTCACCGTAAACAACTTTCAGCCCTTCTTTCTTTGTCATTTCAATCGCCTTCTGTATGGTGTATCTTCCCCAAGCAGCCGCGGCTTCAGCCACAGGTTTTATGTACCATCTTGCACCTGTCCAGCCAGCATAGCCGTAAGCAGCATTTGTTATCACTTTTACAGCCTTTTGGCGTGCGTCCAAAACGCGATACTCAACGCTCTTCGGAGAAACGGTCTTCATTTTTGAACGGATTTCATCTCGAACGTTGATCAGATAGGCCAATATTTCCTTGTAGAAGCCTGCAGGCTGTTTCCGAAACCTATGTCCAACCTCAGGAGCCACGTACACTCCGCCTTCTGGCTCAGGCTGATCCGAGCCAACGTAAGTGTCCGGAGACAAGTTGTAAGTTATCATCAAGTTCGGATACATAGACTTGAAGTCCAAGTCAGCAATGTTTTCATGCAGCCCTGGCTTTGGTCTAAGCACCACACCTCCAGCATATGGCCTGTAAGGCTGTTCCATTCTCCTAGGCACAAGCTCGCCGATCTTCCGCGTCCGCTTGATTATGAACCATTCAACGCGGAAACCTGCAGCCGCAGCTCCAACGTGATCAAGTGGCAGGCTCACGAGATTCGACAGCTGCATGGCAAAATCCAGAACTGCATCTACCAAGCCCATTACACAGCGGGCATTGTCCATGGAGAACCTTTTCAGGGTTTCACGTTTCTGTTTGTCATCCCAATATTCCGCAAAGTCGATCTCTTCCACCAGCGTTCGACTTCCAATCTTCATTACGCCCAAGTAGTCAGCTAGGTTAGCCAAGGTCTTGACCTTGACCTCGGGGAAATTGTCTGCATAGTCCGAGAGATCCATATTGGCACGTCCAGTCACTGAAAAGTGACCATAGATACTCTGATGAGGTTCGGTTTTCGTTCGGTCGACAAGCAAACGTAGCCCAGCCTTCTCGCACCTTTGCTTGAGGTAAGGCCAATCCAAACGATTCACGTCGTAGCCCACAAGGATATCTGGGTCAAAACTCCTGACGTACCTGATGAATGATTCAATAACTGATTTGTCATCTCTATCCTCATCTGCGAATAACTCTTTCTCTTCTCCAGTATTGGTTGCAGCTGAAATCAGGACTGCCGGGTTTCTTTCAGGTTTCGGCGAGCCTTCTCGACTGTACCATATTGTTGAGAACCCAAGAATCTTCAATCGTGGGACGTCAACTTTTTCAACGAGTTTCGGAGCGGCCTTTGCCACGTATATCTTGTAAACCTGAGCATCTGTTGTTCCCTTCTCTTCGATGGCTTCCAACGTGTGCCATCCGCACGGAACAATATCATTGTCATTCAGGTATTGCATGGTATATCGAATGTCATCTTCGAGACAGTCTTTTACTCCTTCGAGGTTTCGAAGCTCCTGAGAGCATTTAGATACGGCATCTGGGTTCTTGCAGAGGACCTTTACGACTTTAGCAGGTCTACCGAATAGTTTACGGGGAAGAGTTTCGAGGTCCACAAAACCGGGAACCTTCTGTCTCCTAATTTCGTCTATAACTTGGGCCGGATCAACATTGTCTTCAATCACGGCGTAGAAATAGGGAAGAAAACTTCGGTCAATAACAAGCACTCTTTTTCCAGAAGTGTCAACTCCCCACATCCATACTTCAGACGCTTCATTTATGATTTTATAGTTCAGATCTAAGAGCCAAAACGTGACTTTCAAGCTAGAACTCTCCGAACTGTTCCAAGAAATAGTGAAGAGCGAGCGTGTTTTTAACAGTTCTGAAAGACTATTGATGCGATGCGCATTTTAAGTGGCAGCCCGACGTCCAATGTGATATTTATCTCTTGTGCAAACAGGGATTAGATTTTTTCTGCAAGTTGTACTTGATTTTTCTCATGAATCTTACATAAAATTTTAAATATAATTCAAAATATAAATCAATGACGAAACTTGGGGCGTTCGGATGAAAAGAACGGTATACCTATGCAGTTTGGCTTTCCTAGTTACGACTGTTGCCATCTTAGGCGTCTCAAGGCCAGCTTTGGCATATAGCGACTCTGAAGAAGCTTGGGGTGAACATTGTTATGCTAAGGTATCTGGCACATATCCTAGATTTCTTTGGCCTTACTATCGTGTGTGTCATGAAGCCAGCATTTTCGAGTGTCTTTCGGGAAGATGCGAATTCATCGGCTGGGATCGCTACGGCCACGTAATCTATGACGTGTTCTTCATACTGGGTAACGGCGGTCCAACATATATTCAGTGGTGTGCACCCTACTATAATATTGTCTGGTATGCTGAAACTCGTGTTTGGGCATGCGGTGAATACACAGTAGTTGCAATTGGACCACCAGGAATTCGGTGATAGCATGAGAAGAACGACATCATTCTTCATTTCCTTTTTTTTTATTCTGTTAACCCTAGCGGGGCAAGCAGTATCCCTTTCAGTTGCCCAAGACGCTACTTGGCTTAGAAAAGGAGCATACTCGAAATATTCGTCCAGCAAGATCCCAAGCGGCAGAGTAGTTTACCCGAATGGGACGAAGATCAAGTTTACGCAGCTTAGTGTTCCATCTGTTCTTCAGTGGGAAGTGCTTGATGTTTCAGGAAGCACTGCACATTTGAGAATCACGTTTCGCATTGAAGGAAAGGCAAGGATAATAGAAAGCGATGATGAGAATCCAAAGGACGTGGTTTATCAGGAGTCGGTGCTGATTGACGTCGACCTTGGGACAAAGAATGCTTCTATCGATGGAGACACGATTGGCAAGCTGAGCTTTTGGTCTGAGACTGAAGTTGCTCTTGGACAGAAATTAGTGCTGGCCTCATCTCCTTCTGACCTGATTGAGGGCAATGTGACCCGTTTTGGGTCTGCGAAACTAGTTGGAAGGCAGATGGAGGATTATGAGGTTGAAGTTTTCCAGCTTGACCCGTTTATTTACACTCAACTTGCTTTTGAAAACGAGACAGGTATAGCGTTAAACTATGTTCTGGTTGGACCAGTCGAGATAATACCTGACAGCGTGCACACTTACACGTTTGAGAATGGGACTGTCTATAACATCACTTCATACGCAAGGACCAGATTCGCCGAAGAACTGGGAATTGAAGAGACCTATCTGTTGACGCTATCTGAGACGAACATAAGTCTTGGGCAAGCTATCCAAACCATACCAAGCGAATGGTACATAATCGCTTTTGCAGTTCTCTTCGTATCGCTCTTCGCTATATTTATCTTAGTTGACAGAAGCAGACGTAAAAAAGCCAAAACGAGCAAACACAGAAAAAGTGCATAGTGTAGCAGAACTGCACTGCAAATGCTCGTAAATGCTTAGGCGCCAGAAGTTGAAACTCGCCACCTATCCCAGAACCACGTCTGAACATGGGAAGAAGCATGAAATGCGCTTCATGCATGTTTCTTTAGAAGCTCAATCACGTCCGGATAGTCTATTTCGAGCGCCTTCGCCTTCTGCAGGGTTGGTAGGCCATTTTCGTTCCAGCCGCGCCTATTGTACACTGCGTCTTTCAATCTCTCGTATTCGGTTTCACGATATTTCCTCAAGACAGCCATCTTCTCTTCGGTTGCCTTGCCCGACGGGTCATAGCCTAGCTTTTCCCTAAGCTGCTTGTCATAGCGCTCCGCACGACTTTCATATTCCTCCTTTGTAACAGGTCCGACGGAGCGATAGGGTATCGCATCATGTTCACGTGTGCCGAAGCCCATTCGCAGGTTGAAGATTCGCTGGAAGTTGTAAACCCTCTCACTCATTGAAATGATGCCTTCGGGCGCTGCTTTCCTGCCTGTGACGGCGCCGAAGAATCGGGCATAATTTTCTACGTGAGCCATGACCTTAGCGGGTTCTTTTGTGTTCCTATTGCCCTCCGGAGTCACATCATTCCATGGAAGCTTGCACAAGCCGTTCAAGCCGAACCATGTTCGGAACATTGGGAACCAGTGCAGATTTTCGGCCTTCTGCTCAAAAGTCGGCATCAAATTGTGAACCATGTCCAAGAAAATTAGCCATGCCTCATCATGCTGTGGTCCTTTCAGAGCCAATCCGTAGCCGCCTTGCTGCGCAAGCGACTCTTTAGTGACATACTCAGAAAACTCCAAGCCCTTCGCCTCCATGCCAATGTCTCGCAACAGCTTCGGGTCGGCTTTGTATCTTTCCTCGAAAACCCTTTTCATTTGTCTTATGCCCTGACCTACGATTACCCCAAAACCTTCGCCTTTCGCCATTTGATGAACCAGTTTCAGAGATGCTTCTTTGTTGCCGAACCGCAGATCCAAGCCGCCAGTGACATTCTTGTCAATCAATCCCAGCTCGTAGCATTCCATTGCGAAAGCGATTGCGGTGCCGACGGAAATCGTGTCCAAGCCGTAGGTGTCGCAGTAGAAGTTCATCTCGATTACAAAGTCTGCATCGAAGATTCCGCAGTTGCTGCCCACTCCAGCGATGGTCTCGTATTCTGGGCCGTCAACGAAGACCTTCTGTCCCTTGTATGGACCTGTTTTAGGCACGAAGTCTTTCACAGCATGGGCGCAGGCCATGGCGCAGCCCATCCAGCACCCGTCGTAGCCTTTGTGGAACTTTTTCCTGTAGACTTCTCTTCCCAGGTTTTCGGCTTCAGGATGACTGCCGAATCGGTAATTGTTTACTGGGAGAAGGTCGAACTCGTTCATGATCGTTACAAGGTGAGTAGTTCCGACAACTGCCATTTCATTCTGCTGGGGATCTAATGCTCTTATTTCTTGGGAGTGAGCCGCGCCGGCTTTCTTGACTGTTTCTGGATCTGCGGGACCGTTGGTTTCAACGGTTATCTTTCCTGAATACTTCACGGCAATTGCCTTTATTCTCTTGTTGCGCAGGACAGTTCCAATTCCTCCACGGCCAGCCTGCTTGAACCTGTGCACTTTGCGAGCGCTATCGTACCATGAAAAGTTTAGACAGCCCATTAGAACGTGTTCAGCTCCTTGACCTGCAGAGACCACTGAGATGCTGTGGGGATCGTCGCCTCCATGCTTCTTGGCTAGCAAGTCTACGATCTGATAGGTTTCAGAAGGCAAGTCTGTAGCCGTTTCAATCTGAACTTTGCCTCGGTCGCCATCAATGAATATGACACAATCGGTCTTCGCCTTTCCTTGGACTTCAAGCGCGTCCCATCCTGAAAATTTCAAGTATGGACCGAAGTATCCTCCCACGTTTGAGTCGATCACAGAGCCCGTCAGTGGAGAAATTGAAACTGCGATGCTTTTTCCGCTACCTGGATAGACTGGAGTACCGCCCAATGGACCGCATGCGATGCATATTTCGTTTTCAGGGTCGTCCCATCTGATCACTCGGTTCTTCGGCAAAGCGTTCCACAGAAGCCACAGGTCAAAGCCGCGACCGCCAGTGAACTTTTCCTTCATGTCTTTCGAGACTGCTTTACTGACGATTTTCATGCTTGAAAGATTCACGTATAACGTTCTATTGTTGTAGCCTCTCTCGACCTTGCCCAGTTCATACTTGAATTCTGCTAGGGCCAAATGCGACACCCCAATGAAAGCTTGAAGCTGAAATTGCGTGAACGGGCAAATAGGTTTTTCTGAATGCATTGAAGATTTCTGAGGTTAAGCGAAGTGCGACGGTAGCAGAATGCTGGCACCACGACATTTTCTGTTTTCGCCTGTGACATATTACATGGTGGGAACATGGCTTTTTAAAATTGAAGCGTAAAAGAGGGGATACCGTACAGACGATTGGAGCTTGACTGTTTGAACCTTTTTTGGAGAAAAGGGAAGGCAAAGGAGAGGTGGCGGGTCAGAGCCATGTTGGTTGATCCTCACAAAACGAGGATAACTCTTGGGCTTACAAGGAGAACCAAGCGCCTGCCGCCATGGTCTACAGAAGATTCGCAGAGTCTCCGAAGACATAGAGAAAAGGACTCCATTCCACTTTTATAACAAGCTTCATCGGAAAACGAGAAAGTCTACTTCGTCTTATCTGGCTTCATGGTTTTAATATCCGAGAGTCGACTATTGACTGAAAGAAGGCAAAGCAAGTGAAGATACTGGAAGTCAATCTGAAGAAGGGCTTCGTGAAAGTTGTTCCGGAATCGATGGACGACTTTTGGCACTTGTACAACGTCATATACAAAAGCGATGCGGTCTATGCTCATACCACGCGGGAAATGAAGCCCGACGAGAAATACGCGAGACCCAAGCGTGGAGAAAGGGTTTCCGTCTTTTTAGGAGTGAGGGTTGAAGATGTCGCTTGGGACAAGTTCTTGGGCAAGCTCAGGATTCACGGAACCATTTGTGAAGCGCCGGAAACTGTTCCTACTGGCGCCCATCACACGCTGAGCATTGCCTTGAATACGCCATTGACTATTGTTAAGAAAAAGTGGGCTGACCATCAGATTGGGAGACTTCAAAGAGCAAGGCAAACGTCTGAGAAGCCTATTATCATAGTTGCTCTGGATGATGAGGGTTACGCAATAGCAACAACAGCCCAGTACGGGGTCGAAATGAAGACCGAGGAGAGAGTGAAGCTTCCCGGAAAGCTTGAAACCGAGAAGAGAGGCGCGGCGAAGAATGAATACTTCATGAGGATAATAGGCAATCTGCGACGGGTCACAGCAGCAACACCTAGCCCGATTGTGATTATCGGCGTGGGGTTTGTTAAGAATGATTTCGTGAGATTTCTTCAAAACGAAGCCAAAGATATTGCTAAGTCAGTCGTAGACACAAAAAGCGTCAACAGTGGAGGAGCTGCGGGAATCTATGAGGCTCTGCGATCTGGCGTACTTTTGACGGCCATGAAACGGTTGAGAATCGTTGAGGAAACAGAGATTATTGAAGAAATACTCAGGAGGCTTGGGAAGGGTGAGGCGACAATCACTTATGGATTTGAAGACGTTGAGAGAGCTACGCAGATGGGTGCGGTTGAGAGACTGGTTTTAGCCGATACGATTTTGCGTGAGTCGTCTGATGAGATGCGCCTTCGCAATGAGGGGCTTATGAGAGAAGTGGAACAGAAGGGCGGACAGGTTACAGTCGTCAGCACAGAGCATGAGGCAGGCACAAAACTTCTTTCCCTGAGCGGTGTAGCCGCGCTTCTTCGGTTCGCAATCGCCCAGAACCAAGCTTGAAAAGCATTAACCTTCATCCTGGGCATCGAAACCTTTATCGTACGAACAAAACGGTATTATATTAAGACGTAATACACGTTCTTGCGTGATCTGGATGGATGCGGATGGGTAAGAGAAAACCGATAATAAAGATTCAGAACATCGTTGCATCTGCTTCGCTCAACCAGAGAGTAAACCTTAAGATGATCGTGGAAAAGTTCCCGCATACCGAGTATAACCCCAAGGTCTTCCCTGGACTCGTTTTCCGATTGAAGAAACCGAAAACTGCAACGCTCATTTTTGAAACAGGCAAGATGGTTTGTACGGGAGCCAAGTCTGAGAAGGAAGCCATACAGGCAGTCAACAAGGTCACAAATGAGCTTAGAAGCCACGACGTGCCGATTATGAACAAGCCGCAGGTTAAGGTTCAAAACATTGTCGCTTCAGTTGAATTGGGCGGAGAGATCGACCTGGAAAACGTTGTCTACAAACTTAGCAGAGTTATGTATGAACCTGAACAATTTCCGGGCGCAGTCTTTAGAATGGATGAGCCAAAGGTGGTTTTTCTGATATTCTCCGCTGGAAAACTCGTGTGTGTAGGCGCAAAGAAAGAGCAACAAGTCTACGATGCGGTGAACAAGATCCAAGATCTGCTTGAAGAGAAAGAGCTCATTTTCTACCCTGCTGAAGCCTAAGTCTTTTGCAGACCAAGGACTTTTGACAAAACCCTTCCAATGCGTGCGAGTAGTCTCGTCTGCCCTAATTCTTTCTTACCGTGAAGATGTCGGTACTGCTTTCTAACAGTTGAAGCATTCCGCAGTCTTCTTTGCTGTCGGGGTACTTCCTTTCAAAAGACTATTGTATTGGTTCATTTTAGTAGTTCTGGAAAACAGACTAATGACGTGAAACCTCGATGAGTAGCGGTGTCTGCACTGTCTGTACCGGTCGAGAAGCCTTCTTCTTCAGACCCTATTCTGGAGAAAGACTCTGCAGAAAATGTTTCGTCAAATCCGTTGAGGGCAAAGTGGCTGCGACCATTGCTAGGTACAAAATGCTCAGGTTTGACGACAGGATTGCAGTGGCGGTTTCAGGCGGAAAAGACAGCGTAAGCCTGTTGCACATCTTGACGAAGATGGAACGCAAGTTGCCCCGGGCATCGCTAATAGCCATCACGGTAGACGAGGGTATCAAGGGCTACAGAGACGAAGCCTTGACAATAGCAGCCGAAAACTGCAGAAAACTCGGCGTGGAGCATTACACCGTCTCGTTCAAGCAGCATTTTGGGTACACGCTTGATGAAATTGTTAAGCTCTTGAAAAAGAAGAAAGGTCGCGTGGAGACATCGTGCGCCTATTGCGGGGTACTCAGAAGAAAGGCGTTAAACCTAGCCGCGAGAACCGTGAAGGCCAGTAAGCTGGCGACAGCGCACACGTTGGATGATGAGGCACAGACGATTCTGTTGAACCTCTTTCACGGTGACATTTGGCGCTTGGCAAAGGAGAAGCCAGTGACTGATGAAGTTCATCCTAAGCTTGTGCGGAGGATAAAGCCGTTTTGTGAGATTCCGGAAAAGGAAACGGCACTGTACGCTTATGTCAGGAAGACAAGGTTTCAAAGTAGGCCATGCCCCTATGCTTCTGAGGCCTTGAGAAACGATGTTCGCCTGCTACTTAATCGTGTGGAAGAAAAGCATGTGGGAACAAAGTTTACGATTTTCAAGTCAGTTGAGAAGATAAGGCCCGCGATCGAAGAGGCTGCCAAGACTGAGGCTATGAAGGCATGCCAGGAATGCGGAGAACCCACAGGCGAGAGGATTTGCAGAACCTGCCAAATGCTGAAGCAGCTTGGCTGCGCCGAATGACCGATATTCTAATAAACGCAGGATTTGAACACAGAAGGCTATGAGTGATCTGCTTCCTATTCTGGCTTCAGTCATTGGAGTGAGCCTGATATCTTTCGTTGGAGTCGTTTTCGTCGGTCTCAAAGAGGAATTGCTGAAACGCATCACCATGGCCTTTGTCGGTTTTGCTTCGGGAACGCTCTTGGCAGGTGCCCTGATCAACCTGTTGCCAGAAGCCCTCAGAGCACTCGAGCCAACAACGACTTTTTATTTTGTCATTCTCGGCATCATGGTCTTTTTCGGCATTGAAAAGTTCCTTCACTGGCGACACTGCCACGAAGAAGAATGCGAAGTCCACACCTTTGCATACACAAACTTGATCGGTGATGGAGTGCACAATTTTATCGATGGAATGATAATAGCTGCCACGTTTATGGTGCGTTTTGAGCTAGGCTTAGCCACGACGTTGGCGGTGATTTTTCACGAAATCCCTCAGGAAATGGGGGACTTTGTCGTGTGTATCTACGGAGGGCTGAGCAAGAGGAGAGCTTTGACCTACAATTTCGTTTCCGCTTTGACGGCGATCTTGGGTGCAGTGATAACTTACTTTGTTCCTTATCTTCAGAGCAACAATGCTTTGCTGGTTCCGTTTGCTGCTGGCGGCTTCCTTTACATTGCAACAACTGATCTTATGCCTGAGCTTCATAAGAAATCTCATGCGGGAGAATCCATCGTGCAGGTAGTGGCTCTTCTGGTTGGCATAATCTTGATGGGTTATCTCAGCGTGACCTTTGGGGGCTAGGCTCTTCGTTTCTTTGCGACTGTATCGGTTTTGAGTTTGCGAAGTATTTCTGACGCTTCGTAAGAGTTCGGGGCTGAGGCGAGCCGCTTGGCCTTCTCTACGTGCACTGTTGAGCCGCAGTATGGGCAGGTTCTCGTTTTCTGGCCGCCCTTGGCCATCAGGAGCCCGCCGCACCTGCTGCACACGACTATCAGCGTGGGAGTCATAATCTGCGCTTTCCGCAAACCTTTTTCAACGTCCGCTCTAATTAACGCTTAGTGCAAGAGGAAGATGAATGAGCGGGGAAGAAGCAGAGAAGCCTAAGCCGCCGTCAGCTTTGCTGAAGATGGCAGTTCAGTACTTCAGGAAAGAAGGATACAAGGTGGAGCAGGAGAACACTGCGCTTGAAGGTTTCAGCGGCATTTTGCGCAAGTTCGATTTGATTGTGCAGAAAGGCCGCACAGGCCAAGGAGTTTGGGTGAGAGACTGGAACCGGACCATAGGGATCAATCTTGTCATAAACATTGACAAAGCTTCGGAAGACGTGAACCTGTCAAACCCCATAGTTGTCGGCGAAAAATTCAGCGATCATGCCAAGTCATACGCAAACAGAAGAAGAGTCACACTCTTGACGAAAAGACAAATAACGCCGAGATAGACCTGTTCAGATTTTCAGATATTCATCCAGCAAGCCCTCACGTTCCAGTCTGCCAAGCCAATCCACAATTCCAACGCGACATTTTGCTGAACCGCTCAAGACTTTCAGAATTTCTTTGGCAACATCTTTCGCGTCTTTGCCAGTGGTGTCTATTTCGCAGATTCTTCCTTCGCCATCAGCCTTTAGAGCATCGACCAAGCATACATCCAATATTTCGGAAGCCATGTTTTCCCACAGTTTGCGCCCTGCAAAACCGCACTGCTCCATGGACTTCCTCAGTTCAACGGGATCGCGCCTCAGGACGAAAACGTATGAGACAAGCCGCTTTGGAACGACGCTGACTGCGTAATGCCCATCGATGATAGTATCTGCTTTCTGGCTTTTTTTGATGATTTCGCCGATTCTGCGCTTCATTCTGGCTTCATCGACGATTATCGTGTTTCTTTCCTCGTCCTTTCCCAGCGTCAGGTTCTCTCGTGTTGCCAGCTCTGTAAGGTTCACGCATAGAGCGTCAAGCTTGGAGGCCAGTAGGCCTGCAACGGAGGTTTTTCCGACACAGGGTGTTCCCGTTATCAATATAATGCGCTTCTGCATTGTTCAGCAGTCCCGCCTCAAGCGTATGTTGGGGTCGCTGCAAGATAAGGTTTCCAAAACTTTTATTGGTGCGCTCTGGCGTTCTATCTTTTGGGCTGGCGAGTTGGTGTGTGGCTTTCGGGTCTCTTTGAGAGGCCTGAGGAAACTCCGCCCACGCGTAGAATTGCAACGCCTGCAAGGGCGTAAGGCGAGAGCCTTGGCTACA